>Ga0160505_100711_pt1 | contig 17725 bp, 12 predicted proteins | sample DIDeMG_FD_108225 | JGI IMG/M metagenome (GOLD analysis project Ga0160505, IMG submission 108225) | Enriched chicken feces microbial communities from UW Madison campus, WI, USA - DID2874_E49_Stillage MG | ecosystem: Host-associated > Birds > Digestive system > Large intestine > Fecal ... | reverse complement strand
AATAAGAAAAAAAAAAAAAAAAAAAAAAAAAAAAAAAAAAAAAAAAAAAAAAAAAAAAAAAAAAAAAAAAAAAAAAAAAAAAAAAAAAAAAAAAAAAAGAGAAATTTGGGACGCCTGAGAAATTCAGCAGCGGAACCAGCCAGGCGGGGCCTACGTCACTACCAGCAACGTATTGGTAATAAATGAATAAATAAACGATTAATTGTTTAAAATACTAATAATTTAAATGAAATAAAAAATTAATAAAAAAATGCCATTATTAATCGAACAGGATCTTGCCTTCTAAAGGGAGGTGTTTCTCTTTTTAGCTAAAACAGTATATTGCGTAGGTGCGTTTACGTATATCTACAGAATTAAGCAGAGAAAAACTTGAGCGAACCGGCAGTAAGCTTGCCAGCAGCAACAAGGGCAGCAGCAGCCTCCTCAAAAGCAGCCTTGACAACAGCAGCGTCAGTGACACCGTTGACCTTGTTAGCAGCATCCTGCAGCTGAACGTCGTCAAACTTCTCAATAAGAGCATCAACGTCAGACAGGACGCTGTCGATCTGAGCAGCGGACGCAGCGCCAGAGCCGGCAAAGTAGTTGACGTCCTTGGCGCTGTTACGAAGAGCACGCTTGTTCTTCTTCTTAGCGTTCTTAGCAGCCTCCTTGGACTTCTTGCCACTCTCGCGGGCCTCCTTGGCGGCCTTCTCGGCCTCAGCGGCAGCCTTCTCGGCCTCCTCCTTAGCCTTCTTCTCGGCCTCAGCGGCGGCACGGGCACCAGCCTCACGCTCCCACTTGCGCTGCTCCTTGGCCTTCTTCTCGGCCTCCTTGAAGAGCTTGATACGGGGATCAGTGCTCAGAGCCTCGTCAACAAGACGACGGAGACGGGCAATGTCATCGGTCTTGTGCTTCTGGCGGGCGGCCTTGTTCTTCTTCTCAATGTAACGCTTGTTGTCACGGTTACTGGTGTCATCGGGAACGTCCTCGTCAAGGTACTCAAAGGATCTCCAGGAGTCAAAGTTGTACCAGAAGGAGTAGAAGGCGTCGACCTCAGCCTTGGAAGACTCCATGGTGCCCAAGGAGGGGACGGGCTGCTTGTTAGAGAAACGGGCCTCAGCATCAAAGAAGGGCTTCCAGAGTTCGATAAAGTCGCCCTGGGACTTCTTGGTGGGAGGGGGAACGTCAGCGGCCTCATCGACGGAGTCGAACTGGCGTCTTCTGACAGGGTCAAGAAGAAGCTCAAAGGCCTTCTGGATGCACTTGAAGAAGCCGTCTTCGTTAAGGGCACCCTGAGCAGCCTTCTTATCGGGGTGGTGCTTGAGAACCTTGCGTCTGTGGGCAATTCTGATCTGCTCCTCAGTGGCCTTGTAACGGAGCTTGGTAATACCAAGAACCTCGTAGTGATCCTGCTCCTTCCACTTCTTGGGGTCAAGCTTGAAAAGGGCGGGGTCCTCGGGCTCCTCCTCAAGGAGATCAGCCTCGCTGACTTCCTCAACCTTCTTGACGTTCTGCTCGGCCTGGATCTTCTCATCCTCAGACCAAGTGCGGCCACGGAGGGTTCTTCTGGCGTGGGCCAAGAAGCCGGGGCCAACGGGCTCAATTTGGCGCTTAACGGGGGAAGAGAAGGCGGAGATGGCAGAGAAGTTCTCAGCGGCCTTCCAGTCGGTGGGGAGAGCAGGCAAAACAGACATTGTGATTATGGGTATATGTTGATGACAACCTATATGAAATGAAACACAAGAAAACTTTGGAAAAAAAAAAAAAAAGTTTTTATGTTGTCTTTTGTGATAGAAAATTTTATGCCCTTGCCCTTAACTAATAAGTTAGCTTAGTCATTAGTGTTAGTTGGCTTATGTAATTGAGCAAACAAAATGAAATGAATTAGGAAGGCTAAATAAAGGTTTTATGTTGGGTGTTTCAGTGGTGTGTTGACAACAAATACAATCACAAAATTAATTACCAAGTATTATCTACTAAAGTTTAAAGGATATGACATAACTCACATAGCATATTTTATCATAAAATAAACCCCAACTCAATCTCTACCAAACAAATCATAGGGCTCACGATGCTCAGTGCAAACCAAGAAAACCAACTTTTAGGATTTTAATATAAATAACATCAGATACAAGGGTGTAGCAAGTTCTTCAGCCAAGAAATCATTTCTATAGAAAAACTAATAATAAATCCATGCACCAGCAATGATGTAGATGTATCCAAAGACCTACATTGATACGCACTGTCCATCTTGTCAGGACTTCACTGTCATTCTTTGCAAGTTTTTTCTAGAAACTTGTAGGGTTGGGTACTTAGGGCTTTTTGTGTCAATTAATTAGGGTTTGAATCCCATTTTGTGGTTGATAACCTCAATCACCACGAGGTATAAAAAAGCAGGTGTTTCCTCCCAAAAATAAAAATTCTTCTTTTTCCTCTTCAACAGTCGCAATGACTGCAGCTTTCCATAGTAGGCTCTCCAAATGGTATGTTTTTTTCTTTCTTCTCTTTCTTAGAGTAGATGATGCATCACTCGGAATGCAGACTTTGAGTTGCGTTTTTTGTTTCTTTTATGATGATATGAATTTTCCTTCTTGTTGTCCTATCGACTATGACGATAAGGTGTGTGTCCTGGGAGTAGGCTCAAGTTGCGAGAGTCACGTCTCGCAGCTCTGCTCCCGCCCAAAGGACTTACTTGCCAGTATTTTTTTGCCTGACTTAAGAAACAAAAAACGCAGTTTTCTCTGCTAGTGTGCATTTGACTTTTTCTCGGTTCGCTTTCTAACATGTTTACAGATTTGTTGATCAGATCATTTGGCTCTGTAAAATATAAATACAATAAAGCAGCACTGCATTGAAATGGTATGTTTTTCTTTTTGTTTTTCTTTTTGGTTTACAATGATATTATTTGGTCGACTTTATGATGAAAATTTCTATAAACATTCGCAGTTTCCTCGGTAGTATGCGCATGAACCCTTTCTTGCATACCAGTGACCGCCAATATCCTTCCTTGGATGTCTGATTCTAGTCCCCAAATAGTTCATTGTTGGCAAAATTTTCATGTTTGTTAAAAACACATTGCTAACGGTTTTCATTAGTTTTCATTGAATATTTTTCTGTAACATAATTTTTAATATATTTTTGCTGCTCAAATCTTCCATTATTGTAAACACAGTCTTGTAGTTGGTACAAATCTTTTTTTTAATTTAATTTTCTTAATTGAGAGAAGCTACGCGTTTGGCCGATTCATGCATAACACCCGTTCAGTGCCAGGTACTAGAGCGCGTCCAGCACGATCCCTTTTGGCTGATCTCCTCTAATCTGGTCGGTTTTTGCGCGTCTTCTTCTTCTCCTCCTCCTCCCTCGCACTAGAAAGACCCAAGCTAACCACCATGCCCTCGAAGTTTACACAAACGCACCTTGCCGCCCTTAAAGACAAGCACCAGTCACATTTATCTCCCCTGGCGGTGATTGCGCATGTCGATCTTGACGCGTTCTACGCCCAGTGCGAGCAAGTGCGCCTTAACCTTAGTAAAACGGACCCCGTAGTGTGCCGTCAGTGGAATGGGCTCATTGCCATTAGCTACGCGGCGCGCCAGTATGGCGTCACGCGCAACGAACCGGCCATGGCTGCGCGTGCCAAGTGCCCCGATATCGTCTTTGCCCATGTCGCCACTTTTCTCAAGGGCGATACGGCGTGGGCCTACCACGAGAACCCGCGTAAAGCCACGCACAAGGTCTCGCTTGACCCCTATCGGCGCGAATCACGCAAGATCTTTGGTATTTTCAAAGAGCACTGCCGTGTGGTGGAAAAGGCCAGTATAGATGAAACCTATCTCGATTTGGGCGAGGTGGTGTATAAGCGTTTGCTTGAGCTTTTCCCGGAGCTGCGCGAGGATAAGTTAAAGCCCGGCGCTCCGCTTCCTGAGCCACCAACGCTAGCGCAGCTTTGGGAGAAGGGGGTTGAGTGGATGGGCACCATCTACGGCTCTTATGCAGACGAATCCGAGACCCGCCAGATTGGCGACGCCGTTGGGACCGAGCTGTACGATTTTATGAACAACCCGAAAAAGGAGATAAAGGTGCCCGTGTCTGGGGACCAGGCGCCCGAGAATACCAATACAACTAATCCTGGCTTTGAAATCAACAACGAAAAGGGTTTACAGTCACCGACGCAGCTGACTGACCTGCCGCGCGAGACGATTTTGGCCCAGAACCCTGCGCTAGAGATCCAGGACTGGGATGATGTATGTCTGCTGCTGGGCTCAGTGCACATTCGCAATATCCGCAAACACGTTCTTTCGTCGCTACAGTACACCTGCTCCGCGGGAGTAGCGCGCAACCGGGTGCTAGCAAAGCTGGGCAGCTCGCGCCACAAGCCGGCCAAGCAGGTTATTATCCGACGCCATGCCGTGTCCAAGTTCATGGCGGAGTTTGAACTTACTGATGTCGGCGGCCTGGGGGGCAAACTGGGTGAAAGCATTATGAAAAAGCTGGAGCTGCCGGAACATGGGTCGATCCGGCACCTACAGGAGCAGATCGCCGCGGCCGGCGGCGGGAAAGCAGCGCTGCTTAAGCGCCTCGACGACCCGGCGCTTGCCAAGCGGATGGTTGCCATTGTGGAGGGCAACGAGGCCGCACCCGTGGGGAATGGCGACGCCACCACCACTACCAAGAGTATGATGGCAACAAAAAACTTTTCTGAGGTGCCGGTATCGACTGCCACGGATGCCCGCGCGTGGCTGCGCGTATTTGCCGCGGAACTCGAGTCCCGCTTGCTCGAGCTTAGCGAATCAACCACCCACATCACCCTCTACCCCAAGACCATTACCATGACCCATAAGCTCGTGGGGGCGGGTGCCGGGCCCATGGGCAGTCAAAACAAGCAGGTGTCCTTCCCCAGTCAGGTGACACCGGCGCGGCTACGTGATACGCTTTACGAGCTTGGTTGTGCGCTTCTGGCCATGTTTGAGCACCCCGAGGGCAGCGGGAACGCGTACCCATGCGCGCTTCTGGCCCTGGGGGTTTCCAATTTTGTTGACAACTCTGCACTCCTCACGAAAAACCGGTCCCTCACAAGCTTTTTCAAGGCCGTGCCAAAGAAAAAGACCCCCCAGATTGAGCAAAGTGGACTAAGCTCTGGAAATAATAGCAGCTCTAAAAGCACGGACAAGGCCAATCTTCCGGTAACCTCCAGGGGTTCGCCAGCCGGGAGTATGCAAAGTACTGCTAATAGTACAGGGGAGTCTGACAGTACCAGTGTAAATGAGGACGCAGGACCAACCACTAAAAACAACAATGACAACGACGACGAACAAAAAGAAGAAGAGGAGGAGGAGAGCGACCTGTTTGTAACTCAGCTCTACACCTGTCCGGAGTGCCAGGCCAAGCTGGATCCCCACAAACGCAGTGAGCATGCCGATTTCCATTTTGCGCAGCGGCTAGCAGCTGGAACCACCACCTCCTGGTCGTCCCCGGGATCCCGTTCTACCAATACTGCGGCAGCAGTGGGATCACCCCGGGTCACCAAGAGGAAACCCCCCAGCACCGCTACAAAAAAGAAAAAAAAACCGGCCGTTTTTGATAAAACCCAGACTCGGCTCAACTTTTAGTTCCCCCTCGTCCAAACAAGCATTTTCTTTCCCCCCGTCACCGGATCTAAAGCACCCTTTGAGTAGCAGTCATATCTTGCTTGTAGCTGTAATTGTTTATATATATATGTACAAGATTCATTTATTTTATAATGTTTCATCTGTAAATTCTGTTGTCTATTTAGTTCTAGATTATCCCATGATACTATCGAATGGGAGAACCAAAAAAAAAAAGCCCAAAAAAATTGACCTTTGACCATAGATATCCCGAGACCAGCGACTAACCAACTCTTATATACACTTATTTGGCGAGCGATCCACAGGGATCCCAAGGAGGAAGAACAACCTTTTCACTAGAAGGGTCATTTCTGGCGTCCCATTTGGCCCGGAGCGGCTCGGGAAGGGCGCTTCTGTCCACCACAATTTGGTAAACGTACTCCTTAAAGTAATCGTGGGTCATGATAAAGTAGCCCTCTTGGCCCACTTTTTCCTTGCCCCAGGAATTCTCGACCTTCCAGCGGATAGGCTCGCCTGTCTTGGGGTCAAGGTGGACGCCAGTGAATGTCATCGCGTGCGTCATGAGGGACTCATGGTAGCGCAAGCGGTCAGCCTTGTTCTGGGTCGGGTTGAAGCCGATGGAATCGTGGGCCCACAGCTTGGTGTCAATGACACCAGACTTGCGGTCGTGGTAAAGCGGCGTGTGGGTGCCAAAAAAGACTGGCTTGTTGGCAGTGATGGCAGCAACAGCCTGCTGTGCGAGTGTGTCGGCGTCAACGTTGAGGTAGCGCACGTAGGGCTCGCCAACCACGTTGCCGAGACGGTCCACCTCCACGACAGTTTCAAACTTGTTACGGGGATCGTTCAGCAGAGAAACAGCCTCAGCGGTGTCGTACTGGATCACGTCCTTGTAAAAGCCCAGCGGGGTGGTCTCGAGCGAGTGGTACTTGTCGTCTTTGTCGACGTATTCCCAAGTGATGGGCTCGGTAGGTGCTGGGGGAGCGCCCAGGAAAAGCACCAGCAATCGGTGAATCTCCTTAGTCTGCTTCTCAATTAGGGCGTCAAGCTCGCTGTCGCTGCCATTAAACTCGCGAATCTCCTGGGCATATTGACGAAGCGACGTCGTAACCATCTCATTGAGGTGACTGCTGGCAATAGTGTTGAAAGTGTCGGGGAAGACGTGGTCAGGCACGAGACCGTACTTTTGAATGACATTTGTAAACATGCTGTACTGGCCACCGTCGCACACAGGGTCCGTGAGCAGATGCTGCACAACGCGCGATTCAACGGGTTCGCTGCGAGTATGGCGTACCTGGTCAAGGAAAAAATGCGCCTTTTCGAGCTTGTCGTAGAAGAATAGGTAACCCGGGGAGAGCTTGAGTTCCTTGAGGTTGAGACGACGCATCACGTCAACGCGAAGGACGTTGGTGGCAGCAAAAAGCCAGCAGCGGCCACTCTGTTTCTGGTTCATGACAGGCGCACCCTGGGGGGAGACCATATTATTGAAAAGATTGACAGAGGACTTGATGAGCGGTTCACGCTTGATTAGAGCAGTATGTGGGCCGTGATTCTGAAGCACAGTAGCGGCGAGCTGATCAGTGGGGCGAGCGGCGACCTCTGCGGCCCACGTCTGCACAGCACCGGGGGTAAGCGGGGCTCGCAGCGGGCCCATCCGCGTGGAAAACATACGGCGGGATGCGGTAACAGCATAACGATTAAAGGACTGCATTGTAGCGAATGGTTAATTCAAAAGGGTATGGTTTTGTTTCAACGGTCCCAGTGTTTTTAAGGAGAAGAGACAGGAGACAAAAAGAAAAAAAAAAGAAAAAAAAAAAAAAAAAAAAAAAAAAAAAAAAATAAAAAAAAAAAAAAAAAAAAAAAAAAAAAAAAAAAAAAAAAAAAAAAAAAAAAAAAAAAAAAAATCAAAGACAAAATATTAAAAACTGTAGACTAAAAAGCACAAAAAAACAACAACCAAAACAACACCGCGGAGGCTACAAACGCATGGGTATATAATAATAATAAGAACAAAACAACAGGAAAATTATAACCAATAAGAGGCGGAAAAGGATGAAAAAAGTGACGAGTAGAGAAGGTGCTGAGTGCTTAGCAAATGATACAGCAGCCGCTGCGCTTTTTAGGGGTCTCTTCTCTAGGTTTTTCAAGCTGTTGGGTCCGTGAGCTGGTGTCGGTATTGGTGGTGGAGGTGGTGTTGTTCGGCAGCGAGGTTGCAGTGACATTTGGTTTAGCGGTCTTGCCCTCAAGCTGCGCGCGTCGCTGGTTGACCACCTGTCTGATCAGAATCTCAAACGTCTCTTCAATGTTGACCATGACCTTTGCACTTGTTTCCATAAATCCACAGCCATGGGCCTTGGCCCAGTTGAGACCCTCGGTACTGGAGATGACGCGGTGCTCAGACAAGTCACACTTGTTACCAGCGACAATCTTTACGGGCTTGATAGCGTTGTCGGGTCGCAAGTCGATATTCTTTTCAATGAGTTCGTCAAAGTACTCCAGGTTTTCCAGGGACGTTCGCGAGGTGATTTCGTAAACCAGCAGGTAGCCATCGATCGTATTATCGCTGGAAAACAGCGATCCCAGCATGTCGCGGTACTCCTCCTGGCCGGCAGTATCTATAATATCGAGTCTGTAGTTCTTGCCGTCAACGACACGATTAGTGGAGTATGAATCTTCGATGGTTGGGTCGTACTCGTCAACCCATTTGCTCCGAATGAGTCTCATGGTGATGCAGGACTTGCCCGCGCCTGGGAAAGGGACAATAGTTAGAGACACAGATATTGCGTAATCAAGGAATGGGAAGTCACAAAAATTGGTACTTACCACCGTCGCCCAGAATAACTACTCTAATTTCGTCTGATTTGCTCATGGTTCAGGCAGTGATAGTGCTACTGAAAATAGAAACGGGTGGTGGTTGCAATTATCAAAAATTTAAGGAGAAGGGAGAACACAGGAAAAGGAGAGACGAAGAAAAAAAGAACGAAAAAGATCTGAGTGGCTTTGGATTTAAGGTTTTGTTTAGTTTGTTTACCGTCATCCGAACCCAAAATAAACGTACGTAATTATTATTAACCAGATTAGGTAAATATTAGTAATTTCAAATTACAAACAATTAAAAAACAACATCTAAACATCAAATACTAAGTACCACATATTAAACTGTATGTTTTAGGTATATGTATTAGGTAGTAATGGTATCGTTGTACATGACGCATGCTTTACTCAGTTCGCTGCCCAAACTGGTCATCTTGTCTTCTTCTTTAATTTAGAATCGTTTACACAGCCGCAGAAACTGTCTCTGTTTGATTCACTTTCAGCTCCTCTACCTTTTCCGCAACTGCGTCAACAACTGCGTCTGTCTTTGGTGCAGGCACTACCAAATTAGGGTTCCGGAGATCGGCTTCGCTCAGACCGATCTTGCAACCCAGCAGCTCAAAGTTATGTTTATAGATAGCGCGCTTCTCAGCCGTCAGCTTGGTCAGGACTGGCCAGTACTTTTCATGCACATATTCAAAGTCCACATCACCGCCAAAGTCCTTCTCGAGCTGCTCCTTGGGGACATAGTTAGGGAAAGGCTCAGAATACACAAGCTTTTCTCTTGTCAGCGGATCAATAAACGGATGAATGATTTTGAGGAACGCAGAAGCGTACCAGGGAATGTTGGTAAGTAGGGCTTTACCCAGACGCTCCGGGTAGTGCGTTTGCAAAATGTGCAGCACCTCACGGCCAGTGCCAACACTGGGCATCTTGCTTGTGTTCTTGGTGTTAACCTTATAGGGCTTAAAATCAATGAGTAGTGCAAGCTGGTCCTGGCCCGCAGGCATTAACTCGATAACGCGCTCCAGCATGTATACAAGATGTTGAACCTGGCGGTGGGAAGCCTTGGTGTTCTGGCGGCCCGGCTTCAGGTACAAACAAGGTCGACTATCGTTATCAAAGCCAAGAATGACCTCCTTACCGGTCTCGCCCTCCTCGGAAACAAGGTCGGCTGTCAGCGTAGTTTCGGGATCAACACCAAACTGACGGCGCCAGCCAAGTGTGCCTTCGATACGCTTGATGGCATCAGGCACCACCCACTTGGTGGCGCGAAGGTATCTAAGAAAGCATTCGCGGGTAAGGAAAATTCTGTCATCATCAGTAATGGGCGTAAGCTCGGTCATCTTTTCAGAGGTCGGAACTTTTTCGAGTTTGAGGAAATATTGGAGCACTTCGTCGTACTTGGCCTCCTGGGCCTCGTCGAGCTCCGGGCGGACAGGAATTGAAGACTTGCTAGAAGGCTCGGGGAAAGGATCGACGTGTGGCATTGTAGAATAGTAAAAATGCTTTGAAAGTCGCAATTAGATCGTGACAAGGACAGAAACAGAAAGAAAAGAGAGAAGCAAGACAAGAAAACTGCAAGAGTTATAAAGATTTTTATTTTATTTTTTTAAATTTTATTTTTAAATTTTATTTTTAAATTTTTTTCTCATTTTTCTTAGATTTTCTGTATTTTATGGCTTTTTTTTTTTTGACAAATCAAAAAACAAATCGGGCCTTTAACGGCTCCTCGGGTTTCAACGCAACCGATATCCGAACAAGCAAAAACTGACAACACCGGACGTGTCACATTTTTAGTTTATATAAAGGGGAAAGGGCACGGAACATTAACAGAACTAGAGAGTATGAGTATTATTGGTGACCCAACGGTAGTAGCAGTTAGGTTGTTGTTAGTGGGCCGGAATGTAGATAATGCACTGTCGTATCTAAACGACGTAAAATGTCGCACTGTAAGCTTCGATGATAACACCGATCAGGGGTGGACAAGAACTGATCTTGCACAGGGGATGGACACTAGACACTGAGTAGAGATTGGTACCAAAGCGCATTTTTATTATTATGTATCTTATTGGGTTAAAGGTGCTGGCGATACTGGGCCCAGCAGCTGGCTGGAGTTACACTTGCTGAGAGGTTTTCCATGGCTTTGCCAATCCAGACGCGGGATGCATGACAGCCAGACAGGACAAGCCGAAGAATCGGCATCAATAGGGTCTACACAGCACGGAGTTCCGATCTCCTTTGTTTTCAACAGACCCTTGCATCATCAGTGGTGGTATTCCGATCTTGGTCTCCTCACTGATTTGTGATCAGAAAGTGTGACTGGGACCTCCTGACTAACAAATGTATAGATAATAGATAGATAATCAGTTTATTATCCTTCCATTAAATAGTTACAAGACAAAATAATAACATACAAAGAAGACTTGAATTTCAAAACATTCCTACCACCTTTATAGATAGGAATGTCACCAATAAAACCAACAACATAAGCACGACTCTCCTTAATATTATTGTACGGAGAAACTGTGTAAATCGAAAACAGAAGCGGTGAGGCCGGTGAACTCTACGGAATACCCAAATCCACCCATCTCGGTTCTGTTACCATCAATGATCAGGCTAGTTTTTAGTCTGCTCAGAGGATAGTTCACCCAGCACCTGGAGACCTCTAGGAGATTTATATCTGACATAGTCTTGACAAGAGCACCCTTGCGGACATTATCGAATGCGCCCTTGGTATTAATAGCATGTAAAGACGTAACATGGTCCGGCTTTAGTTTATTTCAGCGTAGCTTATCAGTTTTGTGAGTGCGTCAGCCCTAGAAAAACTGTTGCATCAGCCAAACTGCTATTTCGATATAGTATCAGCTGTCAGCAGTGCCAACTCTCTTTCGACCACCTTGTCAAGTATTTTTCCCAAACAATTGAGTAATTTAATTGGGTAGTAAGCCCTGGCAAGTGCTTCAGACTTGTTTGGTTTCGTCAAAATCACTGTTCGGACTATATGGAAGTCCTTCAGGTGATATCCAATTCCAACACATTCACGGAAGCGCATCGTGATCACATGTCGACAGATAGATAGAAAATCTATTTATTGTCCTTACATCAAATAGTTACAATCACATGTCGATAACTACCAACTTTCTAAGTTTTACTGATTGCAATCGTTTTAATGTTATCTGGACCAGGAGCTTTGTATGGAGCTTGTTGATAGAAGACCTGCTCGATTTCTAAAGCTTTTAGCTTGGGCCGCCTGGTATCCTCTGTAGGGATTGAAGGAATACTCAGTAACTCACTGCTTGGAGTCAAAGAGAACAGCTCATGGAAAAGCAGTCAAAAACCCCTGAAAGTTCCTCTGTGGCTGTACCATCTTCTCTTGTGAGTTGAGAGATAACTGTGCATGACTGCATCTTTTTCATTGAGAATAACACATCCCAGATGTTGCCGGAGTTCCAGGAACTTAGGAAAACCATTTCAGCATTTGGGTTTGGCTTCATTCATAGCCCATTTAGCAGCAAAATAGATAGAGAAAATCAGTTAATTGCCCTTATATCAAAAGCCATGACCTGTACGAAGCTTGTGCGAAGCTGCGGAACCCCAATCTCTACACTTTTTCTTTCCTCTAGAGGGCAAAAACAAGAATAATTGCTTTTTTGTCAATAATAAATAGATATACTTGATATAAAGCTGTAATAGACGAGTTAAACTCAACAACGGAAACTTTTAGAGTCGTCTTAAAACCTTTTCTTAAATAATTTGTATAGGAGTATAAAAATAATTAATCAAGAATTAGGCACTATGGCCGAGCGGTTAAGGCGAAAGATTAGAAATCTTTTGGGATTTTCCCGCGCAGGTTCGAGTCCTGCTGGTGTCGTTTCTTTTTTTGATGAAAGACTTTTTTTTTTGTATCCAAATTCTCTCTTCAAAGTGTATCTAAAGAAACACTCACAACTATCATAAAGTAGTCGTTAGGGATTCATGACAGGTATCATGTGTTAAGAGAATGAAACATTCACAATTAACGTATAAAAATCAGTCACCTTGACTTGGCATCACATATCTCCTCGGTATGCTTGATCTCTGGCCATTAAGTGAAGTTCAAAATAAAAATAAAAACTGATCTATCTGTGTTGCCATGATCAACCATCCTAGCTTTTGCAAACCAATAAATACTCTAAAAAAGGTCGTCGTCAACAGTGACACCCCCAATTTTGAAAGCATTAAAAATGCTCCAAAAAAAAGTTTCTTTAAACTTAATTCGACCTTTGTCCCTTGCTTCAGCCACCGTTGCAGTATTAGTAATACTCGTAGCAGCAGCAGTAGCGCCAATAATTTCCGTGAATCGCTTCAAATATTTGCACGCCGACTACGATATAAATTTCAGCGGATATGGCAAATGGAAGATGAAGTCAATAGTATGGATTCGGATTTCACAGATCTGTCAACTGAATACTGGAGCCCGCATCTGCGCATGGCAGTGGCCGAGATTGGCCATGAGTTTAGGTGCAGCATGAGAAGAAAGTTGCGCAAAATGCGATATAAATCCAACCGCAATAATACCAGTACCAACTCCACTGGCATAGCCTTTTGCGAGGAAGAAATTGATACTGGAACTACGGACCTCGGCACCGGTAGCGCAACTGCAGTTGCGACACCGTTAAAGGGAATCGGCCACAGTTCCACTAATACCTATGAGGAAAGCATTTACCAGATGGCTAGACCAAATACCAGTATTGATGCAGTCTTCACTTTTAAAAGCCCAGAAAGCAAAAGCTCAGCAGGGTTTTTTTCCTTGCAAGACCAGCTATTTTCAATGGCTCTCTCAGCTGGTGAAAAAATACCCCATTGACATCACCAAAACTTTGCAAAACGAGCCAATTACGGCCACCAGCATGCTGACGACCACTTGCCCCATAATTGATAAAAGTGTATTTGATGTGAGTCTTGACCTGCTTGGGATGGTACGACTTAATCCCTTCGGTTTACAGTTCACGACTGGACTCACAAAAACTGAATTTGAGCATTCGCTATTTGCAGCATCATCTACTGAGACCGCAACAGCCGTTATGAGCAAACAAGAGTCCCCAGCCGCTAAAATGCAAATGGAAATCTCTACAGAGCTGGCGTAGGCGGATAAAAGTTTCAATATCAATGAACAATGCAATGGCATATGCCAAAACAGCAAGTGCTGGGGTTGAAACAGATTAATCTCACAAGGTTTGAAACACACTAGGCCTACTGAAGAAGGTGGATAAGCCACACAAGCCACAGCATGACAATAAAGGCTAGAATAAAAAAAAACACTAGCCACCGTGCATTTACGCTGTCAAAAACAATAAAAACAATGAAGCCCTATTTTCTTTGAGAGACTTTTGACAATATAATCAAGTAACTCATATTATTTGATTGTAAATTTGCTAAACAAAAAAATTTGATTTTTTTAATTATGTACTAAACGTAGGAAATTTGTCGAGGTAACAACCATTGGGACATGACAAAAATTTCTAATAGCAAGCGGGGGTTAGTATTCAATCCAGCAATCAATAAAAAGCTGATAGAGCCTTGGAAATGATCTACTTACACTTCTTGTTACCTTTGCAGGTGGTGCAGTCACAGGTGGTGCCGCAGGAGCACTTAGTTCCACAAGGGCAGGTGGCGGGGGTGGTGGTGGTATCGCAAGAGCAAGGCATTGTTAAATAGTGTTAATAGGAAATAGTTTAGTGATTTAATTGACGAGGAAAAGAATAATTGATGATATAGAGATGAAGATAAAAATGAAATACTGGGCGACTTGAATTGCTTTTATACTTTTTTTCTTCTTCTTCTTATCACTGTGCGCAACACTGGGCAACTTTAAAATATGGCCCATGAACACGAGAGGCTAGTGGAGGGGGATCAGCCAACAGTAAATTTTAGACCAACTGCCAATCAGGTCAGACAGCTTTAAGCTTTCATACTTCAATCGGTAGAGCAAAGATCTTCTCTGGTAAACCAACACCCGTTAGAAAAAAAAAGCGCTTAAATCAATTGCTGGAGGAATAATAGCTTTGAAAAAAAAAAAAAAATCTTTGTTAAAATAAAATTTATAGACCGTGAGTGGCTCTACTGGCTTACTATTCTTAATGTTTGGGACCACTACTGTCACACAGGAACAGACATACATATAGACATACAGATATGTACACACGTATACATACAAACACAGACCTATAATTGATAGTCTCTCGAGGTATACAAATGAATAGCCATCAAAAAAAATTAGAGTCTTTTAAAAGAGATTGTCAGCAGGATACTGTTTTACTATTGTTTTGCTGGTTTCTAATAAAAATGCTATTTATGCTTTATCAGATGATTACATTTTGATCATAAGATTGCTTACTCTAGAAAAAAAATACATATGGTTCAATTCCTAAGGTTTGCGACAATTCAAGAAAGCCTTAGTTTTAGTTTCCTATACGTAAATATAATTTTCAAACCCATCTATTTCTTTCATTTGATCTATACTATCATATATACTACACTCCGCAAGCTTACTTGGATCTTGTAATATCATGATGTTGCATATAGCATGCGCTGTTAAAACTCAGGGTAATGAATAATTCTTCCATGGGACGTAAGGCGTTTCCTAGGAACGCCTTGGAAAGTTTGAAACCAAACCTGACCAACGGATTTCAAACAGTAAATGGTTGACCGCATTCGAACCAACCGCCTTGCATCTTTCATGGCTTCTTTTGGCAGGAGTTTTAGTCCCTACTCGGGGTCTGTGGTATCCATCCCAGGCTATTAAATTGAAAAAGAAATTGGAGTTTGTTTACAAAGATAGACTTACTCACCTGAGATTGATTGCTATCCGAGTTCCAAGCACCGATGCTTGAATATAATATTCTACCAGTGACACATCCTATTAGAATTTAAGCAACCTTCATCTTGATTGAAAAAAAAGAGTTGAACTAGTAAAAACAGATTGCGAGTCTGATGTACCACCTACAGATCTACCCATTCCCATTTTTTAAATCAATATCTTTTGTATGCTACCAACTAGTTCTGAATTGCTAGCCAGCACTTAATACCAAGTCTTATGTCAACCTAAGACGCAGTCTTGAAAGAAGATCCTAGAGTCATTATTTAGAGAAGTATGGTGACCAGCAATTTTCACTAGTTAGAACAGTATGAAAACTAGAATTGTGAAGTCTTTTATAAGGAAGACGTTGAACAAGCAGATCTTGTTTCACGGAAAGGCGGGAGTCAAAATATGGAAATAGGAAAAGAAATATATGAGTATAATACAAGACTAATATATACTCTAAAATATATAGTGACGTCAAGGTAGATAAATAAAGATATAGGCAAATTATGCTGTTTTCTTTCATGGTGGCTAAGTATTAAACCGACTCTTTACAAGTTTGAGCCACTAACAACTACAAGCTTTCTTTTTGTGAGGTTGCTATTGCCTGAGACAAGATCAAAATTTCTGATTTTAAACCAGCAGTTTGACCAACTTTATATTTACCAGTGTCTTTGCTTTGTGAAACCTGTTGTTCGAGGAATTGATTAACACCGCAGCAAACAGTAATTGATAACCTGATGTTTACAACTCGATAAGCCAATATAATGGTAGGCACAACAGCTGCCAACTTGACTCTGGTTTTATCATCACTTGACTGTTAACAAATGTCTAAAGAGTACATAGGAAGCCTCTGAAAACTTTTGGCCAAGCTAAAATACGCCCTAATCAAGAAAATACTAAAAAAAGGACGAAGCAGTACTTGTTCATACTTCGGCGCCATCGAATATTTGAACTTATAACGTGCGCTGACGCCGCTATCTTGTCAGTCTCATAGAGACAAGCGTTTTTAAAAGTTCATGTCCTTTGTATTTCATTTTGTTTTATAATTTTTGTATGTAACTATTTGATGTAAGGACAATAAACTCATTGTCTATCTATCTACTTATACATACAAGTTACTATGGAGCTGTTCCCGGCCTGTTAGCGAGTACTTCGACAGTACTCTTCCCGTTGCAAGGAGACTTGAGGACAATTACAAAGACGCGGGTAGCAATATTTTTATTGGGTGCTATAGCTCGGAAGGTCAGAAATTGACCAGAGACTTGAAGAAATCCCTCCTTAGCTTATTTGTGTGTGTGTGTGTGTGTGTGTGTGTGTATGGTTCAAACCTAGTTTACTTGCTCTTCTATGGCCGCTGCTAGCGCCTTGGTAACCAAAAATTTTCAGAGGGTTTCTCTGTACAAACAAAACAACAAACAAACAAAAAAAAAAAAAAAAAGTGGGCTGTTTGAAAATACTTTGAACATATTTCTTAGGATTCATTTCATTATATAATTTATTTGTAACTATTTGACGTAAGAACAATAGACTGATTTTCTATCTATCTATTTCTTAGGACAAGAAATTGGAACTTGACTTTTGAACAGACTAACATTGCTATTGTTTCGGCTTTCAACTACTACAACTAAAGTGTACTGAGTAATATTTTACCAACTTGGCCAACACTGCCACTGGTCGAAAATATAAGTCAATAACTTTCATACAACTCATCTGTGACTTTTCTACCAAGACTTGCTGACTATTGCAATTTATCCAGTTTTTTTTTTAAAAAAAAAACCAGCTTTTTCCGTTTGAGGATTTTATATTGGGGCTTTTACGGCGTTAACATCCTCCCTGACTCATTGCTATTTACCCTAGATCCTCAACATGCATGAGAAATGCTCGATTTATAATATAATTGGCGATCTTGACAAGTTAGCGTATAGACCAAAGAAGGGTCAAAACAATCAAAAACAATAAATAAATGATAAAATTGTTGATGTTTTTCATAAAAGATTTTGTGGAAAAAAAGAAAAAGAGTTTGTTTATTTATGAACGGCTCCCAAAACCCGATAGTTCTAAGTACACGTAATCCGAGAAAAGAAAGCGGTTGTTTTAGTGTAAACCCTTTTGTAGTGAACGCATGACACGAGATCACAGAGTTTTCTTTACTCAAGGCATTACACTGACCCAAATTCAAACACTGAAATCCATAACAACACTATTAATTCTAAGCTTTTCTTCTAAAAATAATTATCATGAAGAAAAAAAAAGAGATAGGAGAAAACAGTTTGAAAGTCGCATCTTCATTATATAGAATTTTGTTTTATAAATTTGTTTTTAATGTAATGACAATAAACTGATTATATATCTATAGGGGAGGAACGGTTTCCTATCTTTGAGAATTAAAAAAACAAAACAAATAGGAACAAACGACTAAAGGCCCTCAAGTTTCAGAAGAAAAAAAAAAAAAAAATTTTTTTTATTTTTTTTTTTTTTTTTT
>Ga0160505_100710_pt1 | contig 17745 bp, 14 predicted proteins | sample DIDeMG_FD_108225 | JGI IMG/M metagenome (GOLD analysis project Ga0160505, IMG submission 108225) | Enriched chicken feces microbial communities from UW Madison campus, WI, USA - DID2874_E49_Stillage MG | ecosystem: Host-associated > Birds > Digestive system > Large intestine > Fecal ... | reverse complement strand
CGCGCCCCTCACCTGTGCGGTTCCGCTTCTTCCGGATTTACATCTCCTATCGTACCCCTTACCCGCCCGACCTGGCCGCCACCCCGCCCCCCCCCCCCTCTCCCGCCTCATCACGCCTCATCCCTCCACTTGATCAGAGCTTGCCTGTGGCCAGCCCTTCCCCGACACTCTTTCCCGACCTACTCTTTTACTCTCGACACATCTCCTTACCCATCATTCTTCTTGTTACCCATCAACATCTCTTTCTCCACCTCGCACCCCAACGTTGAGCTCGCCCAACATGCCGTGGATTCCACCCGTAACGATGTCCGCTGAGGAGATTGCAGCAATGGCCCAAACGCTCCGCGGCGAGGCTCCTAGTATTGTCATCACACCAATCCTCATGGGGTACGTCAAACTTTGAAAACAAACGCGCGTCGCACCGCTAACACGGTTCGCAGAATGATTATTGATTCAGTCTTCCTCGGTATCATGTCTTCTCAGATGCTCAACTGGTTCTCCCACTCTCGGAAAGACGAGCCGCAGTATATTCAAATCGCATGTGTGAGTCTTGCTGCCTTTTTCGGTTTATCCCCGCCAAACCTGCGCCTCATTCCGCACAAGCCCAGCAGCAAGCCAAGTCGCCGCGCTCTGATGAGGCCCGTAAAACACGGTCACCGTGCGGCGAGGTGTTGCTTGGCGTTCACTGTGGCTCTGGTTCGATTGCCGTGGTTCCCGCCTCCTGATCTCGGCAGTGTTTATTCCCCGCGAGTTCTCGCTTGCACCCAGTTTCCTCACACGAGCTCCATTATGAACACCCCGCTGACACTTCCCAGCTGTACGCCGCCATCATGGGTCTCGGTGTCTGGATCCTCTCCGTCTGCTGGGTCATGAATCTTTTCGGCTTTAACTATGGTCGCTGGACTACATGGAACGACAACCGCTGGCTCTCGTGGTACCCTCTCATGGACGCCGGAATGGTCATCGTCGTGCAGGTAAGCAGCTTAGTGCCACGAAACGAGAATAGGGAGCTGACCAGTGCAGTGTTTCTACGCGGAACGTGCCTACAAGATTGCTGGTCGTGTCAAGGCTGTCATTATCCTTGTGCTGCTGCCGCTGTCGCTCTCGCTCATTGGTGCCATCGGTATCGTCGTCTCTGGAATGACCAAGAACGAAATTGACCAGCGCTACAACAACTTCGGCTGGATGTGGATCGTCGGTACCTTTGTCGCCGACACGGTTGTCACTGCTGTCGTGCTGCACGGTCTTATCCGCCAACGTTCGGACTGGGAGCAGACCGACACCATCGTCAAGCGCCTCATTCGTGTTGCATGCGAGTCGCAGCTTCCCCCGACTGCCGTCGCGCTCGCGCTTCTCATCGACTTTGCGATCCAGGGTGACACCTACTATGCCGTCTTCTTCGAGATGATCCAGGGCAAGCTGTACGTCGTCGGCATGCTCTACGTCCTCAACTCGCGCTACTTCATGCGTCGTGACATTGACGAGGGTGTCGTCTCGTTCGCCCAGCGTCCTGGCACATTCACCATGAACCCCCGCTCGCGTATTCTTGGTCCGGCCACCATTCACGTCCAGACCGAGACATATGTCGAGTCGCACCAGATCAACCCGGCGTTCGTGCAGCACAAGATTACGCCCAAGCTGCGCGAGCCGTCCGAGTCGGGCGACACGGACATGGTCTCGACATTCGGCACGTCCAACGAGGGCGACAACGTCAACCAGTCCGAGATCGGCCTCAACTCGGCGTACATGGAGCGTGTCCAGGCCGCCAGGAAGAAGGGAGAGTTCTCGCTCGCCTCGTTCGCCGCTATGGGTTAAACCCACAACCGCATATACTCAAAAGACAATAATCACCTATACACCTGTCACTTGTTCCACCACAGCAACCGCCACAACCACCGCCACAAACAGCTTGTAACATCTCTCCTCCTCCTACCAAACCCACATCTTGGTACTGGACCTTGGGTGCTATTTTTGCTCTTTTCTGTTATATCCATTCCGGGCTTCTTCGAGTTCTCCCCCCTTTCGCTCCTTGCCGTGTCGAGCAGTCGAGAGCAGGGATCAGCAGCGCCGTTTCACCATCCTGCTTGGGTCTCTGCTCGACTCTGTTCCTGGGCTCTTTCCTTTTCGTTCTCTCCAACAACACTATACGCCACGCCAACACACGTTACGCCTCGCGACGCGCCTCGCCCAAGCTTTACACTGTGCATAGATTTTCAACCTTTATTTCCACTTATTTTCTTCCTTCATTCACACAACCACCAACTGCCTACCCCCGCCTGCATAAGGCCGCCGCCTCCCTCCTCGCGGTGCGTTGGGCGCCAAGGCGACAACGTGCCTCCAGCTGCGATGACAGACCAGCGCCACCCGATCAACGCAAACACTACTGCCCCGCCCCAACCTGCATGCTGCGCATTGCAATACCCTCCCCCTCCTTACCCCTCCATAACGCACCGCAGTGGCGTTTGTAGACTCTACCACGGTATTGTGAGCATGCCACTGCCGTATACCCCTTTGTATGTAATACATGACGACGACGTACCATTCAAAGGACATTGGAGAACTTGTGTGGATGGGAATATGACCGTTGTGACAGCTTTCGACAGTACGGACAGCGCCTGAGATTGTATGTGAAAGGGAACCTATTGAGCGCGGACACACACACTCCACCATGGCTCCCATTGACTACCTCAGAAGGGGCAAGCTACTAGCGTCGGTCATATCTGTCCTATCATACTACAGGCACGACAAGCGGGCCGGTAATCCGCTATCATCAGCCCGTCCGCCCCCGCATGGTGTGCAGTCCGTGGTATGAGGGTCCCGACCTGATCGCAGTAACTAACCGCTAGCCACACTGAGAAGTAAGGTGAGACTCCGGACTTGTCGGCGCGGTGTGCATACGCCTGATTCGGTCAGTGGTAGGCTCAACCCTCGACTATGTAACTTAATCTTGTGCCTGTATTTGGGCGTGCGCCTGGTGCTTGATGAGTGTGGCTTGGCCTGACGATTGTAGACAGCGGACGAAGGGAGGCAGGATGCTGGCTGTGCAGCGCTATCTCCGTTTCCATCGGCTTGGCATAGGGACGCGACATGGGCATGGCACAAGCCATTAGTAGGACACAAGTGGTCAATGCCGCCAGAGAAGAGTTGCCCAGCGACATCTTCACCTGTGGGCTCAGGTGGGGCCTCACTCATATCTCTGCCAAGCTCTAGATGTCGCGGTCCACCGCCTAACAAGGGTACCAACGCGCAGTGGACTGGCACAGATAGGTGGCGCAGACCAGACGAGCAGCGACGCTCACGTCCACCATTGCCCACCAAAGCCTGTACCGTCCACCTCACCCACCGACCTCTATGCCCAGGAGAGGCAAGTCGGTAGGCGCAATCTCGATCTCACGATCCGAGCGGAAATTATCCCCATCTCGTGAGCCGAGCAAGGCGGGGCGTCATGCGCCACACGCCACTATCGATCCTGTTTCTGTTTCCGAGCCAACCGGTTTCCGTTTCCTTCACGGAGTTGCCTCTGTGGCTTCACGACCCTGCCAGCCGTCGTGCCCACCTGGTCCTTGGCGCCAGTCCGTTGAGGTTGTGCGTTGGTATTGCCAGTTCCGTCCAGAGGGTTTGTGCATCTCGAGCTGCTCAGTTCATTGCAGCCTGTTGTTTCTCGTTAGTTCATCTCCCTGCCATTGACCCCGAATGTGCTTTGTTCATCGCGATGATCATAACTGATCGTGAGGACAGGATGATGGGGAGGCCAAGAACAACGATCGTGTCAGAAATGGGGAGATCTGTGTATCAACGCGCCGATCCTGCCAGATCAACCATCATCTCCGGGCGTGTAGCTCAGTTGGTAGAGCGTGTCATTAGCACTTTAAGACTATTTGACAAGGTCTTTGGTTCGATTCCTAACTCGTCCACGGTGATAATCACTTTTTGGGCTCGTGGGTGTGCTTTGTGTGTTGACGATGCATGCGGGGTTGCCGTGTGCGCATGCCGAATGTCAAAGGCCAAAGGGGGACAGCGAGAGATCCCTAGAGGAGTGAAAAGTCAGTGACAGGCAGAAGCTGGACACGAGAGCGTGTCGGGTCCTGTCACCTGCGACATACGACCACGAGAGGGCCGTCAGTGCTTCATACCCGTCTGCATCTCAATCCCCCTTGTACGATACAACAACCTAGTGGCCAGCAGTGCTCTTCCACTCCTTGAGCACCGTGTTTCCGTTCTTCCTGACGACGTCGAGCCATCCCTGCGTGATACGGCTCTCGGCGAGGGGCATGCGCTCGCTCTCCGTCTTGCCGTCGCGGATACACCTCGCGACCTCGTCCGCCTCGTAGTGCATGCCGCCGCCGGGGTGGACGGGATGCTCGAACGTCTGCTTCTCCTTGATGTTACCGGGCTCGCCCATGGTGTGAGGCACGATTGAGAAGGACTCGGGGCGCCAGGGCGGGTCTGCAGGTGAGTACGGTGTAGCTAGTCGTTCGAACATAGGGAAGCTACACTCACAGGCAATGACGAGGTCAGCCTCCTGGCACGTAACCACTGCTGTGGCCTCGCTAAGCCCGCTGGCGGTCATGTCAGTGAGGCAGCGGGCCTCGGCGAAGCCCTTCCACTCGACGATCCAGTGACTCATGGCGTCCACACCCGAGCGGGGGTACACGCGCTGGTAGCTGCTGACGACGCGGGGGTCCTTGTCCTTGTTGTCCGGGTGCTGGTGGAGCGCGAGCATGGCCCAGACGCTGGGGTACGGTCCCTGGTCGAGGAGCGAGCCGCCGCCCTGCGCGGGGTCGATCATGCGGTTCGAGTCGGGGCGGGCTGCGTGTGAGCTCGATGTCGGTGGAAGTGCGCAGGTGAACGGAGAGATCAAGCAACCTGCCCACAAAGCAAACTTACTGTCAGGCTCAAAGTTCATCGAAAAGTCGGCAAACATCCGCTTGACGGGTCCCAGCTTGCCAGACTTGAGCACGTCCTGGACCGCATACGAGATGGGCTGGAACCGCGTCCACACGGCCTCCATGAGGAAGAGCTTCTTCTGCTTGGCGATGGTGATCAGCTCGTCCAGCTCGGCAATGTCGAATGTGAAGGGCTTCTCGCACAGGACGTGCTTGCCCGCCAGAAGGGCCGCCTTGGCGTTGGCGTGATGGAAGGTGTGAGGGGTGCCAATGTACACAACGTCGACGTTCTGTGTGTCAGCGAAGGCTCGAGACGATTGGTGGTCATGTGTACAGAGTGCTGGGCAGTGCAGGAATAGATGATGTGTCCGCACTCGACGGACACGCTTCTGCCATTCCCACCCCTCAGGATCCCAGTTCACTCACAGGGTCGGCGAACACCTCGTCATACTTGCCATACGCCTTGGCATCGGCGAGCACACCGTTCTTGACGCCCCAGGCATTGATGTCCTTGGAGGCGTTGAGCTTGTCGATGAACTTCTGGGCGCTCTCGACGCTACGCGAGCCGACAGCGACTATCTTGTGCGCGACGTCCGAAACGTCGCGCGTCGCCGGGTTGACGAGGAGGTCCTGGTTGTCAGCAGTTGTTGTTGTTCTTGTCATACCTGAGAGAAACGGGTCGAGATGCCGCCCGTAGCGATGATTCCCCAGCGAAGCGTGAATGCCATTGTGGTGCAGGTGAGTCTTGTGGAGAGAAGAGCAAAGAACAAAGTGTGGGGATGTAGCCAGCTAGAAGTCGGTGCATTTCCATAGATATCTTGGTTGGTCATGGGAGGGAGCAACAACGATGGTGCTGCTCTCACTGCGCCGCTTGTCCGAGATTGTCACTCCCTCCACATTCCGGGGCACTCGGGCCGGTCATGGCCGAGAACAGAAGAAAGGACCGAGAGTAAGAGTCGCATGGATTCCACGTGTGCCCACTCTCCCACGGTATTTTTAGGTGTCTAACGCCGGGATTTCCGGCTGGTGTGGCGGATTTGTGATCGAGTTCGCACGACGCGTCTATTTCTTTTGTGTTTTCAGTGAGGACGGTAGTGCGCGCTAGTGCGCGGTTGCAATGAAGGTCTCAGCCTGGCCTTTGGTTTGTTTGTGCTTGGCCACACGCGACGCCAGGCGCGCCAGGGCTCGTGGTCTCATTTGTCTTCCCTCCCTTGCGTTTGTGTGCATGCTAAACATCATTCATTGTTGTGCTCAGTGTCATCAACAACAACAACACCATCCAACTTTTTATTGACTAATTTCATTTTCTACTCGGTTCTTGTTCCCGGCCATGCCAACAAAACAGCAACAACAACGCTCAATCTAAATGGACCTGCATAATCACTACGACTATCCCCCGCGCCGCCGCACATCTCTTGCTGCTGCCGCTGCCGCCGCTGCCAGGCTCCAGACGCCGAGCCTGACATCATTGACATCAACAACATCGCGTACCTCGACCGTCCCGTCGATGCTCACGTCGGGGTCCGGCGTGGACAGCGCGCGGGGAAGCGCGACCATTATCGCTGGACACTCGACGCCACCGCTGATCGACCTCGATGACGGGGATGGAGTTGGCGGAGTGGATGCTGGCGCTGGCGGGGCGTCGGGGTTGTTGAAACGGCCGCTGGCGCTGGATGCAGGCGCAGGAGTCACGCCGACTGATAAGCTGCGTGCGCTCCTGCGGCAGATGGAGGGCGAGGTACGCGCCGTCAAGCCCGAACCGCCGCAACTGGCGACACTTCCGCCTGGAGCACACGCGCCGCCGCCGACACTGCGCCGCAGCGCATCCAGAGACGCGATGCCCATCCCGACACAACGGTCATCTTCCCGGTCACCCCCGCGAGAGACAGAGGACGAGTACAGCCCCCCGACCCCGCCGCCGAGGATCACGAACCCGTACCTCTACTCGCGACGCTCGATGGAACGACGCGAGTCGGAGGAGCAGCACCGTCGGTCCCCGTCGCCTCCGCGGCGACTGCCCTCGCGCGCGATTGCTCTCCGCGCAGCTGCATCCGCTGCGGCTGCCGCACCTGAACCTGAGCCAACCCCTAGGCGTGACCACAAGCCGACGCCTCTCGAGACATTTATCGCATCGCATCCAGACCCCTTTCCCGAGGCATCATCATCACGCACTCGGATTGAGCAGACGCCGCGGACACCCTCCCCGACACGAAAAGGCAAGGAGCGCCTGCAGTACTACGACGATGGCGAGCAATCCCAGGCGACGCGGACACGGTATTATGACGAGGACGAGGACGAGGACGAGGAGGAGGGCGAGCGCTACCGACGAGAGTTCGCGGAGCCTGAGTATGAGGAGCCATCACCGCCCCGCCGACGAGGATTGACACCACGGCGCGTGGTTGTGGAGACGCCGCCGGATACTTCTGCCGCCTTCGCTGCTGGCCTCAATTCCGCAGGAGACGAGTACGACCTGGAGGAAGACAGCGCGGTCCCGTGGCGAGAAGACGACACGATCGACTCGGTCGACAGCGGCAGCGGCCGACGACAACGATTCTTAGCTGCCGAGGAGCGATCACACTCGCGGTCAAAGGACTACATCACGCACGCGACCTCGCAGACGAGCGCGACCATGTCGTTCGCGACGGCTCCCAGCCGACGACAAGGCACGCTCGCACCGGACACATCTCTTCCTGCCCTTCCGGATCCCGAGTCAAGTGACGAGGAGGACGCGCGCGCCATCCGGCACCGCGAGATGCTGCTGCGGCCGTTTTCGCGCGAGTCAATGGGGTCGTTGCGACAATCGACCTCGCCTTACGTTGAGCGCGAGAACGAACGTGAACGTGAACGAGAGCGTGAGCGGAGGACTCCGGAGCCTGAAGAGCCGACGCGGTACGACACTGCGCGCGACTCGGCACGTTTCGAAGCCCTGCGCGCGTCGAACGCGACGAACGCGACGGCGACGCCATCGTTCAAGGAGGCGCGGAGCACCGTCACGAACCGATCATTATATGCGGACGCAGACGAGCCCGTGCGAGTGCGTGACTCACTACTGGCCCGATCGCCAACTCTCCGCCGCAAAGAGTCTTTACGTGAGATTGCCAAGAGTGCATTGCAAGAGCGAGTCGAGGCCCCGCCGCATGAGAAGGAACAGGAGCTACAGCCCGTGCGCGAGTCGCTTCCTCCGCGTGAGTCACCGCCCAAGGCCTCGCCTCCACGAGAACGCGAGCGCGAACCTTTCGCGGACCTGAGGGTTTCGAGGGGCTCGAGGGGTTCAAGGGACTCGCTCCGCAAGTCGGCAAGCCCGAAGCAGCGCGTTGTGTCTCCCTCACCGGCATTGGAGGAGTCAGACACTCTCCCAATTCCCGACGACTCTGAGCTCCGATACCGCGAAGCTCCGTCATTCGGCGCGCGCAGTTCCTTTCGTAATGCGTCCACTCGATCTCTTGCCAAGTCCAACGGGGTTCGATGGTCCCCGGAAGTGGAGACACGCCGGGTCGAACGCAGCGAAGAGGCAGAGGATAGCTGGTCGCCGGACGCCCAGGAACACTCAACTCCAGCTCGCCCGCGCTGGTCGCCGGAGGAAGAGAGGCGCTCGTTGCAGCGTACGCCGTCGCGTGAGGAGCAGCCTAGCCGCGAAGAGTACCTTAGTCGTGAAGAGTACTCCAGTCGTGATGAGTACGCTAGCCGTGAGGAGCATACAAGTCGTGAGGAGCGTTCCACTCATGAGGAGCGGCCCAGCCCTCCTCGTGAAACCCACCGCGCCCCGCAACGCGACCACTACAACAGCCCTCCCCGCGAGGCTGGCGAGACGCACCGTACGCCGCCGCGCGAAACCCGCGACGCAACCTTGCCTTCAACTCCTCAGCTACCTCCATCCACTTCCCCAGCGTCTTCCCCGCCTGCTGCCTTGGTCACCCCCGCATCTAAAGCGCGGCCTGGACAGGCACCTGCGCCGGCCACACCAACGCCTGCCTTCCCCGCCACGCCCGCCAACCTGAAGGGAATGAAGACTCCTCGTCCCCCGGGAGCGTGGGGTACACCGATCCCGCCCAGGACGACGATCACGCCTATCCCCGAAGCTGCCGATTCCCAGGAACGCGAGCCAGAGTCAGAGGCAGAATCAGCCGCTTCCGTGCCTGTGACACCACGGCCGCCGGCGCCCTCCGTTCCAGACTATGCGTTGCTGAGGACGCCGAAACCGCCTGGCGGGTGGTACTCGCCCGTTCCCGCAGCCACTCCTGGTCCTTCGCTGGCTGCCGCCCCTGCTCCCCATGCGCGGCAGCCTGGTACCCCGACCCCAGCGGCGCCCAACCGTACTCTCAGCGGGCTCCCAACGCCGCGTCCTCCTGGAGCGTGGTATAACTCGCCCGCGCACCACCGCCAGCCCAACCTGCCCTCGCGATTCAGCTCGTTGCGAAATGAGATCCTCCCCGACTCGTCTGTCAGCTCACAGGGATCAGCCAGCACTGGCGACGTGTCGTTCCATCGTCTGCGCTCCCCGTCCAAGCGGTCGCCGCCGAGCAAGGAGAACAAGGACAAGGGCAACGATCAGGAGAATAAGGAGAACCAAGCCCCCGCGCCTGCACCTGCCGCGTTGCCCATCCAGCGGAGTACTCTCCAGACCCCGATCCTCCGCTCGCCCAAGCGATCCCCGGCATGGTCGCCCCCGGCACGCCGCGTATCGTCCGCTGCTGGTCCTCCTGTGACGCCTCCCAGGGCTAGAACGACCTCTGGATCCGCCGCGTCCCCAGCCGTAGCAGGGCTGCAGGCCGATGACAGCTTTGAGCTCAACACATCCTGGGCCGGCCGGCTGCAGCGTATTGTCATGTCGCCTATCCGCCGTCCTCCGCCGAGCACGGCCCTGGCCGAAGCGCAGCAGGCACTGGAGACGGCATCCAAGGCATCGGCAGCAGCGCGCAGCCGGGTCGAGGAAGCACAGCGCGCGTGGCTCGATGCCCTCGCTGCCGTGCCCGAGCAGCAGGCGCACGAGCCGCCGCGTGTCGTCGCAGTTGCACGTAAGGGTTTCACTTGGGGCGTCTTCTTCTTCTGGCTCACGGTCGAGCTCGTCCTCGCATGGGTTGTCTTCCGGTACGTTTAAACATGTATCGGGAAAGGCAGTACTAACACACTCCAGAGTCACGCTCGACTATGCTACGTCCGCCCGTCTCCTCAGCTCGCTCGACCCGTGGCACCCCCAGCTCGCGAGTTACGCCCTCAACGTGCCCCTCCCGGCTGGCTTGCAGGCGTTTGCGGTCCGCAAGCCGACGCCGACGAACCTGTTCGACCTGCTCGACATGCTGGGCATCACGGGCGGCGGGGAGGCGCGCGTGTTGCGTCCTCCGACGTAATCCAGGACTGTGCCTTTACGCCGTTGTCTCAAGAAATTTGGAGGACGATGAGAGGAAGACGAGAATCCATCGCTTTTTCAGTCTGTTTGTTTGGTTTTGTCATGTTGGCATAAGTATTGGCATATTTGCCCCATTTTTGCTGTTCGCTTGCTGGCCGTCTGTCGCTGTTCATAGCTTGCTAGGCAACCCTAGCCCCGTGGCATGTTGCCCGTTGTTGGAATCGTGTACAGTATTCTGCGCCATTACTAGTACATTAGTATATATTCCTTTTCTTGACATGCAGCTTCTTGCACACATGCAATGATGCTGTAGTTGCTGGGCAGCGTGGCAAGGAGATGGGTTTGACAGAGTTAGTGACTGTTCGCTAGGAGCTCGGTTGTTAGGACGAGAGTTGGAGTTACGCCGGAGGGTAAGCAGCACGACGACCCGTGCGGACGCAGGCCGCGAGGATAAAACCAAGGCCGAGACACTCCTGACTCCAAATGCATGATGTCTCTCTTCCTCAGTTTACTGCTTCTCCCTCTCGCCTACAGCCCTACACCCCCATTGGCTCACGCCACATTGGCCATGAGCACCGCCGACGGCGTGAGCCCGTTGTCCTTGAGCGACTTGCCCATCTCGGCGCGCGAGAACGTCTTGCGGGGGAACGTAGATGAGAACTGGACATTGTCGACATTGTACGCGAGGTTCTGGGACGCGACAAACTCTGCGACGTCGATGAGCGTGTTCGTCGACGGGAACGTCTTGACGAGAGGCGAGCCGCCGACATGCAGGCGGATCTGGAGGCGCGTCTCGGGGTTCTCGGACGACTTTGTTGCTGGCGCCGCGGCCGCCGCGGGCTTGGGCACCGATGCCGGCTGCACGGGCGCACCCTCCCTCGCGGCCTTTTCGCGCGCGGCCTTCTCGGCGCGCTCGCGCTTATCCGCCTACTGTCAGAAATAGCTGCAGTTGACACGTACCTCGATCTGGGCCTTGATGGCGGCGCGTGCCCGCTGGTCCTCGAGCTTCTCTACAACATTAGCTTTGCCATCAGCGTGCGACATACCCCGCTTCTTGCGCTCCTGCTCCTTGAGGAGCTCCTTGGCCTGCAGATCCTCGCGGATCTTGCCCTGGTCCTGGCCTGCCTTGCGCCGCAGTGCCTTTTGTCAGCTTTGGGGATACTGCTAGCTCACCTCGTTCGCCTTGGCGTCCTTTGCGTCCTCGACGCTCTGCCGCGCACGCTTCTCGGCGAGCTTAGCGCGCAGTTCTTCGAGCTTGGCCTTCTTCTCTTCCTCTGTGAGGGGCTTCAGCTGGGCGTGTCAGTTGCCACTGATCAGTCAGGTGTGGGTGTGGTTAGGTGTAGGCGAGGGAAGGCAGCAGGGGGAAGGAGATAGAAGCGGGAGAACGGCTGCCATGTTTCACTCGGTACTGCAGACGACCGCAAGATTACTCACCTCCTCGGTACTCTCCTCAAACTCCTGGTGTCCGCTCCGCTCGGCATGGAACGACGCGGTCGCCTGGGACCTAAAAATCTTGCCGCACTCGGAACACTTGATGCTCTTCGCCTCCGCCATGCCGGCCACAGCGGGGTTGAGCGCCTCGTCGTCGTCCTCCGCCAGCTCCTCGGCGCTCGGGACGGGCCTCTCGGCGTTCGCGAGGATGTGGTCCATTGCGGGCTGGAGGCCTGCGTTCTTGGTTGCGCGGATCGCCCCTATATGTCAGTACAAGCAGGAGAGGCAAAGAATGGGGTGGTGGGGTGGTGCTCACAGTCGATGCGCTCGGCGGCGAATCCCATTGAGAGGAGCGTCTCCTTGTCGGACATTGTGGATGTGGTGATGAGAGTGTGTGATGTGAAGCGTGAAGATTGTGTTGTGTTGTTGCTCGTAAGCGTTGATCGTCCATCACCTTCCACACGCACGAGCGTCATCGGTGTCCACCGCGGAGATCCAGTAATCTCCGTCCAACCTCCACTTTACACCTCGATGCTCTACACTTGATGCAACGATTGTTTGCATCGTCTCCATGTCCCTCCGTCGACTGCCGGGAGTGTTTCGGGCCATGTCCACCTCCGCCAGCACCGCAGCAGCACCCGCGTCGCCGTCCCCCGCTCCGTCAGCTGGGGCGGACACGCCAAAGGGGACGAATCTCGTCATGCAGATCATTCTGCGCCGGGACCTCGTGACTGTGAGTAAAGCAACAGCGGGGAATGCGGCAGCAGCAGGTATTCTGGATCTACTTCTATACCTATACCTGACTACAACCAACTCCGTACACCCTCCTTGTGCTTGTTCATGCTGACGGCAGGAACTCGGCTGGCCCCTCGGACCCATGATGGCACAAGCGGCGCACGCGGCGACGGCCGTACAGCACCGGTACGCGGATCACCCGGAGATGAAGCGGTATCTGTCGGGTGAGGACGGGAGGGCGTGGGAGGTGATGCGGAAGGCTGTTTTGGAGGTATGTACCCAACAGTGGAGAGGAAGGCAAGGTGACCCCGGAGCTTGGGGATGAGGGTGAGACTTGAGCGGCAGGACGAGCGGAACTGAAATGGGTCGGACCGGGCTGTGGCTCTGCGGACATCCGTGCTGCCGAGAGTCACAGTCTACCTCAGCGCCACGCAGCTCTAGCATCACCCTTCACTCCAGTTACACCTTCCTTCCTCCCAAAGCTCGCCCACTCCCCTTCCCCGTTCCCTACACTCACTAACCACAGGTCCCCGACGAACCCGCCCTCCGCGCCCTCGCATCAAAACTCGAGGCGGCCAACGTCCCGCACCACCTCTGGATCGAGGAGCCGGAACACACGCCGACCGCGCTCGCGCTGCTGCCCAACAAGCGGCCAAAGAGCATCAAGAAGATTCTCGACGAGGCGGGGTGTACACTTTGGAAGTAGGGGACTTGGGGGCTGGGCAGTTGCGGGCGACCATGGAGCATATGGTTGGATGCATTGGCATAATACCAGGATACATGGCGAGGTAAAGCAGCGACAACAGTCCCGGGCCTGACCTCCAGTTGCGACTTGCTCACTGTCTGACACTACCTGCTTGAACTTAGCTCGTCAACATCAGTACGTGCTGCCGCTGACTAAATGGCGCATGTCGGCGGGAGGAGACGACGTGTGGGACTTGGGCTTTGCTCCAGGCTCTGAAATAGGTGGATACCCGGTATAGATCTCCGCCAGGGAGCGACGGCGGCACACTACCGTCGACGTTGGTACAGGGCAGCTCGTTGAGGCCTTGAGCAGGGTGTGGGTGTGGGGAAGTGGGCTGCCCAGTCGACTCACGATAGGGGAGAACCGCGGTACCCAGCTGCCCGTTCCTTGTTTCTTTTGATTCTGCTTCCCGCAATGGTGCCCTGCAAGTCTTACAGGCGATCTGACTGAGGACCTTCGTTCCAGAGTGCAGCACCACTCCCAAATGCCACACATGAACAATGACCGGCACCCCGCCACTGGAAGGCAATCTAGCATTCGCGATCCATTCATTCCCAAAATACCTTTCTTTCTGCGAGAAACTACCAATGCCCGAGTTCTACAACTACTTCCACCAAAATCGTTCCTCTAGGTCTACGCAGCCGCAGCGACGGGCTTGGCGGCAGCCCTCTCCGCGAGATCGGCACGGCGGGACTTGGAGTTGGGGTCGAAGAAGGGGCGCTCGCCAACCGAGACCGAGCGGGTACCGTCGCGGATCTCGCCGGCGGGGATGTCGACAGTGGCGGTGTGCTGCGTCGAGCGGTTATCCCAGATAGCGAGCGAGTCCTTCTCCCAGCGGAACCGGACCTGGAGCTCATGATTGGCTGTAAACGTCTCGTACAGGAAGTTGAGGAGCGCGTCCGACTCGACCTTTGACAGCTCGACAATGCGCTGCGTGAAGCCGCGGTTGACGAAAATGCCCTTCCACCCAGTGACGGGGTTGGTGCGCACGACGGGGTGAATGGCCTCGAGCTCGGGACCCGTGTTCTCCGGCGTGCCGCGCTTGTCGCGCAGCTCGAGCCCCGTGGCTGCCTTGAGCTCCAGGAAGCCCACGCCCTTGTGCAGCGCCGTCAGGCCCTCCAGGAACTTCTGGAGCGCAGGCGAGAGACGGTCGTACGCCTCGTACGCGGACGCCCAGAGCGTGTCCCCGCCAACAGCAGGCAGCTCGCGGATCTGCAGGGTGGCGTAGTCCGAGGGCACGTTTTCGAACGTAATGTCCGAGTGCTTCTGTCAGCCCATCTCACACATTTCTTCACATACCCAGCCGTTCTTGCCCCAGTCGCCGCGCTGCGAGTATCGCGCCGAGTCCTCAACTTTAAACTGCGGCGAGAGAATAAACCGGTTCGAGATGTTCGTGATCTCGTCGCCATAACGCGTACCCGGGAGCGTGAGGGGGTGGACGTGCAGGCCCGAAGTGGCGGGCTTGCCGCCCGCTTCGCCGAGTTTCTGCACGAGCTCCTTCTGCTGCTCGACCGAGATGTTGGCGTTGCGGAAGAAGACGACGCCGCGCTCCGAGACGAGCTTGCCGAGCGCCTTGAGCTTGGCGGGGGACGCAAGCACGTCCTGAATGTCCAGCACGGGACGGCCGTCAGTCGACACCGACGGGAACTCGGTGCCGATCACGGTGGCATTGTCGAAGTTTGCGTACGTGCGCAGGTCGACGTCCTCGAGTGTCGTGTAGTCCAAGGCAGACTTGAGCGTCTCGATGGGGTTCGTGGTGGTGGGCTGCTCGACGGCGACGGGGGACATTGTGGAGAGCGGAGCTGGATGTGAGAGGTGGAGAGGGCTGTTGGTTGATGTTGAGCAAGACTTGATTCCCTCGTATTATATATGCCTCCAATTTCATGTTAACACTGCCAACGCCTGAGTGGCCAGTGCCAAGCCTCGAACTCGCCGAGTTGTCAACACAAGAGCACGTCAACGAACAACGCCATTCGTCGACTCCCGTGCTGTGGTTCTGTGAATGCTAACTTGATACGAACCCACTCCCACTCAGAAGCGAGCTAACTCAACGACTCGAGATTTCCCCTAGACTGCCAACACAGCAGCAGCAGAGCCTGGGCCTTACGCGTCCACCACCCGTCTCTCCACCTTCAAAGTCGCCGACATTGTCTATTGGGGTCAGACCTGTCACGAAGTTACCTCTCCTCGGAGATGGCCGCCAGCTGTCGCCATACGACCCCACCGGGTCGTGAGGGGCCACCGTTATGGCGACTACAACTGCGCCTTATCAGCCTCCGGGGCCCGGCGGGCGACGTTGAGACCGACGGGGAATGGGGGCATTATCAGTAATAAAGATAACAGCGTCTCTGATCTGGAACTCGGAGCCTGTGTGGCAGAACGCCATCAATGTGACTGGATGGTGTGACCTGGAATATTAATGACGACATTTGAGTGGGTAGATGTAACAGGTTGGTCAGTTGTCTCGGGCACATCCGATATCACTCTTGAAGAGGCGAGATCTGGAATGATTAGCGTGCAGTAGTGCAAGGGATTAGGGAAGAGTATTGCATGTGGTGATGGCGACGAGAGCTGCACTGATGGTGGGGACAGAAGTGACGTTTGGTTGGAGGTAAACGCCTGGGGGGCGATAAAGTGCCACGTTTCGTAAAGGTAAACAAACGTGCCGTTTAGAGGTGCTCAACTTAAAATGCCAATGCCCAGGTGCGGGTGTTCGAACCCGCCAGACGGTTCCAGCAATATTATCTCTCAATTCTCTATTCGAGCCCACCGCCACAATTGATCACCTCCACTTTGCACCAGCATCATCTCGCACCTTCCCACAGCATGAGGCGCTTCAAACAGCGCGTCAGAGGCGTCTCACTCTCGAGTATTGAATACCACATCTCATCGTCCACAAAACCTCCCCGATTGTCTTTCTTGATCAACACCAATCACCTAGACAGAACACAGCACTAGAATAACCAAAATGCCCCTCCGACTCCCAGCAAAGCGGCGTAACCGCGACGACGGCAACCGGCCGAACAAGAAGAGCAACGAGGAACCAACCTACGACACGTACGATGAGGCGCTCGAGGGCGGCGTCGAGATGGAGGAGAAGGGCGAGCGGTTCAAGGATGGCGAGAAGGTCAGTAACAGCAGTGTAGACGAGGTAGTTTTGTTTCTGTCACAAAAGCACATGCCCGGATACACCCATGTCCAGCCTGTAAATATCACCACTGACGTCCCAGGCGCAGCGGTTCTACGAGAAGGCGCGTGACCTGTACCAGAAGGCCATGCAGTTTGACGAGAATGCCTACGACGCGATTTTCAACCTGTACGTCCAAAATGCAGCTTTCCGGCTGGGCTTGCTAACATTTTCAGCGCACGCGTGCAGTACATCCTCGCGTCGCAGTTTGCGCTCCCGCCGCACAACATGGAGCTGTACGGCTCGGCCGTGACGCTCTTCCACAAGGCGCTCAACACGACCAAAAACCCGTATCTGAAGAACGACGCCGCGTTCAACCTTGCGCAGACGCTCGCGTCGTACGCCGACCTCGTGGACGAGCTCCTGGGCCCCGAGGGCGCCGAGGAGTCGCGCGAGTACCGCCTCACGGCGACCAAAATGCTCACGCCCGTCCTTACTACCCAGGTCATGTTTCTCCAGAACAAGGCTGACGTCGCTGCGGCTGGTGGCGAGGCCGCTGTCGCTGCGGCTGCCGCTGCTGAGGCCGCTGGCTCCGCGGCTGCCCCTGCCGCGTCTGCCGAGGCTGCTGCTCCTGCCGACGGGGACAAGATGGAGGTGGACGAGAGTGACAAGCCCGCCGAGGCCACAGGTGCTGGGGAGGCCTCGAGCAGCACTGCTGCTCCTGCCGAGGAGATTGAGATCGACACCGTCAATGAGCCTACGCCCGACTCGCTCATCGACACTGTGCTCCTTGTCGTTGACATCGGCACCACTCTCTGGGACAGCGTGACGCCCCCCGCGCCGCCGTCCGAGGGCGAGCAGCAGTCGACGCGCGAGATGCTCGAGATGGCGCGCAACCTCGGCCCTGCCAACCGCCAGGCCGAGATTGACCTCGCCGAGACAAAGGTTCTCCTTGTCTTTGACTCGATCATGTGGGACATCTACCGCGACCAGGTGCAGCCCGGCATGAACATTGAGCGTAACGGCGAGGTGGCCGTCAAGGCGCTTGAGCGTATTCTCCAGTCGCTCGACGCCCAGCCGGCCGACACAACGGTCAAGGCCGACATTCTCGCCACGATCGCGCACACCGAACTCGGTGCCGCTCAGCGCTACATTGCGCTTGCGAAGAAGTTCACCCCCGCGACGCAGTACGGCACGGGTGCGTGGTCGCAGCTGTCGGCTGCTGCGGGCCACCTCAACGCCGCCGTCAAGCTCCCCGCGACGGCCGCCACGCCCAAGGAGTTCCGCCCCAACTGCTACATTGAGCTGCTGAAGAGCACGCTCAACCGCGCGCGTCTGGCGTCGATCAACGAGACGGCCGCTCGTAACGCCCAGGCGCTCCTTGACAACTGCTCCGCATACGGCATCAAGGCGGCCGAGGCTCTCGGCTGGAACTTGCCCCACCTCCCGTCCAGCAAGCTCGGCATGACCCCGT
>Ga0160505_100708_pt1 | contig 17752 bp, 7 predicted proteins | sample DIDeMG_FD_108225 | JGI IMG/M metagenome (GOLD analysis project Ga0160505, IMG submission 108225) | Enriched chicken feces microbial communities from UW Madison campus, WI, USA - DID2874_E49_Stillage MG | ecosystem: Host-associated > Birds > Digestive system > Large intestine > Fecal ... | reverse complement strand
GAAGAAGGCGAGGGGGATTCTGACATGAGCCTTCGTGCTGCTAATAATCAAGCCAACGCCAAAGAAATTGTTGATAGAGTGTTGGCAAAAGGCCATGTACTTGTTACCACGTATGTTGGCCTCCGCATCTATTCCAAGTACATTTTGCCTCACGAGTGGGGCTACGCAGTGTTGGACGAAGGACACAAGATAAGAAACCCAAATTCAGAGATCTCGTTGGCTTGCAAGCGGATCAAGACATACAACAGGATTATCTTATCTGGAACTCCTATCCAGAACAATTTAATTGAGCTCTGGTCATTATTCGATTTTGTTTTCCCTGGAAGATTGGGTACGCTTCCAGTGTTTGAGCAACAGTTTGCAATTCCAATTAATATGGGAGGTTACGCCAACGCATCCAATGTCCAGGTTCAAACAGGCTACAAGTGCGCTGTTATTCTCCGAGATTTAATTTCCCCATATTTGCTCAGAAGATTGAAGGTGGATGTTGCCCAAGATTTGCCAAAGAAGAATGAAATGGTTCTCTTCGTCAAGTTAACCCAGTACCAGCAAGACCTCTATGAGAAGTTTCTTGGTAGTGAAGATGTGAACGCAATTCTTGGAGGAAAGCGGAATGTTTTGATGGGAGTAGACATGCTCCGGAAAATTTGCAATCACCCGGATCTAATTGATAGAGAGGTTCTTCTGCGAAGGAAGGGTTATAGTTACGGAAATCCATCGAAATCAGGAAAAATGCAAGTGGTGAAGAACTTGTTGCAGCTTTGGCAGTTTCAGGGACATCGAACGTTACTATTTTGCCAGACCAAGCAAATGCTTGATATCTTGGAGAAGTTTCTCGCAAACTTGAAAAGAGTGGATGGTCAGGGAAATGATACTGGTGAGGAATTTCATTATCTTCGTATGGATGGTCTGACAGCGATTGCAAAGCGTCAGCAGTTGGTGGATACCTTCAATAATAATGAGTACTACCATGTATTCCTTCTCACAACCAAAGTTGGAGGATTAGGTGTCAACTTGACGGGAGCAGATCGAGTGATCATATACGATCCAGACTGGAATCCGTCGACGGATATCCAAGCACGAGAGAGAGCTTGGCGTTTGGGCCAGAAAAAAGACATTACTATTTACAGACTCATGACTGCTGGAACAATCGAGGAGAAAATATACCATCGGCAAATTTTCAAGACTTTCTTGACCAACAAGATTCTAAAGGATCCGAAGCAGAGACGGTTTTTCAAGCTCAATGACCTCCATGATTTGTTTACACTTGGAGATCAAGATGAGAAAGGCACAGAAACTGGAGATATGTTTAGCGGAACAGAGAAAACCTTCCGAGGTGAGAAAGACCGCAAATCAACCACCCTCTCCAAAGCACACAAGAATGACGACGACCTCTACCAGGTTGCAAGCATCATGGGAGTATCGAAGTTGGACAAGTTTGCTGGAGATGCGGAAGAAGAGGATAGTAAAGAAGACGAGGGAAGGCTTATGGATGGGCTCTTCGCTAATGCTGGTGTGGTGCATAGCATGCTACAGCATGACCAGATAATGGATCTGTCACAACAGGAGTTGTCATTGGTAGAGAAAGAAGCCACTCGGATGGCTCGTGATGCAGCTGAGGCGCTTAAAAAATCTCGAATGTTGGCTCGTAAAACTGCTGTTGGAACCCCAACTTGGACCGGAAAGTTTGGTGCAGCAGGACGCTTTGGACCCAAGCAGAAGTTCAAACCTTCTACGACAATATCTAGGTCTCAGCTGCCGGTCCTACAATCAAAATCATCAACTCCATCAACGCCCACATTAACATCTACATCAATCTTGAGTGAGCTTCGTCAGCGTAAGGCTGGAGATCACACTTCGCGTTTCAGTTTCGGCAATAAGAAAGGAAACTCACAGAAAGCTACAGAAAACGATAAACTGGAGCTTTTGGCTAAAATTATCGAGTTTCTTTCGAAGCTGCCTAATGGGTTTAGCAAGTCCAACGAGATTTTGCAACTGCTTCCAAAATCGGTCAATCTCAAAAATGAAAAAGAGCTTGTTATAGTGAGGTCACTTCTCCGTGAGGCTGCTGAATGGGATTCGGTAGAAAAAGGTTGGAAACTCAAAGAGAAATTCCACACTGGCTAAATATGTTTAGACCCCGGAATATCAGGCATGGTGTGTGTTTCCATCGACGTCATGATATGCACCTGCACAATAGATTCAGTAAGTTACCTCCATTTACCTTTCACAATTAGTCATCTTCCACTACCAACAGAAGCATTCTAACTTGTCATTTAAGTGTCAAATGATCCGTCTAGCGAGAAACTACGCCACTAAGTTCGTGGAGAAGTGCCCTCCTCCGGCATACGACACCGGTTGCACGCATTGTCAGATCCCAACTTTTCCACCAGATAAGCAGATTGACTATGCCAAAGACTTGAATGGAACCGCTGCGTCCATGTGGAAACATGTACTTGTTCTTCTGCATGGAGTTACCGACTTTCATACTTTACCTTCCAAAATTGATCTTGTTCCTGGATCATTGGCCAATCACTTCGAATCGATCAAGCGAAAGATGTTGAGTCCGCTTCATCCAGTGACCCTTTCAGATGCATTGGTTTCGGACTTGAATATTCCTTTTGGAGGCAAGCAGAAGGTTTTTCTCTACCCAGATCACAAACAGGTGACGTTTGATATGGAAAATCTCCCTCAATTCATTGAGCATTATCTTCTTCCCGAATCCAGCCCGACCCAGGTGTATAACCCGTTTGTTTCAACTCCAAAGCTGTCACATAAACGAGTGCTACACCCAGATTTATTTGATGAATCCGATATAGACATGGATCTCGTTCTCATTTGTGGACACACCCAACGTGACATTCGATGTGGAGAACTAGCACCATTGTTGAAAGATGAGTTCGAGAGGGTGTTGGAGAGGGAGAATCTTAGTAGCAGCGTAAAGGTGGGGTTAATTTCCCACATTGGGGGCCATGCATATGCTGGCAATGTCATCTACTTCCCTAAGACGTCTCAGCCAATCTGGTATGGAAGAGTATTTCCAGACCGAGTTCAGGGTATTGTTAAGGAAACCATTATTGGAAAGAAGATCATTAAGGCATTGTATAGAGGGGTTAGCGAGCAACAAGAATGAGGTAGAAGCCTGCTGCTCTTTTTGCTGTTCATAGACACAAGACGGATCAAGATTTCAAGATTGTAGAGTGCTGTTAAAGCATCCAACTTTAAGACTCCAGAATTGCCCGCATAAAAATCGTCAGCGCACAGGACCATTGACTTGGTGAAGGCTGCTACATCGCTTTCTTGATCGGAATACCATCAGCATCTCCGAATTATCCATGGTTTTTGCCAATTGCTTGCTAGTCTTCAAAAGTTACAAACGGCAGCTCATTCCCGATAAATTGAGAGGCCGTTGATCTGTACGCTTAGTGTTAATGGTATCCTTGCATTTCATCAAATATAGACACAGAACAATTTGATTGGATGCTTATTTCGGTCCTAGCCTGTACTGGTTACATTATTTCCAATATCACCTTAAATATCACATTAAGCGTCTTCTACATTTTCGTTAAGTAGAGATACCTTGCGAATAATGACACTTGAAGATACTATTGTTGATCTTTTCCATGACCCAATCACAAGCTCAGGCAATAGTAAAGTGTCTCTAAACTGCGTGCGGGGGGCATTGTTCAAGATGATGACGGCAAGATGAAGATCAAAGAGTTGTGCAGACGACTCAAGATACATACAAACAATAGAGATGTCCATGCTTAGACTTGAAGTTTGTCATGCGGATACTAAGAATGGATTGAGAATGGACTGAAAATGGACTGAAAATGGACTGAGAATGGGGCTGAGAATGTTGTGAGGAGATACTAAAGATGAAATGTGGATTAAACTGAAGATGAGCTAATAGCGGAACGCTCGTTGGACAGTATCATAATTATGGCGACTGGCATTGTTATAAGCGCAATCATATCTCTAGTAGGGTACCAGACAGTCTATTTGAGAGATACTGGATGCATCGAAGCCGAATCGAAGATCAGAAGGCGGCTAATGTAGTGTAGACGCACGGAAGGTTGCTTCGCGTGTTGATACAAAATGTTCGCACTGGAGCTCGCGCTCAGTGTGGTGCTTTACGCGGCATCGTACAGTTCCACAATAGGGGCAAGTATGTACATACTATGCGCGGTCAGTTACAATCCTAACATATCTAACACGGACTCAGGGGTAGCTACACGATAACTGCAAGCGCCAATCCGCGTGAAATTTTATCCAATCAAAGTTTGAAGGCTGCATTCTATAGACGTTTATAGTGGGATTCACCGATCGACGATAGCTGCATGAGTCTCAATGCGGCAGGCGCACATTTGTATGGACGCCGCTTGAAATGATGCCAATGCATGTAGGTACAAAAGCACGACTTATAATCAGGGTGTATGTTTGCCATTCGAACATGGCGTACTAGATCTACAATGGGTTTGGTGCAAATATCAACTTAACATTGAGTTCACAGTATAGGAGATATCCCTGGACCAATATCAAGACAATTGGTGATTGTAGATTTTATTTCGCTCCATATGATTAGCGCGACAAACTCATTGCACGAAGATCTTTTATAGACTGAAAGACATCTTCCACAACGGAGCATGTATGATGTTCTCCAGGCGACAGTTGGTTGACGTTAGGTTCCGTGTTAATTGGAAGCACAGGAGCCACTCTGAAACATCACGCATGTGAATGCTTCGATGAATGTGTCCCCTGGGGCGGGAGGTGGTCTGCTTGCATGCGCCATCGTTGCACAGGGGGCATTGCATTTGTCAAGATAGTATATCTCTGTCGCATCTGAAGCGACTCTCCTGACACCGCTTAGATCCACATGGTAAAACCTATCTTGTTGGTGAGGATGCATGCAAAGCAAAGTGAACTAGTTAACAATTGCCTGGAAATATCCCGGCCCGAGTATATTTTCCATTTTACACCGGCATTAAGCGGACTTGATACCGAGCATGCAGAATACTGCAGACTACGGCCCAGGAATTACTAATAGACAAGAGAGGTTTGATGAAACAACAACAACATTAACGAAGGCAATCATGAATACAAGAGAAAGCTCAATTAGGCTGGTTGGTACGGTTTGAGTTTAGCAACAGAAAGCCTTTCACACCATGGAGAAGTATATTTCGAAAAATTAGTGAACAATACGAAGAAAAATATCGTCGAGAGAGCACAAGGTGGTGTTGTGCCGCCATCACACATGACCTACTGCGTACCGCGGGCTAATGCTCTACAACATGCACACCGTGTCTGAAAGTAGCCGAGGGTGATGTGAGAAGTGCATGACATTGGGGAGCCACGCGAATCACGATTAATATGGTTTGTGTCATAGGGTCGAATTTTAAGCAAGTAATCAACGATCGTTTTCACGAAAGAAGGATGGGGCAATCCTTGGTCACCCTGTTGGAGATGAGCAATCACCTGAGGTTAGACTTTGGAAGGCGTATAGGCCAACCAACAGTGCCTCCACTGGCATACTGCAGCAGAGATCACATTGCATTGCACCGCATCACTACCCACCAGTGTAAACAGCAATATTGTATACTGAATTTCGATTGTAGTATTGTTGACGGATTGGCAGACAATAGGGACAGACTCTATGCGGAATTTCTCGCATGAGGTCCCGCAGTGAGAGGGAGTATTTAAAATATAGGAGGTTGTTAAGACGCTAAGTGAACCACATTAAGAACCTAGCTTTTGGTTTGCGTGATGCAACCCACCAGAAGAATCTAAAGCATGGTGATGCAGCGGGGTAAAACGCCAGCGAAAGGCTTGGGCACCGGAAAGTGCCTCGGACGGCATGACGGGGGGACGGACGCGCGTAGACAGGCCATGCATTGGTAAGTGGGAGGATCCAGCCAATAATCTAAGGCATGACCATGCACCAGAATAGAAGCCCGGATAAGTAGGGAGTGCCGCTGTTGCATAGTGCGTATGCATACAGCACAAGCACTGTCACAGATTGCCTAGTGCAGTGATATGTGTGGTCGCTGTTTTGATGTGCAATCGTTTCTTTTGCTGCGAGGTTATTTTTCGCTGCTTCTTTGTATACTCTTTTCCTACTACTCCTCTTCTTTCTCAGTGATAGTCACCAAATATCTTGTTGGTTGCCAGATCCGTGTCGAACAGTAACTTGTTACCGTCGTCTCATTGAATCTGCATAGTTCAGTCCCTTGTAATCCTTCAAGTTTGTCCGTTTTTCCTCGGTGTTTCGTTAGCAAACGTGTCGGATCTCTCCGTGTTTGTTTTTGAATCCATTTGTGCCCCAAGTCGACACAACTAGTTCTAATCTCCGTCTCATTGCCGCTGTTGACCAAACTTTTGAAGATTGAATAGCTGCGCCGGACTTCACTGCCGCCGCCCATTCAAAACATTGACAAAAAACAACAAATAGCCGCCCATTCTTTGTCTTGTCAATTGGCCACCCTAAATGTCCACTCAGCAATACTCCCAGATGCCTGCCTCCTACTACGGCCAAGAGCATTACCCATACCAGCTGTACATCAACGGTAACCAACCGCAGCTGGCTCAAACACAGCCGGCACAATCTCAGAGTCAACCTTTGACCCAACAACTGTTGCAGGCTCAATCTGCCCAGTACCAGCAGCCTTATGGTGGCCAGTACTACATGGTCAATAACCAGCAGGTGCAACAGGGCCAGCATCCATTGCAGACCCAGCAGACTCCTCAGCAGTCGCAGTATCAGCAATACCAACAACCACAGCAGACCCTGCAACCTCAAGTTCCTCAGCAGACTCTGCAGCAGGGTGACTATGCTGCTCACTACGCTGGCTATGGTTCGTCCACTTCGCTGGCTGCTCCATATCAGTATGCATTGTATCAGCAAAATGCTCAACCCATCTCGACTGCTGCTCCGCAGGCTCTGATCTATGGTGCTCCGGGTCAACAGGCTGCCACTGCTCAACAGACTCCTGCTGTTGCTGCATCTCTGGCTGGCGCACTTAGCTCGCAATCGGGAGCTCCCGTGTCGACCAGTGCTGCTACTGCTCCACTGTCTGTTCCTCCTTTATCTGCCAAAGGTTCCGTATCTTCAGAGACCGCTGGCAGCGGGGGAAACTCGTCTGTGGGTCAGTACCAACCCCCTGGTATTCGTCCTCGTGTGACCACCACCATGTGGGAAGACGAGAAGACCTTGTGTTACCAGGTGGATGCCAACAATGTTAGTGTGGTTCGTCGTGCTGACAACAACATGATCAACGGTACAAAACTCTTAAATGTGGCGCAGATGACACGTGGCCGTCGTGATGGTATTTTGAAGCTGGAGAAGGTTCGTCACGTCGTCAAGATTGGATCTATGCACTTGAAGGGTGTGTGGATTCCATTTGAGCGTGCGCTTGCCATGGCCCAGCGGGAAAACATTGTTGATTTGTTATACCCTTTGTTTGTGCGTGATATCAAGCGTGTTATTCAGACAGGAGTTACACCTTCCTCTCAAACTTCCAACAACACAGCAGCTAAGGCGCCAATTCCTGCAAGTGCCTCCTACCCAGCCAACAGCGCTGCTTCTCTGGCCAACCCAAACATGAGCTACTACCTGCAATATCCTTCGCAGTACCCACCAACGACTTCTGGTGGAATCGCTGTTGATGGAGCTGCCACTGCTCCTCAACAACAACAGCAGCAACCACAGCTGCAACAACAGCAGCAAATGGCCGCACAACAGCAACTTTACGGCTACTCTCAGCCTTCGTACTATAATCAGTCGTACGCGTACAACCAATCGGGAACTTCAGGTGCTGCAGGAGCTAACAGCTACTCATCGTACTCTCAAGGTGCACCAGTGTACTCTGGCTACGCAGGCTACTCCCAGGCACCTCAGTCCCAGGGCCAGCCTCAGAAGTCTTACGAGCAGTCGCAGCCTCAGCCATTGCAATCGCACCAGCTGCCGCAGCACGGCTCTCCAGCTTCTAAGAAGGAAAAGGATTCCGAGAAGAAGTGAGTTGTTGACCAACGTCTGTATCAGTAGTGTACTTAATATTTGCTATCAATAGATTTGTGTTGTAAGGTTTTCCCACTGCAATACATAATTAGTTTTAAATCAATAATCACATAAAAAATATTAACTTGAATGCCATCTGGCTTACATGTGCGATAATCGATGGGGGCTTGGCTCGCCTGGCGAAATAAATTGGCCCCGTATCTTTACAATCTTCACTGTGGACCAAGTGAACACTTTTGACAAGCAAAATCCAGTTCATCTGCACGCAATTGGTCAAACGTCTTGTCTTCTTATTTACTCTAAGACTACTGCGATGTCAACCACAGTTTACGAATGCTGAAGGAAGTGCTATTATGCATCATGCTCATCTAGCGCAGTATGTTGCATCTCGCTGAAGATGAGCGAGCACGTATTCCAGAAGGATGATGTGCGCGTTATTGCCCTATAAAGAAACGTAAATACTCCCCAAACTTCAGTGAAAACTCAACATTGTAGCATTTGTATCCCCTGAAAATAAATGACAGCCCATCCACATATCAGGAAGCAATGCAATCGGTACCTCCCTGCACCTCGCCTTGCCCGCTTCGCATACCTTCACGCCATGCTGATGGACCGATGAACAATCCTGCCCACAGTGACGTTCCCTTATACATCACGCTGGCGAAACCTTATCCATGTGGTCGTGATACGAGCGCGTATAGAGTAGATCTTTTGAAGCAGGCATATGTGGGGTATATCAAAGGCTACAAATAGAACAATGGTTGAAAAGTGGCTCTGATGAGTTGCGTAAATGCACGCATTCCAAATAGTCAGTGTGATTTCGACTTATGACCACTTTGATATCACATTTGAAAGCCACCATTCAACTCACTACCCATCAGGCTCCTCCAGTCCACTGCATCAGATCACGCTATCCATATCTTTATAACATCAAATAAGCTACACCATAGATCTAGCTCAACCATTATTGTATCATATGTATTCGCCCATCACTCATCCTTTGCATTCACCTTCGACTCATTCAATCCATCATATGCTGACTGCAAGCCAGTCAACTGCTTCTTCAAAGCCTTGATATCTACCTCTTTCTTCGCAATCTGATCACGCAAAGACCGGATCTCCTCATCCTCACTCTCAGTACTCTTGCTAGTCTTGGCTAACTCTCTGTACGAGTTCTCCTTACGTACCAACTTATCCAAGATGGTGATGACAGTTTGAATGGCCAATTCCAAGTATAACACGGCACCTGTGATGTAGAGGTTACGTTGTGCGTAGAACTTGGACGCAAGCTTATCAGGCAGCAAAGCCATCGGTTGTCCAGCATTGAATTGAGCATAGTATGGGTTATCCAAGGTGGCGTATCTTCTGACTTTCTTGACACAGTCAAGGAATTGAAGACCCAAGAGAATTGTGGTGAACACAACACCTACTCTGACGTTGGTATTGCGCTTGAGGACAGCATAGCCGTCAAGAAGGCGCATTCTTACCACATGAGGTAAGGGCAAGAGCAATAACAGCAAAGCTGTCATCTGTGTGACAAGAATGCCGAAAACAAGGGTCATCTGGATACTCATGTTGAGATGGTAGGGAAATTGCAGACGGAAGGGGCCGTGATTGTTAAAGTAAAAGAACACAGAGGCGAAATTTCAATCGGCTCTAGAAATAAAGATACAGGAGACTGTTGCTAAGGGTGTGCGAAGCACAAATACGTCAGCAAAAGTCAAAGAATATTTGGCAAAAGCAGTTCCGCGGAGGCTCTGCATGCTCCACCCTAACCACTGGCAGGGTGCTGCAGCAGGCGACATCATGCACCCAGTATGGTCCCTGACATTTAGAGTCCTGTCACCTTCTTTGCGTAGATATACGAGATGAAGCTGAACATGAAGATTCCCAACAAGATTCCATAAAACCACACCAACCCTTCGTGGTCTTGGCCAGGAACAATACAGTTCATACCCCACAAACCTGTGACAACATTGATTGGTAAGACGATGGTACCCAAGATGGTGATTTTACCCAAAACGTCATTCATATCGTTGTTAACCTTGGTCATGTCGATGTTAATCTGAGCCAAATAGTTGGAGTGGCTTCGTGCCAATAACTTCTCATAATGGTTGAGCGACTGCACCATGGTCACAATATGGTCCTGAATATCTCCCAAGTACATCAAGATTTCCTGTCTCAGCGCCAACCTGGTGTTGTGAGATGGAGAATCGTGTGAGATAGTTTCATTCTCATTGAAACGCTTACTGAACCCTTTGATCACATCAGCCTTGGATCCCAAGAGCCGCATGACCGACATCACACGCTTTCTGCATTCTCCAATTCTTCTTAACATGTCTCCCTTCCGTTTCCATGCAACTATCTTGGACAGTGTGGAGTGGGTCGAGCTCAGACGGGTTGACCGTGAACCTATGGAGTATTCCACACGAGAGCCCCTCTTTCTACGCATAAATGGCCGAGATACAGTAGGCTCCACGACCGATTTGGATCTTTGGCGGCGATAGAAAACATCCGAGGTGGGCGTGCGAGTAAATCCACGTTCTCTTGGGGAGATTTCTTCTTCATCCAGAGACTCATCCTCACTTCCGCTGTCATCGGTATCACCGGAATGCATCTTCATGATTTCATCCTCGATCAAATACACCTCGGCTTCAATGCTGTCTATCATTGGTGCGAACGAGTCAGTGATATCATCAATCAAAGCGTAGCAGATCCAGTCAGTAGAAACAGTTAAGTGATCCTTGAGCATTCTTGCACGACGTCTCACATTGATTGGATGTGGAGTGGCGCTGAAGTGGAATGTCAAAACGCCATGCTTGAAAATAATCATGTACATGTTCAATGGACACAACTCACCACTTCTAACCTTTTTGTTTCGGGAGAGAACAGACAGACCGGTAGATTTGCGACCAGAAGAACGGCCATTGTATTCTTGAGTTTTTCTTCCAAGCATTTTATTAATTCTCTTCCAGATACCTCCCGATTGGTCACCAAAAAAGAATTCATCTTCGGACTTGTTGTATTCCAGCATTTTACCGGACTTTTTCTCATTCTCTTTCTTTCTCTGTTTGCGTCTCTCATAAACAATATCGAATGAGGTGAAACAAATAAAGTAATACTGGCGGAACAATTCCACTTTCTCACGAGTCTCGCCCAAGAATATATCTTCCGTAGTGAGGGGATGAAGTCCAAAAGTCTTGGAAAGCACCTTCATCTCTTCCTCCAGAGGGTCCAAAATATCGAGCCAGAATGGCGGCGCATGATGATGATGATGGCCGACACTCACACTATTAATAGTTGTTGCAGGTGCCGTTCCTGATATTGATGGAATACTTGCTCCAGGCATGGGAGATGCCAATTTCAGAGCATGGGAGCGCAGAATGGCATTGTTGATCTGCAAACCTGTGGGTCCTGAAGTTGGGTTGGGAGAATCTCCTACGGTGATCTCCACATGGTCTGGCACGGGTGTCTCCTCGCGTGTCAGAGTATCCTTGGCATACAGCGATGGAGAAAACAACTGCAGCAAGGCTTGGGAGACCAGCTCGTCCTTTTCGGTAATACGATCGGAAACCAATCCCAGGAGAGTGGCTGCATGCACAGTCCCTTCAATGTCTTCCCGGAAATAAGTGAATCTGCACAATGAGTCTTTCTTCGATTGACCGGCGTTATTCAAGAACTGATTGATATGTGCTTGACTCTTCTCCCATGGCTGAATAGGTTTAGGGCGAACTCGGAAAGACAGCGAAGACAGCTTGACCAGAACTCGCTCATCAACATGTACCAGTTGCAACAATGGAGCCTCCTCATTAGTTGGCAGAACATCGTCCATTCTACTGGCGATCCTTGGATCTCTGCCATCTGCTGCAGATACTCTTCTTGCTACTGGATAATGGAAATTGACCTCTTGAGGCTCATTAGTGTCTTCGTGCAACTCCTCCAATTCCTCGGTAACGAACTCTTCCAAAACAGACAAATCGGGCCAAACATTCTCGATCTCAGCACTGTCTGCGTCCATGAGTCCCTCGTAGTAATCTGGAAAACACACATCATCCAATGACGTCAGGTCACTCAGATGGTCCAGGGAGGGATTCAGCTCGCCAAACTCAAGCAGCAGCTGCTGAGACTGGTCGCTATACATCGAGTAACCGTCACCGATGTCTCCTCCACCATAGGAGCCTCGGAGCTGATGCTGTTGTTGGGCAAACTGATCCATATCCAACGCTACCTGGCCAAACCGAGCTCCAGTCCCATTAGCACCATTCTGTTCAAGCATAGTCTGTAAGTTGCGGTCTGTAAGTGGAAGCAGGCCCCTGTGACTGTTGTGACGATGAGAGTCTCTATGGACTCCAGAAATGGTGTTATTCATGTCGCCTCGACGATCCACGAACAGATTACCGTGAAGATGGCGGGGAGACAGCACGTAGTCATCGTCAGAAAGAACCGAATCGTTGATATTCTGCGTAGTGTCCACTCTTGAGTGTCTGGCTTTACTAGCCTTCTTTCTTGTTCTGCTTCTATTCTTCTTTCCCATGGTGTCCACAACAGGTGAAATTTTAGACAGCAGCAAGCTAGGTTGAAATCAAAATTTACAACAGAAAGAAAAACTTGAATCTCAAAATATGAAAAGGAAAAAATTCGTGAACTCTCAGGTTGATTTATTTTCATGGAGATTTGTGGAATGCTAGTTGGGTAAGCGATTGCTGGTCACGTGACCAGTATAGCACTATATTTTATATCGGGTGAAGCAAAGTGTTGAGATCTGAGAACTTGAAGCGGATTAATAGATACAATATCACGAGAAGAAGTTTAAGAAACCATTTTGAAGGTTAATTTAGTGGTCATGTTAGGAAGTTTCAAAGGAGAGTAAAATGAGCTTGATAAGCCCGTCGCATTTGGTGCAGAACCTCAAACCTTCTATGCGCAAGGCTGCACTGAATTCTGGAACCCCGTAATAAGATGATCTGGGTAATTCCGAACATGCGAAAAGCCAGAAAATAGACAACGAAGTTCATTTAGCGATCATTGAATATTTTGAATCATATGATTCGTCTATTTTACAAATATCAACTTCCGTACCTTAATACTAATTTCGCGCCATATACAACTTACACTTCTCTTCTTCATTTATCTTAAACTCTGTTTCGCCAAGTCTATTCCTCCAATTTATTCCTCCTCTGTTTTTACAGTACGTTCCTTTATATTTCCTTCCCTCTCTTCATCCTTTTCCTTCTCATCATTTTCTTCCTCTTTTTTCTTCTCATCAGGTTTCTGATCAGGTTTCTCTTCAACCTTCTTCCTTTTACCTCCATTCAACGCGTCCAATGCGTCATTCACCTCATCCAGAAGTCTGACCAACTCCTTCCACGCGCTCTCCGAAAGCGCAATACCTTTTTTACCTGGTTTCTTCTCGCCACTAACCTTGTCAATGTAGAACTCACGAATATCCACAAGATTCATGCCATTGAACTGGCGCACGGTCACCGACTTCTTCTTGTCCAACTCTTTGGAAAAATCTGTGGAGCTTTCACTTTCTGCTGCTCTTTTGGGCGCCATAACTTACTGACTATTTGTGATTTCAGTTAAAGAATACCGGTAACAACTTATGATCTGGTCACTATATACACACTACCAAGATACACTACCATTTTGCTAAAATCTATCTCTATTAGTCTATAGTTAATAGCGGCCGCTAGACCATGTCTCATTGTAGTGTTCAGGCCCAAGTTGCTTCTCCACTTTGGTGAATAATTCTTCATCTTTTGCTCCCTGTTCATTCTTCACTGTGTTGTAACTTTCGAGAGCCACATCCAATTCGTCCAAGGAAGAAACACCCAACACCACCGAGAGCTTCTTATTCCTTTCCAATGGGTAAGTAACTGTATTTTGCGGGTTTTTGCCTTCTCCGGTTTGGAAAAGCCATCTTTTCAACGCAAATCTTGTAGCCAAATCGGCCAATTCTACATTGTCTTCTTTCTGTAAGCCCTTTGCAATCTCGTCCACTTTTTCCTTGAGCTCTTTTGGAGCCGGATGGAAGTCATGCGTCTTGCCCGAACGGAGCATTGACATGGACAAAATAGACCCATTCAAAAGCTTTTTAATTCCGGTGTCAAAAAACTTGTCATACAAGCTAAGCAACTTGGTGTTCTGGATACATCCGTTGGAGTACGACAAAATTGCGTCTAAAGGACCGATTTCGGACTTGTAAGTCGTGTTGCACTCCTGGGCTATTTTCAAGAGAATTTCCACTGGATATGCCGAGATACCAAAGTTTCTGATCACACCTTCCTTCTTCAACGCAACAAGCTCCTTCAATGCCTCAAAGATCTCTTCATCTTCAACAAACTCGATATCGTGCATGTACACCAAATCTAAATAGGAGGTGTGGAGCCTTTCCAATGATCTAAGCACCGACTTTCTCACCCAACTTCTGGAGTAGTCAAAGTCGTCCAACTTGATACGACCAGCCTTAGTACAGATAAAATAAGATTCTCTTGGCCATTCATCGGCAATTTTCTCAAGCGCATCGCCAATAAGCTCTTCTGATTGTCCATAATAAGGCGATGTATCCAAGGCATTCATACCTTTCGAGAATGCCGTCAGGATGATTTCCTGGACAGGGAGTTTAGTTGGATCTTCCGAGTATTGAGTGTTAAAAACCGCTCCACCAATAATAAGCGGTGGAAGGTCTTCAATCTGGCGTGGTTCAGACATTGATTTTTTTCAAGATAAGATGTCGACTTGGTGATAAGTGCGCAATGAGCACCAGGTGTGGCTGAATGAGATATAGGACTAGGAAATAGCTATACCTAGGAAAAATAAAGTAAACTAATTGGAAAAATTGAAGAAATGTTTAATTGCCTTCTTTTATAGTGTTTCTAGTTCTATTCCTTGTATCTTATGTTCGGAATTCAGTTCACAGATCCCTTGTGGTATGGTCAAGGCTCAACTACAAGAGATCCAAATTGATTTGCTTTGCCACTGGACGGGAATGTTGCTCTTGGCATATAAAAGTTCCACAAGGATTTTGAGTTGCTATCCTCCTCAGTTTTTCGTGAAAGATCTTTTGTTTTTTGAATCGGGCATGAAAAATGCCATCTACTGTATCAAATCTTATTACCTTAGATCCAAATCATCGTAACTTTATATTAAAATGATCATAACAACAGATTCAATAGATCTTCTTTTAGTTTTAATTGATCTTAATTATAAGTTTAATAATCATAACCGTCACAGAATCTACATTGAAATAGCATGTAAACCAAGACACAATAATCCCGTGTCAACTATAATACACTAGAACACTCCGTCTCCCTCCACCAAATAATTATACGGAACCAACCCCACGTTGCCTCGACTGGACCCACAGTTCTCTCCCAACTCACACACATACCAATTGTCCTCTTGCTTGTGAATCACGTACATGTGCCAGCCTTTGCGGAACCCTAACTCTCCCTTCTCCTGGGCGTTGTACGTATACTTAGCAACCGCCTTGGTCTCAAACTTGTGACGAGTTACCGGGGTAATCTTTTCCACAAAAGAATTGAGATTGGTGTATGACTTGGTTGGTGACCGCAGCAACAGTCTTCTCATATCCTTCCGGACAATTGTGTCCGACAGGTTTTCTTCTTGGAAGTTCAGGCCCTCCACCACCATGGACTTGGGTCTCGGACTTCGGAAAGCAATGCTGTCATTTCTCGTAGCAATGTTATCTCTTCTTTCACCACTCAGAGCAATGCCACTTCTCAAACCAATAGTGCTCCTTGTTTCATCTCTTCTGGTAGCAATTTCGTCTTCATCATCCACAAAGTCCGACGGTGGAAGCTTCTGCATTATCGTAGATGTGCTGGCTCCCAACATACCACTGGCATCTCTCACAGACCTTCTGAATTGTGTCACATCTCCATCTCCTCCAGCATTAAGATCTTCTAATGCCTTAGCCATGAAGTCAATAGAAAAGTCTTTCGCTATAGGGACATCGGGCTTCTGCATTGGCGGAGGGCCATGTGACGCCATGCTAGAAAATAAATCTGTCATGTCCCTCAGTCTTCTATTGATCTGGTCTTGAACATCGTGCACCAGTTTGTCTTTTCTGCGTGGAGAAGACCAACTTCTGGCAGTGTTACTGGTATAATTAGTGGGGTTGGAATACTCCAGCAGGCCATTGGAGCTCTGAAGCTTATTTCCTTCATCAAACAAGTCGGCACGGTCTTCCGCACCAGAAGTATATGCACTGGTTCTGGAAGGTGTCTTTCGAATTCCAATCATGTTGTTTCCTTGTTCTGGACCACTTCTGTCTGCCAATCTGCTAAAGATGCCACTCAGCCCTGCTGGTGGACCCAACTGAACACTCTGTGCTAGCAGTTTGCTTGGCGACATCTCGTTGTTCAAGTCGAACTTTGGTGGCAGCTTAGATAAGAGTGGCTCCTTGATAGGAGGTAATTGCTTGCTTGTTGGAGTCCTTTGCTGAGGACTTCCGGTGAGCATTGCATTAGAGATGTGCGTGCTGTCAGCTTGAGGAGACACGTTCAGTCTAGTAGGGCTTTGTCGTTGGCCCCCAGCCATATCTGATTGAACCGAGAAAGTTCTCGTTAAAATCTGAGAGAAATCTGGATCCTTGAAGTTTGCCACGGTGTATGGAGGCTTTTCAAGGCAATCTTCATCCATTCCATTCAGGAAATCAATGAACACTGGCGCATTGGGGATTTTGTCGCCACTACCATAAGTAATTGCAAAATCGTGAATGTCATTTGGCGCAGCCACTTTTGCAAACGAATTACGTGCTACATCCGCACATTGGTCCAAGTCGACGCAGAGCAGCGCAATGTTGTTGCAATAGCTGAAGCAGTTGAGCTTGCACATCTGAATACGTTCGATCTCTAGCTGGTAAAGGTTCAGAAGAGCAATGGCCCAGTCTCGAACCCAAATCTCGTGAATATCATTGTATCTTTTGAGTGTTGCCTGGTATACCCGTCTTGATCCCTCCAACTCCATCCTAAGCTTGTTAAGCTTCATGGTGTTGCGATCAAGCTCTTTTCCCCATGTAGTCTGACATAACAAGGTCAATGACTTGACCTGAGAACTTTCCATGCGAAATTTCTCCTTGGCAGTCTCTAAACGATTGAAACAATCATGTTTTCTGGATATAACCTTTTGCATGTGGGTCTCAAGCTTCGTAGTGTTCTTAACATATATCTGGTAGAAGTTATGGAGCTTTTCGTAGTTCTGGAGAGTGAGACTACGGGAGAACTTGTGGTGCTTAGAGATCATGTTCTTGCTCTCAATTTGGAGCTTGTCAAGCGCAACTTTGAGTGTTCCGATCTCGCCAGATCCCAAAACCTGGTTATTCAATTTCTCCAACTTCTTATTGTAATCCTTTTCAATGGCTATCCTTTCTCTGTAGTAGTGGAGGAGCTCCTCCAACATGGCGATGGAGTCCTTGATTTTGGCCTGAGCAACAGCAAACCCTCCATCCTGGGGGCCCCAGAATTGGTTGACAAAAGCTCGTTCTGGTATCATTGCTGCTGGCATAGTCGGCACGTCGCAAAGCTGGCAGTTTGGAGTCGAGCAGCTTGCAGCAGGAGAGAGTAGTGGTGTTTGCGTTTGCGTTTTGAGACAGGTGCTTGTATCGTAAAAGACTAGCCGGATTTGTTATGGATATCATCGATGTTTATATCTTGCCTAATTCGGAATGGTTATAGGAAATGAGCAACCATTGGTCACGCAGGAAGACGGAGG
>Ga0160505_100707_pt1 | contig 17775 bp, 15 predicted proteins | sample DIDeMG_FD_108225 | JGI IMG/M metagenome (GOLD analysis project Ga0160505, IMG submission 108225) | Enriched chicken feces microbial communities from UW Madison campus, WI, USA - DID2874_E49_Stillage MG | ecosystem: Host-associated > Birds > Digestive system > Large intestine > Fecal ... | reverse complement strand
TTGAAGCGTTTATAAAAGCTGGGGAGCTGAGAATGTCACTGCATCGACTTCCACAGGACTCTCACCACTTTGCTCACCCAGCACTCGCAGAAGGATGACGACCGCACCCAAAAGACCAAGCTACGAGTTTGGTGGGCCGTACGTTTCAACCCTGGAATCATAAGCTAACAGCCACAGACTCGGCGCTACAGGCATCGTGTTCGGCCTTCCGGTCCTCATGAACGTGTTATACTTTGGCTGCAACGACGTCTCTGGCTGCCCTGCTCCTGCGTTGCTCGACTGGAAGATCCTCACCTGGGACAAGCTAAAGAGCCAGATCCCATGGCCTGAGGATGGCCTTCGCGGTTTCTTGAGCTGGAAAGTGACCGGATGGCTGTTCGCATACTACTTGCTCAGCCTGTTTCTTTACCGCGTCCTGCCTGCCCACGAAACCTTTGGCACCAAACTTCGCGAGTCCGGCAAGCCGCTCAAGTATCGCTTCAACGGTACGTTCAACATGTGCTGATCAGGACTGATCATTCAGCTTTCCACGCGACCGTCGTCCAGCTTGGCGCTTGTGCCATCGGAACCCTCATCTACGGCGCCAATTTCCCTGTTTGGACGTTCATTGCGGACAACTACCTTCAGCTTATGACTGGAAACCTTCTGCTGGCATACACGATCTCGGTGTGGGTCTACCTCCGGAGCTTCTCCGTCAAGCCTGGGAACCCGGATCTACGCGAGCTCGCAAAGGGAGGACAGACCGGTAACGTCATTTACGACTTTTACATCGGACGGGAACTCAACCCCCGCGTAACTTTGCCGTTCTTTGGCGAAATCGATGTGAAGGCATGGCTCGAAATGCGTCCGGGTCTTACTGGATGGGCTCTTCTCGACTGCGCGTTCATGGCCAAGCAGTACCGCCTGCACGGATACATCAGCGACAGCATCCTCATCGTCGCTCTCGTCCAGTCTTACTATGTTCTCGAGGGGCAGTACTTCGAGTCTGGTATCCTCGGTATGATGGACATTACCAGCGACGGACTCGGCTTCATGCTCACGTTTGGCGACATCGTTTGGGTACCCTTCTTGTACTCGACCCAGTGCCGCTACCTCTCTGTGTTCCCGGTCCACCTCGGCTGGACCAAGATCGCCGCCATCGCCTCCGTCTTCAGCGTCGGCCTGTTCATCTTCCGCTCTGCCAACAGCCAGAAGAACCGCTTCCGCACGAACCCCGACCATCGCTCGGTTAAGAACATGCCCTACATCCAGACCAAGCGCGGAACGAGGCTCTTGACTGGTGGCTGGTGGGGCAAGTCTCGGCACATCAACTACTTTGGCGACTGGCTGCAGTCTCTGCCGTTCTGCTTGCCGACGGGTATCGCAGGCTACGTCATTCTGCCTGCTGGCAGCGCCGCCCTCGCTGGCGCTGGTGCAAAGACTCTGCTCGATGGTCGAGTGGTGACTCAGCTGGGAGCTACTCCATGGGGCATGCTCTTCACCTACTTCTACTCGGCCTACTTTGGCTTCCTGCTCGTCCACCGCGAAAGACGCGACGACAACGCCTGTGCTGAGAAGTACGGTGCCGACTGGGTCAAGTACAAGCAGCAGGTCAAGTGGAGGATCATTCCTGGTGTGTATTAGATTGCAAATGTAGATTGAGATGGGCAGTTTCACGTCTGCGGTGATGCATGCTGCTAGAGTCACGGGTATGATAAAAGAGTTGGGCAACTGGGCGCGCAAGCGTTGTGAACATGGTGCTCCCTCTTGTCAACGCTTCAGTTCCTTGGAAGACTTAATGCGCTTGAAGTCCGAGTGTGGTGGTCGGTGCCACATTAGCACTCGACAGATGGCACCTAACTCTGTCGCCGTACAAAGTCGAAGTGGTTGTGTAGCCGGAAGTCCCTATTCTCTCCGGAAAGACTCCCAAACAGCGAGCCGTACCCTGCGTTCTCGAAGTTGATCTTACCACGTGCTTCGTACAGAGCTTCTCAGAGTACTGCAGTCTTGAAGACACCTCGACCACCAGCGTATGGGATCTGCTTCGGAGGACACTGTACGAAAACGACTGTCCGTTACGCGGCATACTTCAAGTTCTATTCTGCCTTCCGACGCTACTTGTAAGTTCGACCGGCCATGTTTGGTCCAACTGATGCGAAACAACAGCAGGTCCGTGCGCCGTCGCATCTCAGCCATACCGATCCTGTTTCCTAGCCGAAAGCTTGACCTGAGGTGTCGCCATTTGAACGTGTTACAAAGCGGAAACTGCACATGCAGTTTGGAGTCTCAGACCCGATCATCGTGAGCACTTCTAACATGCCGCAAGTGCAGCACGTTATCGTGACAAAGAATGTTGAGTACGTCGAGGTTAGCGACACACCTATTAATACAGTTTGCTTGCTCAGCGCTGTGGAATGAGTTCCTAGATTGTGTGCTCACTGCGGATGAACTGACATATGCTGATCAATTGTCCACCGTGCCGCGCTCGGCATCTCGAATCGGTGATTTTGTGGATGCGTGATTGAGTACCTGGTGGAGGTGGGCAGTTACTTGTCAGCCAATAACCCTAATGGACCCAGGCTTGGTCAGCCGTGACGAACCAGCATTCCTCGGATCACGTCCTAGAAATAGTTGTATAATACCTTCAGAGTTCGGCGTTTCCTTGTTCTCCACGACACTGTAATCGTACACATCACCATGTCGAGTGCCGCGCTCGACGCCTTGGATGGCAAAACTCCAGTTACGCTCAGCCAGCGAACAAGCCAAGCAACATTAACGACCTCATCGCTCCCGGACGGATGCTCGTATGGTAGTATTCCAGGAAAGGACGATACCTCCGAGCCGGTGATCTGGGTCGAGTTCCCCCCAGATTCGCGTGACAATCCCCCCTACTTTTCTGCACGTCGCAAGGTCCTCATTATCAGTTGCGCCCTCATCTACACTTTCTACTGCTGTGAGTAAGGTGCAATCGGCATGGAGTGGTATTTATACGCTCTCGGCTGCGAGAAACATCACTTGGACGTATAATTGACAACAGCGTCGACGGCGACCGCGTTCGCCGTTTCTGTTGGAGCAACATGTAAACAGCTCGGATGCACCACTCCACAAGCCCAGGCGGGTATCGCATTGTATGCGTGGGGCGCCGGCGTCATGCCGCTGTTCGTTGCTCCTATCTCGGAGGAGTTTGGTCGGCGGCCAGTCTACCTCGGTGCCATGTTTGTCTTCTGGCTGTTCCACATCGCCAATGCAGTGTGGGTACAAAACATAAAAATGAAGGGCGTCACTGATACCTCAGAGCGACGAACACAGCGACCGTGCTTGTATCACGTTTCTTCGCCGGTGTTGCTGGCACTGTGGGCACCAGCGTGGTAGGCAAGTATCCCCAGCATCTCCATCTCTGACGTTTGTAGGGGGCACAATCGCAGACATCTTTGTGCCAGCGCACCGTGGACTTCCCATGCTGCTGTCGGGCTTCTGTCTGTACTTTGCGACGGGAATTAGCGGAACCATCTTCGCCTTCGTGACCACACGCCTGTCGTGGCGCTGGGTCTGGTGGATTCAAATTAGTGAGCAGAGCGTTGTAACACTAATGTGGGGTTCTGACATACAGTCTCTCTCGCCGCGTTCTTCCCTCTCTTTGCCTTTATGCCTGAGACACGAGCCGGACTCATTCTCCGCAGGCGTGCGGCCAGGTTGCGCAAGGAGCGTGGACTCCAGGATGGCGGTCGGTATCTCTGCCATGACGAGGTGGAGAAGATCAAGTTCTGGACGGCCATGAGACTCAGTCTCGTCCGCCCGTTGATTTTCCTCGCCACCGAGCCCATCGTCACGTTCTTCAGCCTGTGGGTCGCCCTCGCCTGGAGTGTCATGTACATCCAGGTCGCTGGCCTCCCGTACATGATGAGGCACGTCTACGGGTTCAACACTGAAAGTACCGGTCTGATGTATCTGACCACCTGGTAAGTGTGAAATGAGGAATCTGCTGACGACAGTATCGGCTCCATCTTCGGCTTCTTTGGCGGCAAAATCCAAGAACGTCTGTATCGTCGCTACGCGCCGACACAAGGTGTGGAAGCTCGCCTATACGCGCCAATGGTGGCAGGCGTGCTCTTTGCCGTCGGGTGCTACATCACGGGTGCCACTGCCCAGAGCCATATTCACTGGATTGGGTCCGCCGTCGGACAGGTGGTCATGATTGGTAAGTGCGGCTGCTGAATCGTTCCAATCCACGGGCTGACAAAGCAGCCGCGATCATGTCTATCTACGTCACAGCATTCTCATAGTGAGTGACCGTCCACTACTGAATCTTACCATCTAGTATCTCAGAGTGCTACGGCATCTATGCTTCTTCGGCCATCGCCAGCCAGTCGTCGTTGCGAAACCTCATCGGAGGTGGAATCGCATTTGCGACCGATTCCGTGAGTGGCATGTTTTTCCAAGGATAAACTAACCGGAAGATGTTCAAGACTATGACGGTTCGGTGGGCTCTCATAATGATGGGTGGCATCGCGACAGTCCTTGCGCTGGTCCCGTTTGTCGCCTTCTTTTACGGTCCCGCCATTCGGGCCAGGTCAAAGTACTCTCGTCTTCTGATGGAGCAAGAGCGAGAGGCACTAGAAACCGAACGCCTTCAGCGCGAAGTTCGTGGCCTGCCTTTACAGGGAACCGAGGATCTCGAGGGATATGCGAATGAGGAGTCTATGGAGCAGGTGAAGAGTAAGGAGGGTGTACGAAACAAAGAAGATGTGTAGGTTTTTCGGTATACGGTGTGTAGAACCACATTAAGACATTGTAGATCAGATGCAAGAATCCTTGGTGCTCATAACGTTTAGGTGTGATCAAGCTATGAGCTCACTGAACTATCGTTGGCCTTCACAGACTGCATTGCTTCTTCACTACAAAACTACATCGCTAGATCTCAAGCTGCGACCCGTGGCGCACGATCTGGCGTGCGAAATACGGTTGAGCCTGGAACCAGTTCGAGTACTCTCCGCTCGTATTCTTCTGCGTAAACTGATCGGGGTCAGGACAGACATTTATGAATACCATAATACTACTCACCAGAATCTCCTCTTCTCCAATCGGGACGACCTCGCCACCACGCCCCTTGATAGCCGCCTCGCAGAGAAGCTGATTGCCCAGGAGACCATCAATACGGACATATCCTCCGACAGCGCCTTCGACAGTACCCGCGCAGCTCAGGAGGCCACGATTCTGCAGGATCAAGCCTACGCCTTCAGTTCCCAGGGCATCAGCTACCGCCTTGGGGTCGTTGACGGCGTTTGCGGCCGCTGAGAACGAACACACGGGCAGGCGGTTGTAGAATGCACACGCGTCCTGCCAGAGCATTTTCATCGTCTCGCCCTTGACGCTGAAAGCCCGCGCGTTCGGCGTGTGTCCCGTGGTGACGCCGTTGACGTCGGGGCGAGCGTTGTAGACCGCTAAGTGAAGAGGGAGCCATTGTGGATCAACTAATGCTGGTCAGCACCGCGTGTGAAGATGGTGAGGCTATCCATTTTCCAGTGCAAGCCACGCAACGCACTCACCGGTGCGCCCCTCCTTGCTCGGCACCACGACCTTTCCCTCGAGATCCACTCCAATGAGGTCGGCGGAGACAATGGTGCACAGTGGCTTGCCACGGGGAATAACCCAGACGAGGTTCTTGTTCAGAGCGTCACGCGCACTCAGTCCCACCGCGTAGCCCACTCCCCAACCCCGGTCGTTCATCACTCGTGCCCCGAGGGCGAGGGCGCCTTTTTGGAATCGTTCCCGTTCCGCATCATTCTTGGCACATCAGACTATTGAGACAGCGCGGTGAACCTACAGTGAACGTGGGAGGTTGGACGCGTTTGAAAGTACGGACTCCGGGCTTGTTGGTCGGCGTGTCGACCTTGGGTATCACTAGAGTGGCCATGTTGTTGAGGGAGTGAGGATCGACCAAGTGCTGCCGCTTGTGGTTATCGGTGTGAGTAGAGACTGTGAGGATGTCGATGAGAGACAGGCCAATGTGGAGAAACAGACACCTACATGAGAAAGGTAAGACCACTTGGCGCATCCGCTTCACTGTCAATGGTGCCGGTTGGCAATCGGAGATCACCGAAAACCGAGACACCAAGCCACCACGAAGTGAACGACGTCGCCCACCTCGTTTCCCACCGGCACCAGCTAGCTCATACCCGTCATTTTCGTGTGCTCCAGCTGTATCAAATCTTGATGATCGTGGGAGCTCTCACACTTAACACTCACTCATCCATTGACCGCCATGGCAACAACAGTCACGCAGGTTCAGACACAGCCGCAGACACAGCGCGTCCTCAAGCTTCGTGCAGAGGGATCCCAAGAGGAAAGACTGGCCGAGGTAAGTCCTTGCAAAACGTAATTGTCTGTATTGACCTCCCGTAGCGTCAGTACCAGAAAGAGCGTCTCGCGGGCGCGTTTCGAATCTTCGCGCGACTGGGATACGACGAGGGTGTTGCTGGTCACATCACTGTTCGCGATGTCATCAATCCTCAGTGAGAATTGCGCACTTGAGTGAGGATGCTCACACCAGTGCGTTCTGGGTGAACCCTTTTGGAGTAGCTTTCGACCAGATGACGGCGTCCGACCTGCTGCTCGTTCATCACGACGGGACGATCCTCGAGGGCGGTAAACCCGGTAATGGCCAAGTTTACAACATGGCCGGCTATGCGATCCACAGCGCGATTCACGCCGCTCGACCAGACATCCACGCCGCGGCGCACAGTCACAGCTACTACGGCCGAGCGTTCTCTGCACTGGGCCGCAATGTCGATCTCGCAAACTACGGTACGTGAACTTGTCTGCAGTAGGCTGACCTGGTGCAGAAGGCGCAACGTACGCAGACACTGTGCGCCTGTACGCATCGTTTGGAGGAGTGGTGCTCTCCGACGAGGAAGGTCGCAGGATCGCAGAGGCGCTCGGTCCGCGTGGGAAGGGCATCATTCTCCAGAACCACGGCCTCCTGACTGCCTCGTCGACCATTGACGCAACAGTCGCCTACTTTGTGCGTCTCGAGAAACTGTGCCAGGCCCAGCTGGAGAGCGATGCCGCGGGTGGTGGTCAAGTGCTCAGTACCCCGGATGTTGAGGCAGTGTTTGGACAGTATGGTAGCGAGGAGGACGCGTTCCGACAGGCTCAAGAGCTGTACGAGTGGCTTGAGGCGGAGGAGGGAGACGCGTATAAGAAGTAGTGAGTGTAGGCAAATGGACATGCGGATTCGTGACACTCAAGTGAGTGTGCAACTGCCAAGTGCCACTCTTCACGTAAGGTCGTGGCTCACCATCAGCCCGCACACGACTCAAGCTTTCATAGCAGCCGTGAGGGATCAATCCCGAACTGAGCCACTCTTCCTCTGCCCTACTTCTTCGATCACATCTAACAATGCGGCATTCAAACGCGTCAGTGTTGCGGCCTTCTCACATGGCTCGGACCTCTTCTGTTCCCACTGGTCATGACAGTGGAGGCTTGCAGTCAGCTGACTACCGCTGACGGGTGAATCGTCGAATGTTCCCCTCCCCACACCATAAGCCCCGGTCTTGAGCGGGCTTCTTCCCGCCCTGAGCCATTCTGGTGGACGGAATTCAACATTCCGTGTGAGGAAGACACGTTTCTGCGGTCATCTGCGGACAATTTGCCCACAATGTTAGTAAACACCGCCGTTGTACAACCTGGCCTACCGGGTCTTCAGGCTATGTCCACGCCCACATGACTGAGGCATGGACTGGGCAGTCAGTAATTCCTCAGTCAGTGGTAAAGGTGAAGCAAAGCGGCGGAATTGTTCCCTGAGCTGATTACCAACTGATAAGGATGGCTATCGGTATCTTGAATCGGGGGCCCCGAGAGGATCGGTGCAACCCCGCAGTGGCGGGAACCCTTCCGCCTGCCTGCCCACAATGAGGCGAGCGTCGCGTAGAACAGGGACACAGACTCTGCAGTCGGCAGTAGGCTGACGATGGGCAACGGTTTCAGTCTGCGATGTACTGTACACGTTCCACCAGCAAGGGGTGCTCCTCATTCGTGACAGGTGTTCTGCCTCGTGCGACCTCACACATTCTCGGTGCATCGTTGTTACGTTGCTATTACACTCATCCTCCTGCCCGGCTAACAAGCGTTGGGAGATCCCAGGCGTAATCTATGACCAGTTCGTGACTCCACCGTCGACCTTCAGAGTTGTGCCAGTGCAGAAGGCTCCAGCGTCACTCGCAAGGAACAGCGCAGCGTTGGCGATGTCTGAGGACGCACCGAGGCGCTGGAGGCTGGCCTTTTCCTTCATCACGTCGAGGAGTTCGGGATGCGCCATGGAGAACGGCGTCTCGATGACTAGAGGTCTCAGCTTGGAAGCACAAACAACGGATAAACCAATACTCACATCCAGGGCAAATGGTGTTGATTCGAATACCATATTTGCCGTACTCCCGAGACGCGATGGTTGCAAGTCCGCGTACGGCGAACTTGGACGCAGTGTACGGGCTAATCAGAGGGACGCCTGCAAGTTAGTGTGCGGGCGTCACTGAGCACTCACCCTCGAGAGCCGCGATGGAGCCGATGACAATGGCGGAGCAGTTCTTGCCCCCAGATGGAGATTGGAGGAACCCGCGGATGCCGTGCTTGAGACCGAGGAACACTTCAGTCAGAATGGAAGCCTGTATACCTAGCCTTACCGCCACGACAGTTCACGGCCATGACCTTGTCAAACTGCTCCATGGGCGTCTCGTGAAGCGGGTGCCAGTCTCCCTCGATGCCTGCGCAGAGAACAACGATATCGACCTGTCCCCACTTCTCAAGCGTCGCTTGGGTGTAGGTCTCGGCGCTCACTTCGTCAGAGACGTCGCCGATTACTGTCAAGACACGGTCGCCAAACATCTCTTCGCACTTTATGAGCGCGTCGGCTGAGCGATCGACAATGGTCAAGCCCAGGATGCCGGCGTTAACGAACGTCTGTGGTACGGTCAGAGAGGGCATTTGTGTCGGCTCACTTGCACGGTTGCGAGACCAATGCCCGACGCGCCGCCCTGGTATGTCAGCGCTGGTTCGTCACGTACACATACCGTGATGATGGCGACCTTGCCGGCCAAAGAGGTTTGGTTAGACATTCCGGATGTGTTCAAGGTGTAGACTTCGTGACGGAGAGTTGTTATTGCTGTTGGGTCGATTGTCGACTTATACGTAGGTGTGGACGGCTTGGATGGGAAAGTGGGGAATGTTGTAGCGGCGAATAAGACATGTGTGAAGCTTCTCATGGCGTCGGATCGGATGGATGGGTTGCGGACATGTCCCCGCACGCATCTGAAAGTCGTTTCAGCGTGGACGGCGAGTCGGAAATCTCCCGCACTCGAGGGCGATAATCTCGGCCAGGCGTCAGCTGATCTAGGCGATAACCGATGGGTGGGCGCGATGATGACATCGATGAATCCTGATTCAGTCAGTCTGCCTGACCTGCTGGCAGCCCTCGGACGCCTCTGTAAGTGTGCAGTTCAGTATAAATACTCGAGCACTGAACCATGTATGATTGCTCTCCTGAGTTCCCAAGCACCATGACAGCTCCCCTCATCCTGCCCCCCGGCCTCAGCGCCGAAACGTTTGATACCTACCTGTCGAAAGCCAAGGAGATCGTAGGCGCCGACAATGTAGAGGTAGTCGAAGGCGAGCACCAGTTCGTTAAAGACTCGTACATGGACCCGGCGGAGGCGCACGACATGTTCAATGTATTTGACCAGGACTACTTTATCGCTTCGGCCATCGTCGCACCACGCAACGTCCCAGAGGTCCAAGCCCTCATGCGCCTAAGTAACGAGTACAAAGTCGCTGTCTGGCCGTTCAGCGCTGGTCGTAACATCGGTTACGGAGGTACGGGACCCCGTGTTCCCGGCTCGGTCGGCATCAACATGGGCCGTCACATGAACCGCGTCCTCGAGGTCAATGAGAAGGACGCGTACTGTCTCGTTGAACCAGGCGTCACCTTCCAAAGCCTGTACGATCACTTGGTCAAGGAAGGTCTGAATGACAAGCTCTGGATCGACGTTCCCGACTTGGGTGGCGGTAGTGTGATCGGCAACACGATCGAGCGCGGAGTGGGCTACTCACCGTACGGTGATCACTTTATGGTGAGGATCTCGGTTGTATTGGGAAGCTGATCGTAGATGCACTGCGGTATGGAAATCGTTCTTCCGTCTGGAGAGCTTGTTCGTACTGGCATGGGCGCACTGCCGCAGCCAGGCAGCACCGACAGCAATGTGTCTCCCGACCAGCAGGCCCCCAACAGGTGCTGGCAGGTGAGTACTCAGCCCTGTGATGCTCTTTCTCACGCAGCTCTTCAACTACGGTTTTGGACCATACCACGACGGCATATTCTCTCAGAGCAACTATGGAATTGTGGTGAAGAGTACGTGCTCGACAGCATTAGTTCTGACGCGCCAGTGGGTATGTGGTTGATGCCCAACCCTGGTGGCTACCAAGCCTATATGATCACGTTTGAGAACGAGTCCGATCTCCCTGAGATCGTCGAGATCGTGCGCCAGCTGCGCATCATGATGATCATCCAGAACGTTGCGACCATCAGGAGTGTTCTCCTCGACGCTGCCGTACTCGGGAACAAGGCATCCTTCTTCCCTAACGTTACGGGCCGCTCGCTCAACGACAGCGAGCTACAGCAAATCCAGGTCAAGCTCGGACTCGGCCGTTGGAACTTCTACGGTGCGCTATACGGCCCCGAGCCAGTGCGTACGGCGCTGTGGAGCGTGATCCACTCGTCCTTCAAGGCCATCAAGGGCGCCAAGTTCTACCTCCACGAGCAAGGCAAGGAGAACCCCGGTGTCCTCGACATCCGCGCCAAGACCATGGCGGGTATTCCGACATACGACGAGCTCCAGTGGGTCGACTGGGTCCCCAACGGCGCCCACTTCTTCTTCTCCCCGATCAGCGAGGTCCGAGGCGAGGCGGCAACGCTTCAGTTTGAAATCACCAAGAAACGCCTCGTGGAGGCTGGCTTCGACGTCATTGTCGACTTTATCATTGGCATGCGCGAGATGCACAACATTGTGTGTATCGTCTACAACCGCAAGGACCCCGGTGAACGTGCGCGCGCCCTGGCCGTCATCCGCCAGCTCATCGACGAGTGTGCCGCTCAGGGCTGGGGAGAATACCGCACTCACTTGGCCCTTATGGACCAGATCGCGGGAACGTATAGCTTTAACGACAATGCGCTCATGCGTCTCAGCGAGACGCTCAAGGATGCCATTGACCCCAACGGTATTCTCGCTCCGGGAAAGGTGAGTCAATCATCGATCTGGAAGTGTGCTGATGACAGAACGGTGTCTGGCCCAGCACATACGACAAGGCCAAGTGGAGACTGGATGCCAAGTCGTCAACCTCTCGTCTCTCGATACCTCACGTTGCCGAGGCGTCTGGCAAAGCAGCGTAGTAGTTCAGCAGTAACAGTCAAGTCATGCAATAGTTGCGAAGTGTGCACCGGGTTGACCGTGGATCACGTGACTACCAGAGATTAGATGTCCTATTGTTCCTGGCGTTCCTTGTTCACGCCTGTCGTCATACGAGCACAGGCCCACTGGCCTCCTCTTGGCAACACTCCGACACCTTTGTTACACTTAACGTTCTCACTTCTGAACGCAACACTGAGCTTTTGGTGGTGGATGCCACTAACATCACGTACCTTTCCGTAAGTTGCCAGCTCATCTCTGAGCGCTCATCTGTCCCAGAGCCTCACCCCAAAGCTACGCTCCTAGGCCATCAAGAATCGACACGCACGGCAGACTCAACTGACATGGCGCTCCTCGCCGGCCTCCCTCCGGGCCTGGGGTCCCCTTCCAACTCCAGTTGGCGACAGTACAAGCAGAACACCCAAAAGTTTATCTACTGGTTGACTCACGAGTCGAACGCCATCCTCAAGAGCATGCCCCCGTCGAACGGCACCGCCAGCGCCAGCGCCAGCCTCCCCGATCCGACAGTGCCAGCACTCAACACTACCGGTACCCTCAGCGTCGCTGAGATTGTACCAATGGCTAAATTTGTCGCCGCACATCTCGCCATGGACGTTCCCGGCGCCGTGGTCCGGTACCTCAAGCTGTCTATCGAGTCCCGCATAGAGGCGTACGAGAGGTTTATGCAGTGGGAACAGGACCGCCCCGACGACGAGGAGCTGCGTAAAGGGAATGCCGGCCACAAACACTTTATCACCGTGCTCGAGTCTGCATTCGAGGCGCTCGCTGGCCACTCATGGAGAAGTTCGCCTCCTACGGCACCTCGCGAGATCGACGAAGAGGAAGATTGGCTGCAGCTTTCCAACCGCTTCGACAAGCTGGCTGTCGGCCGGAGTGAGGATGTCGAGGACGAGGGTCAAGTTGAAACCGGCCCTGCCCTTCCACGATCCAACAGCGCAAGCGGGGTCGGGGCAAGAGGGCTGCGAGGTCGCGCAAGGAGACCACGCCAACACCTCCCGTCGATCCGCTGGCGAGCTTGCCGCTCGAGGCGTACCGTATTATCCAGGACAAGGAGGGTATCGTCACCGACTACCTGCTTGCTATTCACGACCTCATTGTCGAATTGGCGGACCTTCGCGCGTTCGTCCAGAGCATGTGGCACCGAGTGGCGTACGACGGTCTCAACAGCGCTGTCGCCGGCGCGGTGTCCCACATGGCCGTCGCAGCTGTTCGTGAGCGAGAACGGGAGCTGTTCGCCGACTTCCCCGACGAAGGGCTGGATACGTTCGACACCATCATTCAGACTATCACTCGCGGCGATATCAATCGTGTGCAGGGCATGTTTAGGGTGGAACTGTGGAAGGTTGGCTCTGATCCCTCCCAAGAGCCAACCAGGGCAGAGAGCGTCGCGATCGATATTGAAGAGTTGTTCCTTATCAACGCATACCGCGACTTGGTCGACTTTGGTGTCGACTTTCAGCAGAACCGGACCGGCCGCCCTACCAAACGGATGCAAAAGCAGCTCTCGTCATGGAACCCCGAGCTCGATCTGCGCAGCGTAACGGCTGCCGAGCGGCTTGCCTGGCGCCGCTCATTCACAATCAACTGGCTGTTCGATCTGGTCAATGTGTTTGGAGCGATTGTCGTCCAGCGCAATTTGCGTGGGGAGAAACACGTTTACGAGGACGTCGACTGGTCACCGGAGGGTCCGTGGGACAAGCATCGACGACTGTTCGGCCTCAATGCCTTTGCGGGCTTTGCTACCTCCCTTGCCTGGCAGAAGCCGACTACGAACATCCGCGCCCGCATTCTTCCCCACCATGTATTCCAGCTTAAGTGTATCGCCGACGCTCTCGCAGTCTCCCGGGGCTGGTCCATCTCTATTCTCAAGGGACACGTTCTCGAACCTCCGGCAGACAACTTCCGACCCAGGCGAGACATCGACCTGTTCCTCGATCGTCATAACCAGAGAATGGGACACGGATACCTCATGGGCGCCGATATTGTCAAGCCTGTGCTCGACGAGGCACACGCAGGACAGTCGCATCGCAACAGGGACATTCTGGAGGCGGTGGATGGCCTCAAGTACGATTTTATCAACTGGCTCGGTGAAACGAAATACATGCACGGTCTCAATGGGATCCCGCCGTCCCGCTTCTCGAGCACCAACTCGAACGGCCTGTGGGAGTACTCGCCCTATCTTTGCGGAACAGGACTAGCGGAAGCCCTCACCATGGCAGCGCAGATCGGCCAATTGTTGTGGGACAGCGTACCCGAGCCCATGCTCGTCGTCCACCTACACAATATGCTCGTCCAGGAGGGATATATCAAGAAGCCCATCGGACTATTCGCCACGCTGCAAGAACTGATCCCGACGTGCTTCTTCGCCAATGGCAGGGTCCCTACGTCTGACTACACCGGTGCTCTTCGTGCTCGAACCAAGGCAGACTCCCCGCTGCAGATGCGCAACAACTTCCGCAACCGCCTGCACGCCGCCTTGACGATGAACTCGAACAGGATGGTCGATGCGCGGCACAACAAGTTCTTCAACCACAACTCCACACTCGCCACTTTCCAGCTCGCCGAATGGATGCCCGACCGCGTTGCCGACGCTGACTTGGACCCCACGACAATCCTCGGAGCGCTTCGTATAACCCGTACCGCGCGCGTATTTGACGCAAGTGGCAACGTCCGTCTAGCGGACACCGAGCTGGTTCGTCGGGCACGCGAGCGGGGATGGGACGATTCTTCTCTGTTGGGGTTTGGCGCTGCGCTCGACGTCGTCAACCGCGAGCGCGACAGCGTCTCCATGCCCCCAGCTCTGGTTCGAGAAGGATACAAGACTCACCAGAGGCGCGAGCGCGACACACGACCCGTTTCTACTAGGGAGCTGCTCAAGTGCGCCGAATACGACATTGAGAGGGACGTATGCGGGACACACCCGATTCTCGCACTCAACTACACGACTGCCTTGGTGTCGATCCTGGATCTTTTCAGACGTATTACGGCAAAACTCAAGGAAGCACGCACCGAGACGTACCGGCGCGTGTATCAAAATGTCCCTGCCGACATGCGGCTGATGGCTTTGGTATTCGCAGCGTTGACAGGAGATGACGAGGACACGCTGCGCCTCATGGCGGCAGAATTCGAGGCGCTTCGCGTCGGGTTCCTCACAGTCTCGTACTGGGACGATATCACTGTGCCGCATCTTCGTGCCAAAACGCCACGGACCGAGATGGGCCCCGAGCAATGTCTGATAATGTAGGCAGTGGGGTATTTGGGGATGTGCGAGGAGCTTGTACAATAGTTGTGTGATCTACGAGCCTACGGGCTGAAGATTCGTGATACGGAGGCGCTATGTGCAGAGTTCAACCTTTTCAACTATTCATTGACATCTCGTAACATTCATCGGACTCCGCATCAGTACTCATGTCGACAGGGAGAGACCAAACATCTCGATGAGTACGGCTGCCACATGAGTTACTCTGCACAAACCGTAGGGAGGGACGCCACGCCACCGAATATTAACAGTGTGTTGACACTCCCGTAGTCCTTCAGGTAATTTACAATGCCGCGCACGCGACCGCAAGTGGCGTCGAGGGTGTTTGATACTTTAGTTAGTCACCCCTATACCATATCGTACGCAGTGGTGAGTTGTTAGGGTAATGAAGCGATCTGTCACCTCTCCAAGCCTCAGAACTCTCTCTTAACCACTTGGCCGACGGTCTTCTACCATTCACCAGCACTAAGCGTGCTGACGTGAAAGTTTCGATCCACGTTCCCCATCTTCCCGTTCTCGGGTCGCGTCTGATCCGCAGAGCATGGTCCCCAACGCGTCACAGGCGGCGCAACGACCGCCTTACGTCCGTTCCATCTCGGAGAGTAATCCGCGCTGATCATGCTGCCAAGCTGCCGAGTTTGTGAACCCCAGAAGAAACGTTGATCAGCGCTCCGACAATCAACATCATATCGATCGCGTCGCCGGTTCTGGACATAAGCGGCGTCGATCGATTCCTCACGGTTTGCAGAGATTAAAACGTTGGCCGCGTGTCGTTTAACGTTTGCTCTCGTGTCGTGCTCGACCGGAATGCAGTGCGGTTATGGAAGGCGTCACATCTCGGACATCGGCATTCCCCAATCCACAGCCAGCGGTATCGGTCTCGACCGACTGGACTTGCCGGCATCAGCTGACCTGGACTAGTCTCCAAATGAAGTGGAGCTCCGCCTTCCCGCGCGATGATGTGAACTATCTTCCTCACCCGCAGCAATGCAGCGATGAGCACATTGTACACTTAGTTGCCCACCTTTGCGGGGAGATACTTAATGCAGTCCCGCCATTGTTGACGTGAGCTTCTTCCCCAACGCGTGTGGTCACCTCGCTGCACTCCAGAATCACCAGAATCACCATGGTCGCTGATATCCCCCAGCCCCCGCCAATCGAGCGCGAAGGCCGCCCCATCCGCGACTGCCGCGAGTACAAGGTCATCTTCATCGGTGCTGGCCTGCTCGGCATCCACTTTGCCGCTCGCATCCAGCAGTTTGGCCCGGGCATCAAGCCCGTCGTGTACGAGCGTAACCCCGATGTAGGCGGGACGTGGTACAACAACACGTATCCCGGTGTGGCGTGCGACGTGCCGTCTCACGGGTACACGCTCTCGTGGGCTCCGTGGGGCGGCTGGTCGCGCTTCCAGGCGCCCGGAGCCGATTGCCAGAAGTACGCCGAGTTCGCGGCGTCCAAGACCAACATCCGCGAGATTACGCGGTTCAACACGCGCGTGCTTGCCGCCACATGGGACGAGGACGCGGCCGAGTGGACCGTCGAGCTCGAGGACGTCAAGACTGGCGAAAAGTTCACAGACACGGCCCCGGTGCTTATCAACGGCTCGGGCGTGCTCAGCAAGCCCAAGAAGCCGGCCCTCCCGGGCATGGACAAGTTCAAGGGTCGCCAGTTCCACTCGGCGCAGTGGAACAAGACGCCCACGACCGAGCTCAAGGGCCTGCGGGTCGCGCTTGTCGGTGCCGGCTCGACGAGTCTCCAGATCCTCCCCGAGATCCAGAAACAGGCCGCCCACGTCGACCAGTACATCCGCTCCGAGACGTGGGTCGTCACGCCGTTCGGGGCCGAAGTGCGCGCCAAGCACTGGGGTCTCGACCTCATGAAGGCGCTGACGCTCGACGAGGAGGAGTTCTCCAACCCGCACTACTCGGACGACGACAAGAAGACGTTCACGAGCGACCCCGAGGCAATGCTCGAGCACCGCAGGGACATTCTCGGCTCGACCAACAAGATGTTCGCCACAGGCCTCACGGAGCTTGAATCCGAGGCGCGCAAGCAGGCCGAAGCACTGTATATCCAGATGACCAAGACCAAGCTCGAGAAGCGCCCCGACCTCCTCGACCTCTTCCTCCCCAAGTGGTCTATCGGATGCCGCCGCCTCACGCCCGCGGTTGGCTACTTCCAGGCTCTTGTTTCCGACAATGTCGATGTCGTCCGCACGTCCGTGGACGCAGTAACGGAGACCGGTCTCGTCGGCGCCGACGGCAAGCACCGCGAGTACGACGCCATCATCTGGGCTACTGGCTTCGACACGTCGTTCTACCCGTCCTTCTCAGTCACTGGCCGCAACGGCGCCTCGCTCTACCCCGTCGAGGCCCGCGCGTACCTCACCGCGCATGCCGAGGAGATGCCCAACTACTTCACGATCGGCGGCCCGGGACTCATGTCCTTCAACGGCGACTACCTCGGTGGCCTCGAGCGCATCCTCGACCACATCCTCAAGTTTGTCTTCAAGCTCCAGCGCGAGCGCTACCAGAGCGTCTGCGTCAAGACCCAGTCGGTCATCGACTTCACGGACTGGATCGACGAGTACCTCAAGCGCACGGTCCACAACCAGCCGTGTTCGAGCTGGTACAAGAACGGCTCAAAGGACGGCAAGGTTCGCGCCATCTGGTGCGGATCGAGTCTCCACCTCTTCGACGCACTCCTCCAGCCGTGCTGGGAAGAGTTTGACTGGACGCGATACCCCGGCGAACGCGAGGGCCGGAACCGCTACGCATGGCTCGGCAACGGCAGGACGCGCGCCGAGCTCAGCGGCGGCGACTTTGCCTACTACATCCCCAAGGTCGACGCCGGCAACATTGTCGTTCCCACGGCGACCGACCAGACCGTCCTTCGTGACCTGTACAACTTTTAGTGTCCGTGTTTCTGTGTAGGAGAGAAGGCCATCTTGGCTGTGATACAAAGTACACTGTACCCTGGCATGTCTTGCGACTGGTGACGAGATGTACTGGAATTATGAAGTATCAACGTTTATGGCGTTCTCAACCACGTCTGTCTCTGCGT
>Ga0160505_100705_pt1 | contig 17806 bp, 12 predicted proteins | sample DIDeMG_FD_108225 | JGI IMG/M metagenome (GOLD analysis project Ga0160505, IMG submission 108225) | Enriched chicken feces microbial communities from UW Madison campus, WI, USA - DID2874_E49_Stillage MG | ecosystem: Host-associated > Birds > Digestive system > Large intestine > Fecal ... | reverse complement strand
CGAGAGCTCCATCACTTCCATCCCTGCATTTGTGTTCAAGCCCTTGTCTAATGTGGTAAAACTCAACCTCTCGAACAACTTGCTAGAAGATTTACCTGAGGGCTTGGATCAGCTTCACAACGTGAAGTATATGAACTTCGCAGACAATTACATTACGTCTTTGGAGAGACTTCCGCTGAACTTGGTCCATCTCACCACCCTTAATTTCAACAACAACAAGATCATAAGCATTGACGGACTTCAAAACTTGTCATCCATCGAGAAAATCGACCTCCGACGCAACAAAATCAAGGATATGAAGCTGCTTAAGCCATTATTGTGGCAAATTATGGATAGTGGCTCCAAACTCGCCAATATTTACATCTCCAGCAATCCACTACCCAAGACTTACAGAGCAGATCTCTTCAACTTATTCAACGGCGCCAAGCCCAAAAATACCATCAAATTGGATGACTCCCGTCCCGGCTACTTCGAGAGTGCCATGTTACTAGATGCTGACGGTGCAATGAAGGCATTTGCGAAATATATGGGATTCGATATTCCACTGGAAGAAACAACCCAGATACAACAAGAATCCCAGCAGCTGCCTAAATCACTCATTCCAACAACACCAGAAAGACAGATTTTGAAACAAAGACAATCAAAGTCCTCTAATGACGTCCTAGAATCCATTGCCCTGCTAAACATTCAGGACCTAGAGGCAACCATTGCCAATAGAAAGTGCGCAAGCATCATGACCACCGCATCCACTACAGCATCCAGCACGCCAACCGTGTCGACTCCTTCGACTGCAGACCAAATCAACGTTCTGCCCAGTCCCTCAATGTCGTTTTCCAAACCCAACATGCCACTTCTACCGAACCAAAACTTGAGCAATCAACCTCAGATATGTACAAACAAGATTCCTTCCATTACCAGGCAGTCTTTCCACTCGCCCATGTTACACCAGAATGTCAATAGTTCAGCCACCACCTTGAAGAGCTCAGGCACCATGACCAGAATTGATTTAGATTCGACGCTGCTACATAACCCAGCACCTAGTGTAATTACGCCGGTACAGGTTCTGGTTGAGGGTTTCCAATAGGTAGTCGAGAAATAGTTTATCTAGTTTCGTCGTCATTTGGGTGCGAAAAATGGGTGCGAAAGATTGAGAAACAATTTCGATTTTGTGAACAGTATATACTACTTCTTATTCTAATAATGCCAATTAAATTTATAATGTTTATTCTCATGTATTTAAATCTAGTCTCGGGGTTGGTTAGTCATATTGCCGGCAATGTAACTTTATCGAAGCGTCAAATCGATCAAGAATTAGAAAGGAGAAAGTTTCATGAAGAGATCCCACTCATCTACATGGCAGAAGACCACCCGCTGGAATTCTACTGGCTGAAACCCTACTACCCAAGTCGTATGTAAAACAGAAGATTTTTTGAATCAGTTCGAAATTCTAACCTTGCAGCCATGAGTGGAAGATTAGAAGATGTAATGCAAAAGGCCCACCAGAAAGCAAAGAAGTTAGTTGAGAAAATGTCCATACCAGAGAAAGTAAACTTAACCATTGGGACCGGGTGGGGCTCGGGTCCGTGCTTAGGAAACACAGGCTCGGTTCCCAGACTCGGCATTCCAAGTTTGTGTCTCCAAGACGGACCTAATGGAGTTCGATTCACTGACTTCGTAACACATTATCCTTCTGGATTGGCATTGGGCAGCACTTTCAACAAAGACCTCATGAAATTAAAAGGAAAGGCAGTCGGAAGAGAATTTAAAGCTAAAAATGTTCATATGGCCCTAGCACCAGTTGTTGGTCCCATCGGATTGAAAGCACAAGGAGGAAGAAATTGGGAGAGCTTTGGTGCTGACCCATATCTTCAAGGCGTTGCCGGCGCTGCTGTTGTAAAAGGGATGCAAGAAGAGGGAATTGTGGCTATTGCAAGGCATTTTATTGGAAACGAGCAAGAACATTTCCGTCAAGTTGGTGAATGGGATATTGGGGGCTGGGAAGAATTAGACTCGTCCATCAGTTCCAATATTGGTGACAGAAGCTTGCATGAAATTTATTTATGGCCTTTCGCTGATGTTGTTCGTGCTGGATGTGGAGGAATCGTTTGCGCTTACAATATGGTGAACAACACTTATGCTTGTGAGAACTCATACTTGCTCAATTATCTTCTCAAGGAGGAGTTGGGCTTCCAGGGGTTTGTGGTTTCAGACTGGGGAGCACAACATTCGGGCGTTAATTCAGCACTTGCAGGTTTGGACATGTCCATGCCTGGGGAAGTTTTTGATGACTGGCTCAGTGGGAAGTCATACTGGGGTCCCTTATTAACTAGGGCCGTGTACAACAGAACCATCCCCCAGGAGAGACTCAATGACATGGCTACAAGGATCTTAACACCATTCTTTGCAAGCAAGCAGATTTCTCTTCCACTGGAAGAAGAAACCCCTAACTTCAGCTCGTGGACTTCTCACACTTACGGCCAACAGTTCCCATATCAGCACTTTGGAGCAATTGTTCAGCAAAATTGGCACGCAGACGCAAGATCAAAATTTGGTGATGAAATTGGTCTCGGAATAGCCAGAGAAGCAATTGTTCTCTTGAAGAATGCTGGACAAAACCTTCCAATCTCTCGAGATGATGGAGTTAGAAGATTATTTGTAGCTGGCGCAGGTGCTGGTCCCCACCCGCAAGGTTTCAATTGCAAGGATCAAGCATGCGTGGATGGGGTGTTGACCTCCGGGTGGGGCTCTGCCGCTGTTCACAACCCACACCTTGTTACACCATATGAAGCAATCTCCGAGAAAGCCAGAAGAGAAGGCATTGTCATCGATTACATGTCCGACAATTGGGACATTCAACGTGCGGAGGAGCTTGCCGACTACGCCGATATGTCAATTGTCGTTGTAAATGCCCATTCCGGAGAAGGTTATATTGAAGTTGATGATAATTTTGGAGACCGTAAGAACATCTCCTTGTGGGGAAACGGTGACGAGCTCATTGAGCACATCGCAGACAGATGCCGAAAAACCGTGATTGTCATTAACGCTGTCGGACCCGTTGATATGGAATGCTGGATTGAGCATCCAAATGTTGTTGCTGTACTCTACGCTCCTCCATTAGGCCAATTCGTTGGCCCGGCAATTGCAGATGTGCTTTTCGGAGACGTCAACCCATCAGGCAAACTCCCGTTCACGATTGGAAGGAAGAAACTGCACTATGTTCCCATTGTTGATGACCTCTACGAACGGATAGACCCTCAAGATACTTTTGAGCGAGGAATTTACTTGGATTACCGATTCTTCGACAAGCATACTATTAAGCCTCGGTTTCCTTTCGGACACGGTCTCTCCTACACCAGGTTCCACGTTTATCATTTAAAGATCGAGGAGATAAATAGTCCCACAGAGTATTTACCTTGTCCTGGAGATTATCTTCCTAGCAACCGTCCCATTGAAGACGACGTTTGTGATCCAGAAGATGCCCTCTTCCCACACGACGAATTCGATCCCATGCCTGGCTTCATATACCCTTACCTTTACAGCGAAGATGTCAGATCAGTAGATGAAGAAGACTGCTTCGAATATCCTAAGGGCTATACTCCAGACCCTCGTAAAGAGCCTCCTCTTTCCGGAGGAGGACTTGGAGGAAATCCTGCCTTATGGGAGGTACTCTACAAAGTCACAGCGCTGGTTTCCAACGAGGGAGACTACGCTGGTGCATACGTGGCCCAATTATATATAGAGCTTCCCAGCACAGTGGTCAACTCCCCACCAAAAATCTTGAGAGGGTTTGATAAGGTGTACTTAGAGCCCAAGACTTCTGCAACAGTATGCTTTGAGATTCTACACCGAGATCTCAGTATTTGGGATTCCCAATCACAGCAATGGATCATCCAGACAGGAACTTACAAGATTTACTTGTCCAGTTCCAGCAGAAAGATCGAACTCTCGGGAGAAATAGATATAGGCAGCTGATTCAAGTGTTCGCGTCTTAGATAAATACTCGTCGATGCAGGTTGCTGAAACAAAGTAATCATGGCTAAGAAGTTATCGCTAGCAGATAAGTATGCCCTAGCCAAGGGTAACTCGTCATCCAGTCAAGCAAAAGGTGAGTTGACTTCACGATACAAGGCTGGCTCAAGTTCTCGAATTGATCTATCCTATAGGCGTAAGCTGCCTATTGAGAGAATGACCAACTCCTCAAGATTCTCCGGGACTGCTAATAGAACACAAAGCATTCCTGGAACATTTGGTTCACCAATCAAGGCTCTCCACTCGACTCCTTCGAAGGCAAAACGACCATTTTCCATGTACAAGATTCTTCCTTACCTGCCCCAGAAGATGGAAATCAAAGCGAAGTTCAGCAACAAAGTGCAGAAAGACCGTCTGTGGTTGAAGAGGAGCATTCTACCAGAATTGGTCCAATCGAAGAATGCTGGAGTATTTGGGAAACTTCGAGGTTTTTTGACCGGCCTCAAGCCTCCGAATGATGAGTTCAAAAGACTCAGTACTTCAATCAAGAAGGAATTGAACATTCAACCAGAAGACAAGAGCTCTGTTTCATTTGACGAGGCATTTGCTCCTAGAGAAAAAAAAGCTGACAATTTGGACTTCGATGAGGTGGATGCAAACGTTCAATTGGCAAAGAAAAGCCTTGAGGAGCAACGATTGCGCAAAATCCAGCTCGAACTCGAGGAGAAAGTTAAACAACAGGATGAAAAGATCCGAGAACTCACAAGTGAACACGAGCGAGAACTATACTTAACAAAGGCAAGTTACGAGGCCCGTATTGTGGAGTTGAACGAGACAGTCAGTCAACTCAGTGAAATGGCAGCAAACACACATAGGGAGATCGAGAACGAGCGCTTGAAGGAGTTGGAGAAATCTGTTAGGAAAGAGAACGAGTCTTTTTTGGTTTACCAGAAGGAAACAGTGCGGATGTTTGAAGACATGAAGCTGCGATTGGAAGAAAAAGAGAAAGAGCTCAACAAGAAGGAAAGAGAAATCCAAGAAGAAGCGAGAAAAAGCCTATTCAGTTCACCAAAGCTGTTTGTTACACCGAAAGCTGAGCCCTCCGATCCGCCTTCCGAGACTGTTGCTACGACTTCCCACAACACTAGTTTTGCTGAAATCAATATCGAGCACGTGAATGCCATGTCAGCATTGAACAAGGAGCATATCAAGTTGGAGACCGAGCTCAAGAAAACTGAAAAACAATTTAATCACTTGTTTTACTTGGTGAACACCTTGCCCGAACAGCTCTTTCTGAAGGACAACTTGACGGAAAGCCAATGGAATTCGCAGATTCTCGAGCTACGGTCAGAATTGGAAAACACCAGTGGACAAACAGAAAAGCCTGCTAACCCATACGAGGAGAAATTGAGTGCCCTTGTTTCTTTTTTGGAGAGATTTAGAGTTGAGTTTGCTGAGGACAAGCAGAAAGCATACGAGCTGTACGAACCAAAAAAACTCCAGCAAACGGAAAGGAAAGTCAAGCAGCTAACGAAGTCGGTCAGAAAGAAGCAGACGAAAAGGGAGGTCAATATTCGAGAGTTGCAGTACGTGGTCAATCTGTTGTTGGTAGACGAGAAGAACTACGACTTCTTAACAATGAAGGAGTCGATTAATGGATTGAGAGAAATAACCGACCTCTTGCGCCAACAAGATGTTGCTGTCTCCACACTCAAACAACTCACCACCATCCAGAAAAAACTCGAGGAAATTCACCTCATTGTTGGCGACCACAAGTAAAATATCAATAATTATGTATTCCTAACTTTTTATTAATAGTATGCTCCAAATGGCTGCGAAATCAAATAACCATCTCGTAGTGTACAGTCCAAAATACTCAGACGCGTAACCTACTATTGTTGAAACCAACTTTTCCCAAGGGCACAACATGTCTGCGCCAGCTTCATTACCCGTGAAAATCACACCTTCAAATATACGACCCATAGCATATCGGGTATTGTCAAAAAAGCATGGCCTTAACATCCAGACCGATGCACTAATGGTCCTTACCGATGCCATAGCATCGAAGTTTGGAGCAGAATGGAAAGGTACAAAATCCCAACAGTTTTTGGAGGAAATCGCCAAATTATGGAAGCAACAGGACCGTGGAATCTTCATTGATGGACCAGCTTTGAGCCAGGTTGTCAAAGAGCTCAGTAAGGACAAGGACATTGCCCGAGCTGGGGATAGCTTCATCGAGCCTGTGAAAGCATCCAAGTTTGACACCATTTCCGATGCAAATGCACCAATAGTGAACGAGGTGACAGATCTCGAATGGCGGGACTATGTCAAGTTTGTCACACCTGATGTGCAGCCCAAGTTTGTCTTTGATAGAGTTAGGAAGCAATTTTCACCACAGCCGATGGCCAAGACCAAACTCTCCAACACGCTTCGGCTGTCCATAGAATATTATAATCAGCGATACTATTTGGGGATGGATAGGTTGTCTCGAGACGAAAACTTCCAAAAATTGACATTTTCCAGCATTGCAGGACTCAGCACCACACAATCCGGAACAACGTCTGAAATCACACTAATCAAGAACGTGTTGGGACGAGACGGTCAGAAGTTTACTTTGTTTGGACTTCTTTCCAAAAACGCTAACGGGAACTACATTTTAGAAGACAGTTCTGACTACATTGAGCTCAACATTAAACAAGCCAGAAAAACCCCCGGATCATTCTATTCAACAGGAATGCTCTTGATCTTAGAGGGTATATATTCAGCTTCCGGAGGCTCCATGAGTAACGACGCTAATGTCATCAGCGGCTGCTTCCATGTGTCATATCTTCAGCACCCACAGGCAGAAAGAAGAGATGCCAGTTTGGATGCATACGGTCACCTAGATTTTTTGGGCGTTCATAGTGACTCAAGTGCTCTGGCCCGGAGCAGTTCGGTGGTGAAAATAGATAGGCCATTGCGTAAAAGGCTCACAGCCTTGGAAAAATCATTGGTTAACCATAAGTTCATAGTTCTTGGTTGCAACATTTTTTTTGATGATTTCAAGGTCATGGCAGGCTTGAGAAAGTTTTTTGCCCGAATGGAGGAGACTCTCGAAGACCAACAAGACCAAGATGAGCTAGGACATACGGCCATAGTCATGTCAGGTTCATTTGTTTCCATACCACTTACGCTGACAAACGGTTCGCTTTCACTGATTCTGAGCTCCGAGAATTACAAGAGCTATTTTGATAATTTTGCAGAGATGTTATCTGGGTTCCCACTTGTGGTTAACAAATGCAAGTTTGTGCTAATTCCGGGCCCCAATGACCCGTGGCAGTCGACTTTTTCGCTTGGTAGATCCAGCCTTGATGCATTACCCCAGAATTCTATCCCTCGTGTTTTTACTACAAGACTTGAGAGGCTTCTTCCGAAAGGAAACTTGATCCATGGGTGGAACCCCATGCGCGTCAACTACATTTCACAAGAACTTGTTCTTTTTAGAGACGATATAATGAACAAATTCAAGAGAAATGATATTGTGTTCCAATCAGACTTGGATTTGGAGAATGAAGCTGTAAAGTTGGAAAATTCAGGCAAAGATACTCAGGTCGAAAATATCATTAGTGACGAACTTCACTTGCCTAGCAAAATTAAAATGGCAAGACAATTGGTGAAAACCTTGTTGGACCAAGGTGATCTCCAACCCATGCTCAAGGATCTTCGTGTGATCAACACGAACTACCAACATCTGATAAGAATCGAGCCTCTTCCCACTACTATTATGTTGTTTGATTCCAGCTTCGAATGTTTCGAGGTGACTTACAACGGGTGCAAAGTTGCTAACATCGGAAGCCTCATCAGTAATAAGAATTCAAAGAAACTCAATTACGCTGAGTATTCTCCTGCCTCCAAGAAGTATCATTTCAGAGAGTTGTTCTTCTAGGCCGTTGGAGTGTGCATACCACCATCGATATAGTTTCGCGTCAAAGATCACCTTCACTATTCGCCTTCATCATGGCAGAAACACAGAACACATTCAATCCAGACATTCACGTCAAGTATGTCCAAGATCTTGATTCGAAAATCACCAAGCAGTCCTATGAATATTGGCTCCTGGAGCATTTGAGACTCAATGGTCTCTACTGGGGAATCATGGCTTTAGCGACCATGAAGAAACTCGATGCATTGCCTCAGGATGAGGTCATGGAGTTCGTTTTGTCTTGTTTCGACTCTAAAGTTGGTGGATTCGCTGCTTTCCCGGGTCATGATGCCCATGTCTTAACGACTCTCTCCGGCCTCCAGATCTTGTTCATCTATGACCGCATGGATGCTCTTTCAGAGCACCAGAAAACACAAATTATAAAGTTTGTCTTGTCGTTGAGATTGCCAGATGGAAGCTTCAAGGGTGATGCCTTTGGAGAAGTCGACACCAGATTTGTCTTCGTGTCAGTGTACATCTTAACTTTACTAGAAGCTTTAACTAAGGATGTTGCTGATGGGGCCAGTAAGTTCATCTTGCGCTGCATGAACTTTGACGGTGGGTTTGGAATGTTGCCGGGTGCCGAGTCACACGCTGCTCAGATCTACACATGCGTGGCATGTTTGGCTTTATGTGGCGATTTAGACAAAGTGGAAAGCAGGACACCAGCCTGGCTTAGTGAACGTCAAGTGCTTCCCTCAGGTGGTTTCAATGGCCGTCCAGAAAAGCTCCCTGATGTCTGCTACAGTTGGTGGGTGTTGCTGAGCTTATCTATGTTAGAAAAGGAGCATTGGATTAGTTTTGATCGTCTCGAGAAGTTCATTTTGGAATGTCAAGACCTTGAAAATGGAGGATTTGCGGACAGACCAGGTAATCAAACGGATATTTACCATACGTGTTTTGCTATTGCTGGATTGAGTTTGATGGCTCCCGACAAATACGGTCTTCGACCTGTCGACCCAATTTATTGTTTGCCACAAGACATTACAACCAGGATCCAAAACGAAATAATGTAAATGAGGAATTGTCTATAGATAATAATAATAAAGAATGCACGATGAGGAATATTGAGTACTAATTGAGTGATGCCATCCAAACGTCTCCGACCGCCCCGAAGACCTCTTGGTCCTTTTCAGAAAACTCGATCACCTTTCCCTCTAGTCGAGTAGAGGCATCATCTTTTGACGCCTTGTTATAGCCTCCGATCAGAGAGTATGCACACCAACAGTATCCAATACAATAAGATGTCATTACCCACGGGACCTCGGGTTCATGTTCCGAATTGACAGCACGTCTTTGGTCCTTATAGTATGGAGGAATGACGGCATGTGTGATTTTTAGTTTTGACTCGAAGAATGTCTTGAATTCTTCCAAAGTCTTCATTTTTGTAAACCGCTTTCCCAGGCTAAACTCCTTTTCAAAGCTCATCTCTTTCTTGTGAGTATTTCCACAGAATCGGAAACCCGAATTAAGCCAGACCAATGAGTCATCTTCATCACTAATATGACTTGGATGATTTGAACAGATTTCCTGAGAGTGGAAACTCTTGACTTCGTTGATGTCTTTATGACGCTCATGTTCTGGAGTCAATTCTCCCACAGCTGCGGCAAAGTTTTGGTTGAAAGCGTAAGTCTCATCGCCTAGAAGGGCACATGCAAGCCAGAACAATTCCTTATCTCCGTAGACTCTGCTGGAGACTACAGAATAAAAGTTTATGATAGCCATCATAAATGGCATCATAAAATGCTTCTTCCTGTTCACTACCACAACTCCACTCTCCATATAGTGATTGAAGTTATTGGCAAAGAACTCGTTCATCATCGTGTAGTTTGACGTTTGTGCGATGTTGAACACCATGGAGTCATCGACGGAAGGAAGTAATTTCTCGAAGAAAACCTTATCCGGCTCCGGTCTAAACTCAAAGGAAGACCGATCCTTGTAGAAGAGAGTTCCGGTTTGGACGTAACGCTTGACCTTAAAAAAATAGTCGACATCCTTCAAGATAACAGAGTCTGCATCAAGGAAGAGGACATCTTCAAACGAATTAAACATGATGGCCATGATTTTGTTGGCAAATCCATCGAATTTCGAGCGGTACTGCTCATTAATAGATCTCTCGGCATTGACAAACCATATATCCTGCCGAGGAAAGTCCATGTAATCGTTTCTTCCAGCCTTGATCAAGTTGTAACGTGATTCAGGGGACAAGTTATTATGGAAGACAATTTGAATAGGGTAAGTGTTTCTGAAGTAACGCAACACTCGAATTAATCTTGAAGCATCCTCGACATGGCCATTTCCAAGAGTCATGACAATTCCCTTACCATTAACACGTTTCTTGAAATCATTGAGGAAACATCCAGTGTCTGCAAATTTCTTTTCATATCCTGGAAAATATGAAGTCTCCTGATTCCATCTTTCGAACAATGGATACTCATTTGACAAAAATGGGAAGATCTTCAGTTCCACTTCGCCACACAAAAGTTTGTCCTTGTATGATTTTCCTATGCTTTCCAACTCTTCTATGTCATATTCGTACTTCACATTGGATTTCAAGAACTCTTGTTGAGTCTTGACAAACTTGTTATCGAGTTTCAAGACTGTTGAATCCTGTGAATGCATGAAGCACTTTTCAAAGATTCGAACATGGGAGACGAAGTCATGCAAAGTCTGCTCATCAGTCAAAGCTTTATGACGTAAATTTTCGAACTTCTGGCGCAAGTTCTCCTCGGTGGGTTTGACGGGAGGATCACGGCCTTCCCTCTCAGCTTTCTTTGCCTCGTCGTTCCACTTCTTGATCTGATCGGTCCGGTAAGAATCAAACAGACGGAACGCATCTCGGTCAAACGTTGTAGATTCGTGTGGGTTGACCAACCACTCAGGGTTGCTCATTGCTAGATGATTGAAGTACAGCATGCATCGATCCTGGATGGAGTTCCTCTTCAAGAAATCATAGATGTTGACCTGGCTATAAACCTCGTCGTAAACTCTGGACCGTGTTGTTATGGACTTCAAGTTGACATTTCTGTGATGGAAGTGAGTGAAAAGTGAAATGAGCTTGGACTTATTTAAGGTGGTTTTGGGTACGGCTTGCACCGACAGCATCCTGGCGTCGAAACTTACGAACCAGAGGATGAGGCAGAGTACCCAAGCCAAGGCCAAGTACCGCCACGAGAACATTCGGAGCGATACCAACTTCATAGGGAGAAAAAGAGTAATTTGCTATAGAAACAACTAGTTGCGAAGCCAAAGTTACCAGGATACCAGAGTACAGCATATAATCTTTGTGTCGAGCACGCCTAATGTAAAGGAGTGCCATTTGGGGGTTGTTTGGGTTGCTCATGAGGCTTAACTAATATTCCTGTGTTGACGTCGGGACCTTTGTGTCATGCTCGATGGGCTCTTTCCTCGGACCGTAGCTGTCTACTTCGGAGGGATGCCATGAAGGTGGGCAGACTGGACAGAAACCTTTGCTTTTTCGCACCCCTGTTGATCTTAAAGTTAAGGATAAGAAACGAGAGAAAAATACTAATAATTAAGCAGACCCCAGTTAACTTGTGAAGATTGATTGGCTTTTAGAGAGATGAGGTATAGCGTGGCGTTGCGGATGAAAGTCCAATAAATGAAAGCATGGTCATGAGCCGGGATGGATGCCTGGCGCCAATCGTCAATCTATTGTAATGGACCAATAAGAAACGGTTCTCATTAGCACGGATGTGACACAGCCATCGGAACAGGCGGCATGAACCAGCTAGATATTTTTCGTTCTTTACTAGTTTTGATGTCTCCATCATCACTAGTCCTTATCAGCCTTGGTCAAGACAAAAAATAATTTCATGCAAGGGGGTCGTCTGCAGAGACTTACCAAAGTCATTGCATACAAGCCCTTAGGGGCGTTGAAACCAAGCAAGCCTTGCATGTTTTCTAGCATGGCGCATCTTATTAAAAAAATAAACGGCAAACTAATAGGCGAACTAAATATCCATGATCGTTGCTCTCGGGAAATTATACGAGGTCAGTCCAAAAATGACGTCTAACAATAACTTAGCTAATAACATTGGATTCTTTTCCTTCTCTTTAGTCACTCTAGATTTGGAAAAGATCCCTCCCATGCATGGTTTACACGGATCAAATTAAGTTAGACGACGACTTAAAAGTGGGTTTCCGGAAGGCTGGATGCATACAAATCATAATTAAACCTCTGAGGTACTTTTTCCCAAAGTTTCTTAGCCATATTCTGAGTACATATATTTCTTCCTCAACGACGTGCATTGCTCCCTTCACTGTCTTTTATTCCTAAGTTGTACTCGTTGGCTGTTTTTGTGGCATCTTCAAATTCGGCATCCAGTTGTTCCGTGACGGCATTCTTGCATACAAATGGAATAGTTTTCGCGAGGGCGCATAATCTGAGTATTAGAAGAGTTCTTTTGTTTTGCTACTTCACACCCGTACACACTTCTATCAGTCCATGACAATATCTGCACATCCGAGAATAAACCTGTACATTTTCAATCGACATAACATCCGTACATCTTTAACTGTGTAAACATCCGTACATCTTCACATGTGTCTGAATAAATTAACATAGTATTGGACACCAATCGATCCTATTTCCTATTACCAACGTTTGGCCAACATTCCATCATGTCAGAAGAAAAATACGGACCCAACCACCCAGCTACTCTTATCTCCGAGCTTTGCAAGCTCTTCTATAACAACGGATGGGTTACTGGTACTGGAGGAGGCATCTCCATTCGTGATGTGGAAAACCAGCCAAATATCGTATACATTGCTCCTTCTGGCATCCAGAAGGAAAGACTAAGTCCGGACGAAATGTTTGTTGTGGAATTGCCTGGCAAAATCTTGCAAACACCCAACGATGACGAATCTAGAAAGCGCAACCTTGATCTTCCGGATAACTACCAGTACAAACCGCTGGCTTGCACTCCACTTTTCCTCAGCTGTTACAACTTGAGAGACGCTGGTGCGTGCATCCATACCCATAGTCAGAATGCTGTTATGGCTACATTGATCTTTGAAGATAAAGTGGAGTTCAGCATGAGTCACATTGAGCAGATCAAAGCTCTTCCCCAGCTTGAGGTGAATCGCGAGACAGGGAAGGTCGAGAAGGTGGGAAGCATGCAATTTTTCGATACCATGGTACTTCCAATTATTGAAAACACTCCTCATGAGGAGGACTTGACGGAAACGTTACAGGAAGCCATTGTCAAGTACCCAGGTGCCACCGCGGTGTTGGTGCGTCGTCATGGAATTTATGTGTGGGGCGAAAACGTGTGGAAGGCCAAAGTGTATAATGAAGCCATTGACTATTTGCTTGAGTTGGCCATCAAGATGCACCAAAATGGTATTGCGTTGGTCAAAAAGTGAGAGGGGATAACTCCACTATTGGGGAAATGACAGGAATGTATATTGCTCTCTCATTCTGTGCCGCGGCATTCTTGTAGTCACAAGTTGATTCTTGTTTTCCATGTTTGGTTTCGTCGAATAACAATGCAGACGGAAGGAAGGGCGCCAATACCCCACAGTAACCCACAGTAACCGTAGCAACTACCACTGTAGCCATTTAACCTTGACTTTTACATGCGCTACAGATACTTACTCAATGCTGTTGACATTATCTCATGAACAAAGTATCACTGAATGTTGACGGGCGAAGGTTGTTTCCATACATGATGAAATTATGCACCAGTCATGGGCGCAGCGAAAACCTTATCAAGAAATCGGACATCCTCACAATGGAAGTACGGAGGACAAAACACAAAGTGGCATGTTCATTCACAGGATTTATTGACAGGATTAGGAATATTTGGTGCATATTAGCGGCTGGCTCTCACTTATCTGACATTTCAAAATGCCTTTCACACCTGCCGGCTTTATCTCACATCCAACATCATGCCGGATAAGCACAGGCACTTTTCTCTTATGCCCAATGAAGACGCGTGACTGTTACTGATCCCTGCTATTGATGGCTGGTATCAGTGCGGCCGCATGACTGCCATAATGGCAATGAGGTCAGTTTTCCCGAGCTTCATAAGCCACCACCCACATAGTCTCGAGAGCCTAAAACCTCCCAAAAAGACTCAATTTGTAGGACAAATCACTTCCCTGATCATCCAATGAGTAATTGAACAGGTTCCTCGAAGAATTTCTTGATAATTGTTATAAAGAACCCAAAGAAATGCCCCTATTGGATCTTTTAATTCCGGTTGCAGCTGTCATGAACCTTGGCCTTTTTTACGAGATGCAGTGCCCTATCAACATTTGGCTGCCTACTTAAACTCGAAATATTGTTCTAAAATTGAAAGCTAACATGTTATTTGCGTACTATCTTCTCCCCCTGGTGGTTTCTGCCATCATCACCTGTGATGTGCAATTGAAATCTGCTGAAGCTGAAGTCAGCAAGAGAGACGTCGAAAACGTCAACTACAATATTGCCTGGCACACGACGTTCAAAATCGGTTCTGAAAACAAGGAAATTCCTATTTCCTTCAGTTTCAGAAACAATGTCAATTCTGTTTCTAACTACACCAACCTGGGCAGCTGGAAGCTGAGATATAACAGCACTTTGGGTGATACCATCGTTACAGACAAATTGACGTTGGGTGACTATGAGGTTGACGATGTGGAATTCATTACTACTGAAGGTAATGGCACTTTTGGATCTCTTGGACTTGGACTGCCATACACCGGCACATGGGGGTACCACAAGAACTTTGTACAGCAACTCCATGAGAACGGAGATATCGAGTCAAGTGTTCTTTCTCTCTGGGTCAATCCAGGTAACACAACGGAGGGTCAGTTTGCATTTGGTGGAATTGATGAGGCCAAATATGACGGCAGCCTTTTCCGCTTCCCAATGGTGAACTCGTTTTCTTATTTGGAGCATTCACAAAACATGGAAATCAAGCTCGACTCCCTCAGTGCTTCAGCGGTGTCATTCACTCAGCCAGTGGGTGTTGGATTGAATCCAGGCATGCTGAAATCTAGCTTGCCTCAGGGTTATTTTGATGCTTTTGGTAAGGCACTCGGTGGAAAGTTTGACAAGGCTGAGAATAAATATTCCGTGGACAAGAAGTACTTGACTCTGAACGAAACCGTGAACTTTATTTTCGGAAACTTCAACCTTTCTGTTCCAATTTCTTCATTGGTGGAGGAGAGCCTGGGTAAGGTCTACGCCACCATTACAGCAAATTATATTCCGGTATTTGGTCTCGATATTCTTCAGCACGCATATATTGCAATTGATTACGACAATAGCGAGATTGCCTTGGGACAGAGCAAAGCCAGCGCCTTGGATTCGGAGAAATTTGTCAACGCTACTTCCAACCTTGACACTATTCTGTTGGCTTCTGGAGCTTCCGAGACTTCATTAGCAATTGAGATTGTGATGGCTCTGCAATCTCTGGCCCAGATTCAATATGCCTCACAGAGATCGGCTGGTTCTCTCAGTGGTGGTGCTGCATCGGCTGGTCCTGTGGTTGGCCTTTTCGGTCTAATTGCTGGTGTTCTCATGGCCATCTGAGTATCGAAACTTCTTTTAGAAACTTCTTTAAACATTGTTTTAATTGAAATAAATCATAATCGATAGTTCATAGAGCATACTCTCTCGTATTTATTTAAACACAACGCTGGCTTTTTCAACCAGATTGTTCAAACTCGACACAATATGAGTTGACAATGATGCAAATGTGCCAGAGCTAACATCTTTCTATGAGACATTATAATATCTGGAAAACGGAAAAATGAATGGAAGCAAGAAGAAGCATTTAAAGTCAGAGCGGGTTCTTTGTTCCTCTAAGGTCATCACCTTTCACACTCATCCAATCCAAACCTTGGGTTTCGTCAACCTCTCCAACACAAACAACACTGCCACCTCGAAGCAAATATACACCCAACGGAAGGCTCTCGTTTTCTTCGTTGGCGTGTATAATCCACTCGACGGTGTGGGCAATGACAAGATTGGTTGAATGATCAAAGCACTCTAAGGTGCCTTCGAAGAGTCTGCCATCGGTGGTGATCACACGGACTTTTTCTGGATGTTAGTATTAATACAAGATAATTGACGGTGATGGTACATACTCCCAAGGTACTCTTTGAGAGAGGACATGATGTTGGTGGTTTTAGTAAAGCTCTTGTTATGTCTTAAATTGAGGCTGTATGTAGGAAGAGATGGATTTTGTAGCAGCATGGATGATTTGAATCTTTCTCTTTCATTTTTCATTATCAAAGCCAAAATATTTGGCTGTTTGTTTCCTGATCGCCAACCGAGTTTTATTATGTAAATTTCGTTGCTTTCTGGCGATATCGGCTATTATGATTTGCGGACTTTTCCACAATGGAATACTAGTTACGCTCCAATTTAAAGGACCAAGATATCTTGCTAATGTCGCTTTTATTTTTCTCTTAAATCTGCTTAATTGTTTTATTTTTCTTCTAATTTTTGATTTTCTATGCGTTGTTTTGGTCTGTCCCGTCCACTGTTTTCAAATGCAACATTGATTGTGCGAAAATCTCGCTTAATTGCAAACTTAAAGAATCATATCAATGCAAATTTAGACTTCAAACAACCAAACTCTCTAGATCTCCGATAATTTAACCGAAATGCTATGTCCGAATTTTTGCTTTCAGTTCCCTTTCTTATGCCGATTTTAATTACTTCATACCTCATCATGCCTCTCTAGGTCCTTCCTTGAACGGCGAGTTTACATTTCACATCACGTGATGGCGGCATTTCTCGCTTTCTAATGCCTTTTCCAGCGCGAGCCCTGGCATTATCACCAGATGAGTCAGTTTGCAACATAATTGCCAGACCATTAATTGTCATTTCGGTCCGTGTCCCGGTGAAGATGACATGATGTTTTCTGTAAGAATTTTCCACCCTCAACCATATTCTTCGCTAATTTTCACGCATACTGTAGAATATGTCTACACCCGTCACTTCTAAGGATGATTTTGAATCTTCTGTTGCAACCAGAGAGAACTTGAACTCCAATACTTCCGCATATGAAACGAATCTGGGCTCGAGGTGGCAGAACTTCAAAGACACTTTCAAACCTGCGGAGGCAACCGTAGAAGACCTCTCTTCATTGGATCTAGTGCAGAGAGCTAACCATAATGCTACCAACTCTAAGCTCACAAGAAGCTTGAAAAACAGACATTTACAAATGATTGCAATTGGAGGATCCATCGGTACTGGTCTCTTTGTTGGATCGGGATCTGCTCTTTCGACCGGTGGACCTGCTGGTATTATAATTGCATGGATAATCACTGCCACTTCAGTATATACCACCATGCAAGGTCTTGGAGAGTTATGTACGGCTTTCCCAATCAGTGGAGGATTCAACATTTATGCGACTAGATTCATTGAACCCTCAATTGGTTTTGCTGTTGGATGGAACTACTTCATGCAATTCTTCGCTTTGCTCCCCCTTGAGTTGGTGGCCGCTTCCATCTCCATTAAGTACTGGAACGACTCCTTGAACCCTGACATTTTCGTGGCCATTTTCTGGCTAACTGTTGTAATTATTACAATGATGGGTGTCAGGTGGTACGGTGAGGCTGAATTCGTGTTTTGTTTGATTAAGGTGGTCACCGTTATTGGCTTTATTATTTTGGGTATAGTGCTCATATGTGGCGGAGGACCAAATGGTGAGTTTGTCGGAGGAAAGTACTGGAGAAACCCAGGACCTTTCGCCAATGGATTTAAGGGTGTGTGCTCAGTTTTCGTTACGGCCACCTTTTCTTTTGGTGGAACAGAAATGATCGGATTGGGTGCTGCTGAAGCCGCCGACCCAGTAAAGGCCGTTCCCAGAGCCATAAAGCAAGTGTTCGTCCGTATCGCGTTGTTCTACTTTG
>Ga0160505_100704_pt1 | contig 17810 bp, 12 predicted proteins | sample DIDeMG_FD_108225 | JGI IMG/M metagenome (GOLD analysis project Ga0160505, IMG submission 108225) | Enriched chicken feces microbial communities from UW Madison campus, WI, USA - DID2874_E49_Stillage MG | ecosystem: Host-associated > Birds > Digestive system > Large intestine > Fecal ... | reverse complement strand
GATGCGCTTTCGGCGGAGGCGACGGTGTCTGCACTGGGACTCTCGCGCGAGTCGTCAGCCGATCTGGCCGGTATGGCGGACGACTTGTCTCCCGATATCCTCGCCGCGCTGGCCCTCCAGGCTACCCGCACCGAGCAGGAAATTGAGGACCTGGAGAAGGCCGTGCACGCGTACAAGGCGCGTATCGAGGAGCTGTGGGCGGGCCAGAACGAGGTCGAATACGAGCTCGTCTCGGTGTTCGTGCACGGCGGCACGGGCACAGGCGGACACTACTGGACATACCAGGCCAACCTGCCTACAGACGGTAAGCTAAGTTCTTGCGGTTTTCAGCTGACATCAGGCAACAAGTTCTTCTACTACTCTGACGAAACAGTCAAGGAAGTCGGCGCGGACGAGGTGTTTGCCGACAAGAGCAGCAAGGGCATCGCGCCCGCGCTGCTGTGCTACGTGCGCAAGGACCGCGACCTGGTAGATACCCTGCATCGCGAGGCGGCGCCGCTCGAGACGCTCGGCGAGGAGAGCGCGCAGGCGAGCAGCGGCGAGTGGACGCCGTACGCTGGCTCGGCGCACGGACCGATTGCTCTGTCGTGAGGTGAAGAGATGAGATACAGATACGATACAGATACAACTAGCTCGAGGGGGATCATTCATATGCATTGTGTACAGGGTAGACACCACAAGTGTCGCGTGTGGCTATGCTGTCCCGCTCGTCGCACGGCGCTCGCATCACGACGCTGTCGCCCTCGCCGTCGCCGACGCCGAGTACTGCTTCATCCTCTCTTCCTCGGCCACGGGGGAAAGAGGATGGACTCCAAGAGCCTCTGACCACTGACAGGATTGAACTGCCGAGCTCCGCATTACTGACATTCACTGAATATTAGTACGATGCTCTGACCAGCTGAGCTAAGCGGCCAACGACAAAAGTTCGGCGGTCACGTGGCTGCCGATCGCGGGGAGCGTGTGGCAGGTAGCGATGAGGGCAGGGATGGTGGCGAGCAGGCCAGAAATGATTTTCGAGCAAAACCTGTCGCTGTGATAGAGCTGTTGGCCCGAGAATAGTAAGCGGTATCCCTGGTACTCTTACAGCTATCGACAGGCGGGGAAAGAAGTCCACAAGGAGCGATACGGCACCGCCTACCTGGACCAAGGACGAATCCTCCGCAGCGCAGGTGTGGACACGAAAAGGTAATGCATGATGCGTATTGATGAAGACAACGGTTGCGACGGCCTGGTCTATGAATACGTCGGGCTTTGTGGGTTACCGCGTGATGGTTGGACGACGGTGGACGATCAGTCGTATGAGCTCACTACCACACTCTGCTGCACTGCACTGTATGTGCTAGGCCAGGATGTGCTCAGAGTCCCCGCTGTAATGCCAGAGCCTCAGCACAGTTGGCAGATGGCTCACACCCCGCCGACAACGGCCCGCGGCATGCGAACAGGAAGCAGCAGCATAAACGCGAGGAACGCAATCGCCGCGTCGGCACTGAACACCCATGTCGGGCGCCCCACCGTGCTCAGCAGCGAGAAGGCGTATCCGAAGATACCAATCGTGGAGACCTGGGCTGCGGGTTAGCGGCCACAGCTTGTTCCTCTACTCCTACTCTACCCACCGATCTTCTCCACGAGCGCAATAGCACTAAGCGCATCCGCGCGCTGGTCGGGGGGCACAAACTCGAGCGTGACGCCCTTTGCGGCTGGCCCCGTGCCGCTCGCGAACGGGAGGACGGCGGCAGCGGCAAAGATGTGCCAGTCGCGCGTGACGAATGTCACTGCGCCGGTGAGCACGCCGTCGAGAAGAATACTGTAGCGGAGGAACCAGAGGTCGAATGTCGCGCCGTGCCTTGCTGCCGTGGGCGCGAGATCGGTGGTGGGTTGCCCCACTGCGTCAGGGACTTCGGCCTCGGATGCGTAGTCTGGGTGCTCGGCGGGGTCGATGCGTACAGTCAAGGAAGACGAGGACGAGGAGGTAGACGAGATGGAGGATACGGAAGATCGGCGGCAGTCTTTACGGTCCAGACGCGCGACCCACGCGCGGCCGCGCGCGATAATGCGCGGGAAGCACATGCTGAGGAAGAAGGCGCGGACGAGGAGCGTAAGGCTTAGCATGAGCCCCGTGCGCTTGGGCTTGAAGTGGAACACGTCCGTCGCGACGAGCTGCAGCGCCATGGCGACGTAGCCCGTCGCGAGAACCGAGAAGAATGTGCCGGCGCCGAGGAAGAAGAGGTTCCAGTCGCGGTTTCTGCTGTGGGCTTGTTTGCGGGGGACGAACACGCGCAAAGGGGAGAGCACGCCGCCGCGCTTCTTCTCACCCTGGATGGGACGCGGGTCAGGGGCGTAGTACGGGAGGAAGAACATGCCAAATAGCGTACATGCGCACAGCATGCCGAAGGCCGCTTGGAACGGCACGAGGTCGCCAAAGGTCTGTGCTGCGCCGCCAACACTAAATCCCGCAGCCGAGCCGAGCATGAACACGCCGCCAATGACGCCAAAGTTTGCCGTGCGCTCGGCGTCGCTGCTGAGCGCCGCGACGTAGCTGTTTGCGCAGAGCTGGAACCCGCCGCCAGATCCCAGAATGTTGAATAGCTGCGTCGTCTGGATAATCCGCATCCCGATCCCGCCGCCCAGTGTCTGCGCGTAGATCTGCGTCAAGTTGCGCAGTGCCGCCCAAGCTGTCTGCTGGAACATGGCGGCCTTGACGCCAAAGCGCGAGATGAACCATGCGGACGTGAAGAGGTTGATCATGGCTGCGGTCAGCTTTACAAGTGACGGAGTGGCGGCCTGGTCTGGACTTGGGGCAATCCCACAGCGATCGGCAACGGTGGTCGTAGCAGTGCTTGATTCTCGAGATCGCACCCGCTGCTGCGGCGTACATCCCCCCATGCCCACCATGCCCATGATGCACATCACCATTACCGCTCAACGCCCCTCCGTGGTAGCAAGTACTTACTACATCCCGTCGTCACCGAGCTCATCAGCGCAATGTTGGCCGCAGCAGCACTCGCGACCGCCTCGACATCGCATCTGTCCCCGTGCCCGCTCCACTCGTGCGTCTTGTAGTACTCGTCGCACGTCATCGTGCGGAACGAGTAGATGAGCGCGGGCTGCGTGAGGCTGAACGTCATCGATATGAAGAACGACGTGAGGAACACGCGGTGCAGTGGTGGAAACACGCGCCGCGGCGCCGGCGTGCCCGGCGCCAGGAGCGGGGTGCGCTCGGACGCGCCGTCGGATGCCATGGGGAAGTGGGGAGAGTTCTACCGGGATGAGGGAACGGGGCGGGAGAAGGGGACGAGGTTGGGGACGTGAACGGGCCCGGGACCGGGGGCCACTGGAGTTAGTTGGGCGGCGCAGGGCGGGCTCACACGAGCAGGCGGTAGATGCTGCGAGGTTGTGAGCGAGTGTGCGGAGCGAAAAGACATATGCATCCCTGCTTGCCTCACAAGCAATGGGAAGAGGGTACATACCGACATCGGCAACTTGTTGCTGAATGTTGGGTCGTTCGTCGGAGGAGACCGATGCCGGCGGCCGTCACTTATCACGTGACTTCCAAGAATAGTCAGGCTTGGCAGATGCATTGGGGCCAGGGCTGGACAGCTGATGGGGCTCCGACGTTGCACTGAAGTGTTGTCCTGGCGTTGTTCCGTGGTTGAGCCAGCAAGCACAGAGAGTTGGGAAACGGAGTAGTATAGGCACTAGGTTATCGCCGCGTAATAGCACCAGGCGCCTGGGTGTGAGCGCGCGTGAACCTCTGCGGCGTCAAGACTGCTGGCACCGACGCACGATATTCATCAACAATGTTGCTGAATAGAAACTTATGGGGCCACTTTTCGCGATTTGGTGTTTAGACACCGCGATGGCTGAGCGACGGCAGTGGAGGGGAATGGGCGGCGGGTAGTAAAACGAGCGGTGGGCCGTGAACGAGGGATGTGAAGAGGAAGGAGAGGTCTCGCCATGGCTCCGCTACGCAGTCCTTTGGCCGTGGCGGCTCCGCCACAGCTCACAACCATATTCGCTGTAGAGCCAGAGGAGCACCAAGGACAAACAGGGTCGCTCTGCCGTGGACGTGGGACACCTCTCCAAGGGCAATGACTGGGTCTTCCATTGCCCTGCCCTCCTCTCCTGTCCCGCGCTCCATCCTCTCTCTCAGCTGTAGACCTCCGCTGATGCCGCCCGAGACCGAAGCCGCAGCCGCAGCCGCGCCGCGGCCGCAGCGCACGGACCACCACTGCCAGCGCCTCGTTATATCAGTCGGTAGATAGTTTGACTCTTACTCCCAAGATATAAGATATCAAAATGTCATGGGTTCGAGCCCCATACGAGGCTGTGGTCGCTGGATATCCGTGAGGATGGCTGGTGGAGTCCTTTTTGGGTCGAGGACGGACGGGGAATGGGATATGGTTGCTGGCATGCCTCGCGATTTCTCGAGAGGGTCGGATCCCGGATTGACGTTGAGCGTGAGGGTCGAGGTCCGGATCGAGTCTGAGGGGTTTATTTCTCGAGGACAGTGGTCGCTCGTCGACGGCTTTCCGGGTGTATGTATCAGTTCTCGGTGCATAGGGCCAGCTCAAGCATTCGAGCACTCGGTTATGCTTGGCACTCATGACACCGGCACCATGGCGTAGGGCAGTCGTGAACGCGTAACTTCCTGTCCGATTGGTGTGAGTGTCGGATCAGCGTCAACGTCAGTGTCCCTAGTCTAGATTCTGGACCCGGAGTCGAGAAAATGCTCCAGGACATCTGCAAGACCAAGCCATTCAGCTCCTCACTTTGACGCGCCGCACGACAAGCCGCAGTTCTAATCACTGAGTTAGCACTGCAGCTCAGTTTGTGGATGAGCCCAACGAAGGTGATTGAGCATCTCAAACGGAGTAGCTCGGCAGTCTGGTCAGTTGTGGGGAGGATTTGAGATCGCAGTCTCCAGATTTACATGTGGCTACAGCGCGAACCCTTCGTTGTTGAAATGTGGAATCGCAAGACCATGACGTTCAAGGCACGTCTCAACCCAGCTCGTTCATCTGCGAGGCTCGCAGCAGCACGAGTCCCTGTGATGTTCGCCGTTCCACTGATTTATATTTTTGAGTACCGAGTAGAAATGTCACCACCCTGCCATTGCCTGTGTTCTGTCCACATTTTCCCCAGTGAGTGACAGCAGTGAGTGTGGCGGACTTGGTTCCCGCCCGTTCCCGATTTATGGTTACATGTCATTATCAACGTTGTCAACCTACTATGCGCGACCCCTCTATGCCTCGGACAACCTGGCGTTACTAACTCAGAACCCCTTCTTCCAGACGGCTGACGGGTCCTCGCGGTACTCGTCGCTGCTGAGCCACATCTTCCTGAAGGTCGAGAGACCGGCGAGAATGGAGCCGCCGATCCAAGTGGAGTACTGCGGGTGTGAGTGGGTTTCAGGAGTTGAGACAAAGACGCGGCAACTCACCTTGCGTTCTGGGGGCGCGTAGATCTTGAGCTTGACGTCCTTGAGCGAAAGCTTCTTGACCTCGTTGAGGAGGCGGTCGCCAAAGCCAGTTGTAAGTGTTGATCCGCCAGAAAGCACAATGTTGGAGAAGAGCGCCTTGCGGAGGTCCATGTCTACGCGGTTGATCGAGTCGACAATGACCTGATGCACGCCGGGGTACTCTTGGCCGATGAGCTCGGGGTTGAAGAGGATCTCTGGTGCGAGGAACCGCTCCGTGCCGAGCTGGATAACCTTTCCGTCCGGGAGACGGAACTCCTCCCATGCGCCGCTGTGGTCCTTCTCCTCCTTGATCGGGTTCATGGACAGGTAGCAGCACTTCTCCTTGATCGTCCGCACGACCTCCTTCTCAGCCGACGTGTGCAGATAGTGCCCTGCCTTGCGGAGCAGCAGCTGCAGGTGGTCGGTGACGTCGCTGATGTCAGCTACAATGAGAGGGAGATAGCTCACCGTCCGGCAAGGTCTATCCGCTGGATAGCGTGCGGCATCGAGAAGCCCTCATACACGGGAACCGCGTGCGTGACACCATCACCCGAGTCGAGGACGATACCGGTCGTGCGGCCAGTCGAGTACCTGCGGTATGGTCAGAACTGCAGTTGCGGCCTCGCGGTGGTCAAACGGTACGCACAGACTCAACACGGCCTGAACCGAAGTGAAGAATGCGGGGACGTTGAATGTCTCGAAGAAGATCTGGGCCGCGACCTCGCGGTTGTGCCTCGGGTTGAGCGGCGCCTCTGTCAAGAGAACGGGGTGCTGAACATGGTCAGCTTGTGGAGAGCGCTGGCGCTCACCTCCTCGGACAGCGCGTTCAGTCCCTCGTTGTAGACCCAGTTCCAGATCCGCTCCATGTCGTCCCAGTCCGTCACGACGCCGTGCTCCATCGGGTACTGGATCTTGAGCAGTCCGCGCAGCTCCTGTGCTCGCTTGCCGATGAACAGGTTGTCCTGGATCGCGCCGGCCATCACTCGCGGGTGCTTGGGTCGTCCGACACTGTGTCCATGTCAGCGAGCGAGCGTCGAGGATCTCTCTCAGCAACGCACAACGATGGAATGTGACATAACGGCTGCTCCTGGCCGGCAAAGCCAGCTTTGATGGTTCCCGATCCCTGCGCGTCAGACATGGTCAAGATAACTGCATGGTTGACATACATTGTCAATGACGACGGGCTGGTTGGTGAGGCTGAAACCAAAGTCAGAATCTACTGGCACGTCCGCGCGCGGCTCGGCTTACACGTCGTCAAACTCGGTCGCCATAGCTGCGTTCGTCCTCGCTGCTCCTTGGCCGGCGCGGGGCAGAAGATTGTTGTCGGGGGGTATAGAATTAGGGCAAAGGAATGGAATGGACCGACAGCAAGGGAACGGCGGCGGTGATGGAAAGAATGTTGTTGAGCAGAGCCGTGTTGGTGGCCGTGACGAGCGTTGGAATGTGTGAGTGCATCCTTGCGCCATGGCGCGGTCCTGTTGGCGTGCAACGTCGTCGCGTCGCGCGGACCGCCAAAGCCAAAGGGTTAAAGGGGGAGGACTGGATACAGAATACTGTTACGTCATGCGCGTCGTGTAGCCCATGTGGGTGTCGCGTGAGCCTTGTTGGGCGATCTAGGATCTGGAGCTGATCAGCACATGGCCTGCATGGCCTGCATGTCCTGCGTCGCGCGATCGCGCGATCGAAGGATCGAGGGATCCAGGGGATGAGGTACCACGAGAGGACTTTGACTCGTCTTACTTATTTGCACAACCCCAACTGTATCACTGTGCGTGCTACCCTCCTGTCGGTCTTTGAATCATTCTGTGATGAACGGTCGGGCCTAGGACAGAGGTGATGGCCAGCTTTCCTGAGTCAAGCTGTCCACATCCTTGTTCTTGAACTCTGGCCCATCCACCCCTCCCCTCATGTCGACGTGTCTGTACTGGGATACGAGCAGAGACAAGGCACCAGCTCACAGAGAGACGATGCAACTGACGTCTCTCTCACCGATCAGAACCCATGTGCCTCGCCTTTGAGACATCAGAGACCACAACTGCTTCATCAACACACTACGGTAGCTTACTCGCTGACCTTAAGCCATCATCACGGTCGCTATAAGCCACCGATGCATAACAATGCTGATGTGAAGGCATCGTGTATGGCTCTAGAGATGCCGGCCTGCCAGACGACGCTGTCGGTTCGACTCACTATGTACTACGATGAGTTAGTGTGTCCTCTCTGTTTTTACCGTTTTGCATGGCTGCATGTGGAACGATTCAGCTGGAAGATGCTGCCCGCTTCATGATGTTATGAGGGCCCCGATAGCGACGAGTATGGGGGCGTAGTTGGATAATCCCCGTGTGGAGAGACTGGGATGCATTCCAGCTGCTCTGAACTCCTTGTCTTGAGGAGGCGGGGTGTGAAGTGAGGGTTGGGGACGCATGGTACACCTGTGGATTCATGCCTGTGTGCACCAGGACGGGAGGCTTTGAAAGTGGCTTGTGGATGGATGTGAGGAGTCAGTATCCGTCTTCCACAGTAACTGCATTAAGATGCTCTGGAACGGAGGTTGGGGATGAGTGCGGAGGTCAAGTGTCTTGAATGAGGCAGAGTTGACCAGCGGTCTAAACAGGCGTACTCCCGGAGCTTCTGCTGCCGCTGCAACCTCTCCGACCTCTCCGACCTCGCCAACTGCTCCCATATCACCTGCAAGGAACTTTCCAACGTTTCACCCTCCCGTCCACCGGCAAGCTCCACCTACCTCGGTCATCGGGACGGGTGGGAATCGGGACCGGGTACAGTATACTGCAAGCTCTCTTGGCCTCCTTATCATCTGACTTGCGTTCATCTCATAGCCGTCGGTTGCCTACTGCCTCACGATTCCGTCAATGGCCGCGAAAGAAGCTCTGCCTCATACCTCAGCATCCCGTGCATGCCAAGCCGGCATTCAAATGGACAGCAACCACTGAGCGGCGGATCAACTCCGATCCCGACAATGGCGGCGTACTCCCGCCTGCCACGGAAACAGGCTAAACACACCACAGAGCTGCTTTATCACGAATCGGGACAAGACAGAGAAGCGGAGCGGATATGCATCGCAGTGACATGTCAAACGGAAGCAGCAGCAGATGAGGATAAAGGATCGGAAGACGAAATCGGGACGCGGTTAATATAGAAAGTGACACAGCTAGGTCGGACGAAACCGGGCCGGAACGAGCGAAGCACGGATCGCGATGAACAACAACATCTTCGTGTTGAATGTGCAATGTTAACAAAGGTAACCCCACTTTTACACCAAGATGCCACTGTGGAGAGCGTCGTTACCTCGTCACTCACTGTGGCGACGACACGACATAGCCGAGTATGATCCGACTGCGATCCGAGGAATTGCAGATGTGGCCTCATTCGACGACACGCTGAGCCACATTGCTTGGCCTTGGCCTCCATCGGCGCAGTTGCGGGGTTTGGCACCGCGATGGAAACAAAAAGAACACTGACAAAGAGCTGGGCCCCGAGGGGCCGGGCGTGACGCGCGCCACGGAACGGAGGAGGTCTGAGCGCCCCACTCTGTTCTCGCGCGGCAAGAGGCGCCATCACGCCAGCGCCATATTGCAGGTCTCGAGGTTCTGGCCGCCGCTGCTTGTGCCAAGACATTAGCCACGGGGCGGCTGACACAGTGGACAGCGCAAACATAAGAAAGGGATTTTGGTGGGTCACACAGCGGTGGCGTTGGAAGACGGGGAAGTGGGGCGGCGAGGGTACGCATCGTGCCTTTGTTTGTTTGTGTGCGTCGAAGTGGATCAGAAACGCTGCATGGATCGCATGTTTCATGCAGTATGTAACCGTCTCGGACCATGGACCGTTGACTCGAGATACACATGCCATGGAGAGTCTTCCCATGGCAAAACGCCAAGTTGCAAGTTGGTTCCGGATGCAGCTCCGTAGCGGCTATTGAAAGCCGAGCTCGGGGCGGGCCGTGACTTCGGGATCGACGCGGACTGGTTCGGGTTGCAGTGTTCAGATTGGGAGATTGTGGCAGGTTGTATTATTTTGCGACTTGAACACAATCCATCGCGTTATCGTCCAGTGGATCCAACATGGAGGGGTGGAAACAGACTAGTGGACTAGTGCAGGTCAATTACCGGCTCGAGATAAGAGATGTAACGCATGTCCTATCACTACGGAGAATGTTGTGGCAGAGTACTATTGATCGGATGCCAGAACACAAGCAGATGAGGGGTGTGGCAGAACGTGCATCGCGTCAAAGACACCTTGTTCGGTAGCCAGAGCCGGCACGCACAAGGCGAGGAACGGACTGTAGCATGAGAATCACATGGGGAGTACAACGACAGTGCACCACCGGTGCGCTGCACGTGTGAGTGCGTCCATGCGCGCGATTATGACCATGCGCTGTAGTCGCACAGGCTGTCGTTTAATGAACCAGCCAGAAATAGCAGGACGTCACTGGAGCTATTGATCCCGCCATGTGCTGTTATGAGGATGGAGCACTAGGAATTCTGAGAAAGCAGTCATTCGCGCCGAATTATCAGTATCAAATCGGCGCTTTTCCCTAGGTGAGGTTAGAACAAGCTAATAAGAATGATCGCTGGTGTCCAGAACCAGAGGCTGTACGTACGACTCCACTCGGTGAGATCTGCGCGCTACATCATGCCCCACGAAGTTTACGCGACGGCCGAGTCGGGGGATCCCCCATAACGTGATGAATGGAGATGATGGAATGAGGTGCGGTTAGTGCACAGGAGCGCAGACGACCAAAAGGCGGCATCCGCCGCTGCGCAGTTGTCCCCGGTCTGACATCGCCCACCGCCCACCTTTATGACATGCATGAGCGTGGGATTTCGATTTCTTGGACGGACGCCAGAGGTCCGCTCCGAATACGTGTTGCGTCTTGTTCTTGGTGTCGCATTTGTCGTTGGAAAACACTGCTCTTCCGGGTGCGGAATGGTGCAGATGGAGTGGAGTACAGTATCGGATGTCCACCATGATCCTGGGTGTACATTATCCGGTTCGGGCCTGATTTAGAAATAGCGCATCCCATATCTCAAACGAAATCTCTGGGATCTCAAAGGAACACGCCCATGTACCCTACGCGCAGCGTGGTTGTCATCATCACAGTCAGCTTTTGCTCCATCTCATTCGCTCTTGTCAGCGTTGCTCAGCATCGGATTTCCGGTGCTGAGAGAATGACCAGCAAGAACGAAATGCTTTGAAACGAACACCAGATCCTCCATGCCCGATTACCGGGAGGTGGACGCATATCAGCAGACACCCAGGGACCTCACATTCCGCTCAATTCCGGCTCGGGTCATTGTGCCAAAAAGGCTTGGCAAGCCACCGCCAGCAAGGATATCGAGGCTTGGAAGAACTTCGGTCTGCGAGGATCCGGCACGGGCAGGGGCCAGACCCAACGCCATGCAATCTGCAGCAGCCAAGAAGAAGAACGACAAGAATGAGAAGGAACAGATGCCGTTTCCGCAAATCGAACACACATCCACAGCAAGCACGAGCGAGCGGCACACCAAAAAGTAGGCGGAATCAGGCGGTGGTGGCGAAGTACTGAGGTCCCGGAGAGTGGGCGGTTTGGGGGGGTAGTATACTTTGGGTGTGCGGATGGTGCAACATGACCGGGTATGATGCAAAACGAGGTGGGGTGGGAAAGTGTGAGATAGCCAAAAAACACAAACGAGGGTGGGTTTTGTGTGGATGCCGCTACGCACAGAGCGCAGCGCCATCTCTATCTCTATCGACAGCAGCTCCTTTCTCTTTTGTGTGTGTGTCTCTTCTTTCTTCTCTGTCACTCTCACACTCATCTTCAAACAAACGTCGAGACGCCTGTGTCTCAGCCCACGACTGTTAATGTCAATGCGCTCGCCACTGTGGCCACTCTAACACCCATCAACGCACCCTCAACCCCCACCCCCCACCTCACCGTCACCAACATTCCCTTCGGCGGCCTTGGCTCGAGCCGCCTTCATCGTTCCCCACCTCCCCACCCCCATTCTCCCCACTCAGGCCACCCTTTACCCCTGTCCTCGCTGCTTTGACCCCCATGCACCCGCCTTCCTCCCACGCTCAAGCAGTCTCGGTCGTCTCTCTTGATAGCAAGTTCATTTTCAACTCCTCAATATGACCACTTTGTTCGCCCACCCTCCTCCTCCACCTCCCCACACATCCCGGACGCGTCCATCACTCGACATGCAGCACCAGCCAGCAAACCCGTCCCTCCTTCCTCTCCAACCACCGTCTTCCCCATCATCTTCCTCCATCATGATGTCGCCGCTCGCTCCTCAGTCATCACGACGCAGCAGCACCACCACCGACACGTCCTCGGAGCTCGACTTTACAGTACCCCCACCAAGCTATGTGGAGCCTCCATCGTACTTTGCCTCACTCGGTATCGTCCCGGGGGTGAGCCGCCCAACGCGGTACGCGTGCTTGGTCGTCTCGGGTAACGACAGGCTGCGGCTCATCGGCTTCCCCGACGAGGACATCTCCGCCGTCGTCGATGTCGTCGACAACGTCTTCTCCACCAAATGGGGAGTGCAAGGGCGCACATGTCCTCGCAAACGTGTCTTTGAGTGGAAGTTGAAAGGACGGCCTTGTGAGTAGAAAAATAGCAAATTTCGAGGGGTGCATGACGGCGATGACGCCGAAACGCTGCGGGGCATGTGGGGACCTGTGGGGCACCCTTACATTCGACGCCGAGCGCTTCATACGCCGCCGGCAACAGCCTCCGACAATTGTCCGCTGCTGCATGTCACTGTTTGCGGGCGCTGACCTATCAGGGGGCGGCGACGGCTGGAATGATGAGGTGTCACCAGTACGCCTCTTGGCTCTGGTCTTCTCAGGACTGTCCACCACTGGCTTCCATGTCACTTTCGCCAGCGAAGTCGCCTACCGCCTCTCGGCAGGCCGCGACACCGTCTTCCTCAAGCAGGGTGCAAAGGTCCAGCGCACCGTCTTTGCCCTCACCTTCCGCCGCCCCGGCACATTGCTTCTCGTAGACGCGCCCATGATCGTTCAGAACATCTTCGTCACTTGTCTCCGCGTACGTATTTGTCCTTCACTCCTGGCATGATCACTGACTCGACCTACAGTCATGGCCGGGAGGTTGTGAGGGACTACAGCAGGTGAACGGGAGCGTAAAGGTACAGCTGGCTGGCCAGCTGTGGCCGAGCGGCACTGAGGATCAGACCTTTGCGGTCCGCGAGCTCCTGTGCAACATTCTCGCAGTCTTCGAGGAGCTCGGCTACGATCTCGTCGCGAGTCTTGACTTCACCGGTCAGGCTGGGTGGAACCGGCTGAGCGGATCGCAGTCTGGACGGTCAACGTGTGAGTTTTTTGTGGTGCTCTGACATCATCCACGGTAGCATGACGTCGGTTGGGTGGGGCGGACCGAGATCTGTCTGTGTTTGGTGTCGCGTCGGCAACCAAAACATTCTCCAATCAAATCTGTAACTGACACTCAAAACAGTAGACTCGTGGTTCTTTGCAACAAAAATGTCACCGGCACCATCCGTCTCCAGCCCCGGTTCTCTCTCCCTCTCGCGCAGCATTTCTCCAAGCACGTCGCCCAGCCCTGTATCTACACCTCCCGTTTAGTTTTGTGACTTCTTTCGTGACGCACGTAGGATGAATGTGCAAGCTCAGGTTGATCACTGCCAGCTCCTGTAGTACCCTTGCTTATCTTCGTACTGGCACGTACTCGATTACACACCGCCCGTCCGTTACAAGGGACAACCTAAAACTCAGGCGGTGCAACGCCGAACAATGATCGACGATCCATGCGGACTGAGTTGTATCAACCCTCTATGCGTTAGATACCCCGGTTTCTGTACATTTTTTTGGAACATGAGTGTCTGCAACTGATGGTACATGTCTGCAATTCACACCCGGAGTTCATACATAGTTGCGACGATACAAGCGGCATGAGCTCAAGGTTCGTCTAGCGCGGACGGTTACATGTTTACTGGTCGGAGCCATCATCGTTGAACACATCGGCTTCCGTTAAGAACGTGGGCTTGCTGTCGAGCTCAACCTTGCCGTTGGGCAGAGCTTTCCACTGGACACGCCTATATGTCCTCGCGAGCTTGTTTGCCTCGTGGGCCAGGGAGATGGCCATTCCAGACCCGCCACCGTGCCCGCCACGGACACGGCGATTAGCTAGAGCCTGGGACGCAATCTGCGCGTGGGCGAGGAAATCTGTGCCTTCAATGGTTGCCTGTGCTTTCCACTTCAATTCTAGCGCAATCTCATTTGTCGACACGACAGCGAGGACGAGCGCGTACGGGTCGAGCGTGAAGTCCACCTCCTCGAGCTCCATGAGCGAGAGGTATCGAAGGACATGCATCCCAAATGTCGTCAGGGCCCGCTTTGCTCCTCGCCTTTATGCTGCTCGTAGATACCCTTTACGACTTTGACGACATTGTTGTCGTACCTCGAGAGGTAGGCCATGGAGAGCGTACATGAGGTACTGCACTTCGCAGCGGCGTACCTGCGCGATTAGGACGCGGAGCGGAAGCGCACTCTCTGCGAGACGGCACGTGCCCCATAGACACAGGTACTCTGCCGTGGCCTTGAGGTCCGCTTGGCGTTACTGTTGTCCCAGTGCGGAAGGATGGCGCCGGGCGGGGGCAGGAGCAAGGTCGCAATGTGATGGAGTATGTCAGCGTTCAGGTCTGTGAACGGCATACTGTAGCGGATATCTTGTTGTCGAGGAATAGGTTAGCGTAGCACCCATCCTGCGAGTCTTCAGTGAGTACTCTGCTTGTCGTACCCATCACCATCGACCAACTGGACGGCCTCCACCCGGTGTCGGACGCCACTGGGCAGCGAACATCCGTGCCGTGCCGGACGTGCTGGACGCGTATATCGCAACCTGTGCAAGGGGCAAGCCGACACTGTCGCGTCAAACGGGCCGCCACACAGTGAGATGATCAGACAGGAAGATTTCACCAGATCTGTGCCCTGGCCGAGGGGCGACATTGAGATCTCATGATAAACCCGATAGATTGGGTGCAAAACCTCCGAATCAGTATTAATACATACATACTGTGGTTGACGGAGCCCCTCCCACTTATCCAGACTCGACCTAAGGATCTCCTCCCAGTGGACATGAGATCGCCATAGGCTACCCCCACAGACACCGACGATCCTGAAATACATACAGTGGTACGGTTGATGAAGCTTATCTGCAGGTCATGAAACAGTCTTCACTTGCCCCGCTGGCAACGTCCTGCTTTCACGGTACAGGCTGCCATTGGGGGACGTGAGCTCCACCGAGGCACAGCAGAGAGCGAGTTGCCAGGCAGTGAGAGTGCCCAGGCAGGGCGTCTTGGTGCCTCCATGCTGGCTTGAATGAGCCAGATGTCCGAGGTGGCAACGTCCACTTCGCCACCTAATCATCTCGCTCTCCCTCATCATGGATGCTGTCGCCGATGTCGCCGATGGCGCCGAAACGTCAACATATGCTGTGGCCGGGCCGGGCAGACACGCGCATTCATCGACGATGAAGCTTCTGATTGTGGTCGGGGAATGAAGACGACAGCAGATTCCTCACATAAGCTCGGGCCAACAGAAGCTCAGCATCGTGCCTGCCTTGGCGGGCCGGATGGGATCGACATCGGTGGCATCATTTATGCAGTGAACCAATGCACGATGATGAGATTGGAGATGAAAGAAGGCATTGCAGATCATTTTGTTTGGGCAGAAGCGTGCCTGTATCACAAGGAGCAAGTGTTCTTCAGCTCATAATGGCGATGAAGAGGTGCACCGGTCCGGTCGAGAGGGCAGATTGTTCTAACTCAGATTCCACAGGACGTAAATAGAGATTGCTGAGACATTTCTGGTATCCAACGTCTTGGCGGCTGTCGACAAGACGGAGGCGCCCGGCTCCACTGGCACGCGAGTGCAGACGCGTCGGCCCGTGAGCTGATAATACACAGCAATAGACTCGTCTCAGTTGTGCTGCAGATCGCGGCCACATCGTCGTTCGCGTGCCTCGAAAGGCACCTTCCGGGCCGTCAACTCCGGTCCAGGCCTGATTGTTCAATTGCCCAGTGTGGCATACGCTGGGCCACTGCACTGTGCTGGTCTTCACTTTTGGATTTCTGAACACGGAACCGAACTCTGTCCCCTCCCCGCTGTCCACTGTGTCCGGTATCCATGACGGTGAGCGCATACCGAAAAACAACGTAACGGGGACTCACGAACTGTGGCTTAACCTCTGTACGAAATGCCTCCGCCGTGGTGAATGTAAGCCACAGATCCACAGAAGCAGCGGCGCAGCGTCATGGCAAACCCGGCATTTTGGCCCGGTGACACCCCGAGCTGCACCTAATCTCATGACAGAAGGACGCTGCAATTAGTGATGGAGCAGCGCTAGAAGCTCCTCTGGGTCGGGGTCCCTGGTGCCTCTGCTCCAGATGTTTGTAGACGTTGTGCCCACGTCTCCACTGTTCTGCAACACTCTCTCCTCAACTCTCACGTTTCGTATCAGGTACCCATCAACGACATCCATCCTGCAGAGGCCAGATCCGCCAAACGAGCCCGAAGCGTCATTGGTGGCCACTCGCTCGGTGTGGGAACCGTTCCTAGTTCCTCGACGTTTGGCACTGTACAGCAGATTTGTCTCCGCCCGTGCTTGTCGACTGCAGTGGGAACGACGACAGCGTTGGATGGACAGGAACAGCCCAACACGGCACTGAGCAACAACGACAGCTTGGGTCGTCCGAGGATCGACTCGGGAACTCGGGAGGCGAACGAGCAGCGACCGATTCCCAGCTCACACGCTCACAAACTTACGGCTGCAACGAGGTTTATGCTCGCACAGCGAACGGCCTTCCTTGCGCCGCAACTGTTCCTCGCTGCTGGTGTTGTGCAATCCTACTGTATGATCGCCCTCGCCGAGGGCTGAATCCTGATATCTACGTCGTGTCTTCCTGTCGATCTGCTCTCTTCCTGCATTCCTAGTCTTTTAATATTCTTTCTTGTACAAGCGATCAACGACAACAAGACCTGTGGCCCACTCCACTTGACCAGCTTCAGACAAGGATCGGACTTGGCTCAACCGCTCGGTCCTTTCACTCCAATTTGACAAAACCCACCTAGTATCACCGACAGGCAGCGCCCACCATGTCGATGGACAAGAAGATGTCCGGCCTGCCCCCGTCGTATCGGGAAGCAATGAATCTTCCACCTGCGCCGCTACCAGCGATTCCGGACGGTGTCAACGACGGGATGAACGGGCGCTCGACGCCAATGGCCGTCCCCATCTCGCAGCCATACCAGCACGACGACTGGGGAATCCACCACGACGAGCACGAGCTCCGCATGGCCCTGCGTGGCCTGCACATGGGTATCGGCACGCCGACGAGGACCGCGTCCCCCGGCGAGATGAGGAGCTACTCCCCCGCCCCGGTGCGGAGCTACTCACCGGTTCCCACAGGCATGAGCTACTCTCCCGCCGCAATGAGGAGCTACTCCCCTGCTCCCATGCATGCTCAGAGCTTTTCTCCCGAGATGGATCCGCTCCCTATCCCTCAGCGCTCCTTCTCCCCCGCGCCGTCTACCAGGTCGTACTCGCCGGTGCCGACTAGGACATACTCGCCGTCGCCTATGGAGCTGAGCATCAAGCACAACAGGATGTCACGCGACTCGGTCTACAGCGATTCTTACTCATACAAGGAGCAGCCGCAGAGCTACCGGCCAGGCGCGTACCTTGCGCCACTGCGAACCTGCTCCCCCGCACCAATCATGACTCGAAATCGCTCGCCGTCGGCGCCTGCTCCGCCGCAGCACCTTGCGTACGAGAAACCCCCGGTCTCGCCGACGCGGTACACTTACCCGCACCCTTCGTACCAGCAGATCCCGCCGCCAGGGCATGGAACACTATACAGCAACGGCAACCCGAAGCCGAGCCCTTCGAACTGGGAGTACACTACGCAGTTTGCATCGCAGCGGCCGCGTGACCACCGCGAGAACTCGGCGACGAGCTCGTACTCGTCGTACTCGTACACGCAGCGCCGGCCGCGGAGCAAGTCGTCGACGTCGCAGACCTCGCTCTCGCAGTCGTTCACCTCCCCGCCCGTCTCCCCGCCCGCCATGTGCTACTCGTCCACCTCGACCTCACCCCCATCTATCGCATTCACGACCCCCGTCTCGCCCCCGGGGACACTAGCGACCTCGCCTCCGGTGCAGTTCCAGAACGCCGCGTCGCCGCAGCACCCGCGTGCTCTCTCGCCCCACCCGACATCCTCGACTGGCTACATCCCGTCCCCGTCGCCCGTGCAAGAGTACGACGATGTGTCCCCCGCCAAAAGCCAGGCTCCCGGCTCCATCTCCATCCCCG
>Ga0160505_100703_pt1 | contig 17823 bp, 11 predicted proteins | sample DIDeMG_FD_108225 | JGI IMG/M metagenome (GOLD analysis project Ga0160505, IMG submission 108225) | Enriched chicken feces microbial communities from UW Madison campus, WI, USA - DID2874_E49_Stillage MG | ecosystem: Host-associated > Birds > Digestive system > Large intestine > Fecal ... | reverse complement strand
TTAACAAAAAAAAAAAAAAAAATAAAAAAAAAAAAAAAAAAAAAAAAAAAAAAAAAAAAAAAAAAAAAAAAAAAAAAAAAAAAAAAAAAAAAAAAAAAAAAAACAGAAAAAAAAAAATAGAAAAGTGATTGGAAAAGTAATGCAAAATGCAGTTGGATCCAACATGCAACATGGTCTGGCTCAACCAGAACCATTGCTTCATACCGGAACTCCACCTAGGCACAGCCCTTACTTAGACGAACCCATCAACTCGTTGAAGGTGATCTTCTGGGCCTGAGGTTGCTGATATTGCTGCTGTTGCAGGTGTTGTGCAAACAGATGTGCTGGAGGTCCAAGCGGATATGATTGCATTGGAATTGGTGGTTGGGGCACAGCAGTAGGTGGATACAGGTAGTTAATGAAGCCTTGCGCATTGGCGTTGTAGTTGAACCCTGGATGGTATGGACCCGAAGGTGGATATGATGTGACAGGGTAGCGGGGAGGGCCCGCTGGGGGCATTCCCTGGTAGAAAAACGCATTGTGTAAGTTGGGCACTCCACCGTTGACGGGGGAATGCATCTGACTAGGCGTTTGAGGAGTCTGAGCCTGCAAGTTGGCACCAGTAGGCTTCGGAGAAGCTCTGAATGATGGCTTTGGCAAGCCAAGCGCCTCAGGCGAAGAATGGAACGACGACCCAGCGTAGCCCCCCTCGCCCTTCTTAGACTTGTCATCGGGGTTGGCCTGTGCAGATTTGGATACAGCAGTAGAATTACCCGCCAGTCCATTAGTCAGGACCTTGTTATTTGTGTTTGGATTTGTGTTGTTGTTGTTGTTGTTGCTCTTCTTCTTCAGCTTCTTCTTCCCTGCCTTAGATTCATTGCCAAAGTTGGGCTTCTCACCATTAGGGAGGATCTGCTGCTGCTGGGGATGCTGCTTGGACTTCCTCTCCTTGGCGGGTCCAAAGTTGGGCATTTCTCCATTAGGTAGCTGGCGGATCGGCTGAGGAACAGGCTTGTGCTTGTTGGTCTTTGATGTCGGCGGGTTCGGCGGAGGAACCTGTATGGGTATCTCGTGAGCCATCATATTTGCTTAGGAGCGAAACTTGGGATGAAATAACGAGTCACGTGGGACAGTTGGTCAAAGAAAGCGACACAGATAAGGATGATGATAAGGTTAGTCGATAAGAAGGGGGGTATGTGTTGAGAGAGGAGGTGCGAGAATGGTGATGGTGGGCGTGTACTAACCATTATTGAACGGATGACTCTTTCGTTCTATGTAGGATGTGTCCCGTTTGAGAGTGGATACAGAAAGTATATGGAAGGATCAGACTGGTTTCTTGATTTCTATTTCACCAAGAGAGAACGAGCCATTCATGTTGTTTTATTTCCCATGCTTTCATCTGACCTGCTCTGTTTTGAGAGTATTTGAAATTCGAATAAATTTTGGGGGACTGTATACTAATATTAATCTCCATCCATTTTGGAAGGCCATGGAATATGATGATTCATGAACCATTTGCTCCATCCATTATAAATGAAATCATTCAATTTTCTAAATCCTTCAGATTACAAGAACAGGAATGTTTAACATCCATACTTCTACTCTCAAAAACACCTTACACTCACTAGTAAATTTCCATAATTCCTCATACTTGAGGATCTATTAACAACCTTACAACTTGTTGCCAACAACAACCAAACTAATTCAAACTTTGTCCAGAACTAGTTTTTGCTTGTGAATACTGTCAGAAGGCCAATCACACTCATACCCATCAAGCACCATAACATAACGAAATTAGGCAGAGCGGAGAACGAGACAGCAGACCCGTACATAGATAAGGCAATAACTACTAAAAAGCCGGAAGTAACCGCCATCGAGATTCCAAAAACCTCATCCAATTTCCCAATATCAAATGAACCATGTGCATAGTAACGCATAAAAAGGTACCCTCCGAAGGCACCCAATGGCTGCGAAAGTCCTCCAAGCAAGGCACTGACCGAAACCGCCTTGAGTTTCCGCCACCTTGCGGACGCTGGAAATGAATAGTAGAGTGGCAAGCACATGGAAAAACCCTCAGTGTAATTATGAATAAGTAAACTGAGGAATATCAGCACTCCCAACTCCGGGTTCGTCTCTGACGTAATGTAAGTAATGAAACCTTCAGGGAACTTGTGTAATGTGATTGCCAAAATGGTCTGAACACCAATTAGTAACAACCGCGAGAGTGGCAGATTCACATGGTGGTGATGATGTTCATTGGACAAGTGATGGCTATGGTCATCCAAGTGGCTATGAGAATGTACCAGTCGAGAAAGCAGGTCGGCATGCAAATGAGGACGAGATGCGGTATGCAGATGGTGGTGAGAATGGCCAGCGGAATCAGTTTTATGTAAATCCAGCGGATTTGTGTCACAAACTTCACTGACGGTATTAGAAGAATCGCTTTCGTTCTCTAGGGCCTTATCAGGAGAAGCCAATTCCGGGATCTCGCAGAAATGAAGATCATTTCCACGGTGAAGGCAAAGCTCAGCAGACGTGTATCCTTTGCATTCTCCCAAAAGTCGAGGGTCTTCTGTGGCTTGCGAGAAGTAGTGGATGAAGCGAGAAGACTTTCTGCGACCAAGAAGTGGAGCACGGTCTCCATCTGCTGCATCATCATGCGATGAGCTCGGTGACTCAAGACTATTCTCTTCCTGGTGTGATATATAATCACCACCATCATTGGTTCTATTACTTGCGTATGGACCACTTCCAACATCAGTTGGTCCTAAATCATCTCCATCGTCATGATAATGGTGGTTCTCGGTATGATGATGTATGTGACTTCCATGTCCTTCAGGATCTTCATGCTCACTGTGTCCTTCATGATTGTATTCGGCACTGCCGTAGTTCTTCAAGTTACCAGACTCACCCCTCTCCAAATCAGTGTATGGTATCTGAGCAACCTTATCCTCTCCATCATGAGAACAATGAACCACGGATTCTGCCGTGAAAAAGTGCAAAGCCTCGTTGAAAGCAACACAGGTCAATATTCCCACGATAAATGAGAATATCAACACTCGATTCTCATTAGAACTCTTTTCGGATTCTTTGAGGTGCAGCATGGCCTCCGGAAGAAGACGATACAACGCCGTTAAAAGAAGACATCCCGAACTAAAAGCAAGCGATCCATTCATGAATGAGTAGTTCTCCTTCAAATGGAAAGGATATCTAGACGTAAGCCAACGTGGGAAGACCAAGTAGTAAATATCATCCAAGTATATAATAAAACAGCCAGCAACACAGAGCACTGACGATAAGATTGTAAGTACCCAGCCTTGGCTGAAATCTCCGCTATATCCCAACATAATAACTTGAGAGTCCATAGAAATGGATTCCGAAATAGATCGGGAACACTTCAGATATATACCTGTAACCTCAACGGAAATATTTGGGTGCAGGGAAGAGTGCCAGGTTGCCATGAACGACTGAAATGAGCCAAGGTTTTGGATATCTCTCTAAATAGCGAAATCGGAAGATGGAGACACCTTGTAGGTAGGGGACGTGTCAAAGGAATGTGTGCTTTGTCTTTTTCTCGTCAATTTGGATATGCTGACTGACATGGCTTTACGGCAAATCACTCCGATTATAATCAATATTGATAATGTACACCACGATGCACCAGGTGACAGCCGCAGCCAAAATTGTTATTGAGTCAAACTTTACTTTCGAGCTAATAATGAATTATTATTCACTGATTTGATTGTTGATTAATAAACTAAAGCTTCTTGATTCAGAACGCTGTAATATGCTATTTAGGGGTGCTGATCGCTTCTCAATATTCCATTTTAGTCTCTTTTAGGGCCCCACTGAGGTAACTCCGTGGATGTCGCGCTACTATATGGCTTGTTCTTCTTTCTTTTGGTAAACTTCACCTTCTTCAAGAATGACAAGTCCGTATCTCTCTTGTTGATGCGAACAAAAATCCACATAGCAAAAGTAGCCAAAATAACACACGTAGGAAGCGAGATGATAATCAAGTACTTCTCGTAGTCAATACCTTCGATGACTTCGTACTCACCAGAGGCAATTTTGGCGTTCTTTTCGTCGATCTTCTTCAAATCCTCCTGGTGTCCTTTGGCTACCTTGGGACCCTTGGCAATCTCAATGATGATGTATTGGGACATGTGATTGAATTCTTCATCTGGAATAGTGTCTGGTTGGAGGGAGACCATCACTTTTCTGTAGTAGTCCTTCTCTCCAAACCACGAATCTTCCACAGTTAATGGGAAGTAGCCAACATCTCTAGCAATAGGCTCCGAAACAAAGAAGGACTTCTCTTCAATCTGTCCACCCTTCTCTATGACAATGGAACGTTTCCAGCTTCTCATCAAGTCAGAGGACTTCTCAACCAAGGAATCTACAAAGCCAGTGTCTCTCTTCAATCCCTTCTGTCTCGCCGACTCCTTGACATACGATAAATGGAGTTTCACTGAGGTGACTTCATCTCCAAAGAATCGAGTGTACCACGTAACAAAGTACGTCTTGTCTAAGTAAAGTTTGTTATTATCCTGAGGGGTACAAAATGGCTCAGGAGACAGATCCTTGGCCAGTCCTCTCATTCGGTAACCCTCAGGTGTACAACGCAAGACAGGGTTCAACAGTTGGTATGTGAGATCCTCAGGAAGATACTCGACATGCTCATAGATCTGGTCATCGGCCATATTGTGTGCCTTTAGTTCTTCCTTGTTGTATAGCACTGTGGTGGCAGTTTGGAAGTAAGTGCCGTAGTCTGGGCTCCGATTTGCAATTGCACCATTCTTCATTTTTGGCTTGATGGTCTGCGGTGTGCCGTCTTTCTTCAATGAGATCCATGGTTCTAGACCATCGGTGGTGGTTGGGGGTTTGGCACTAAACGTGACACCGGCAATTACCGTGGGAGTCACAAGCTCAACTTTAGTAGAATATATGGTTCTCGCCCAAGGCTTTAACGTGGGTGATGCCACCGAGCTTCCGGCCTTGAGATCTTGTTGTTTCTTGTATTCTGGAGCGACAATCACATCTTTGAAACGCTTTTCAAGTTGGTTTTCGGGAATTTCGGTAACCGTGGCTTCAGAATGTTGCACAGCTACTGCTTGAGTAGCGCTTACAGTCAATAACGTGGCGACAACAGCACTCAATTTCATAGTTACCAGTAGCAGATCGGAAAATCTGGATCAAATCCAAACATATATTTATCGGTGCGCGATTTTGTTGTCCACCCGACATACCAAAAAAAATGGCTCTGGGAAGTTAACGAATGGAATATGGTATTCATTGTGGAATCCTATGGGACTACAAATTTTGAACAATGCGGAGGTTTATCGAAAGAAGCATTGCTATCTTTTTACAAGGATATGTAGATTCGTCTGTGTGGGTAGGAAAGTCCGCCGGCCCAATCATAAGGCCAACGATACCCACGCAGCATAAATCGTCGATCTTTGGCAAGTAAATTCCATCATTATATACATGGTGAAGTATGTAATGAAACTATGCTGAGTTTGCCAGGTCTACAAAGTGTCGGTGACTTTCGTTTATTGAAGAAAAAGTAGTGTTCAATATAGCCTGCGAAGGATTCTCACTTTTATGTGCCTTGCGGGTAACCTTGAAGAAAGAGAAGTGGGTTGAAAAGGGAAGGGCATGGCATTTTTATAAATAAAATGTAAAGTTTTAAGATTTGACTGAGATTTCACTCTTGAAATTAATTCCTATGCTTCTTTCATCCGATTTTAGAAGTTGGTGATTTGTTTAAGAATTGTGAAGTTTTCCAGGTTAAGTAGTAAACTTAGTGGAGGGATACTAAGGAAGAGAAAACACAAGGCTCTAGAAAAAAATGCAACCATCAGAGCGGCAAAAGAATAGAATTTATCAATAAAGTTTTCTTTTTTGGATGGATTCTTTCACCACATTTCGATTCACGATTACATGTAAATTTAATATTTTGGTCCATTGCATCGAAACTTCCTATGCTAGTACAGAAACGCACCCACAGTATAGCCGATTTCGTTCCACAAACTGGGAACTTCAACTCCAGCAGGAGCTCTGAATTTCTCCTTGACAACACCGCTGTTTAATGCCTCAATAATTGTCGAGGCAAACTTCCAGAAAGCGGGAAATTTGTCCTCCAAGTACTTCAAAATGAAGGTGTCAGGAAGCTCAGAATACGTAAGACAACAGAAATATGCATAAAGCAAGAGTTCAGAGGATGATATCTTCTTCGATCTGAAAAGATGAGCAAATTCCACGGGCGAATCGGGATTCAACTCCTTGAAGAGCAGCTCTACCTTTGCGACGTACGTGTTGAGCAAATGCAAACACTTCAACGAATTTCTAGTCTCCTTTAGAGCATTCTTACTCTTCTGCTTCGCAATTATTTGCTTCTCATGGAGAGCACTAATAGCCACCAGTTCATCCTCTTCGTCTTCATTAATCGTCTCTGTTTCTGCCACCTCGCCACCATGGATGGAGAACATGCCAATTTTATTTACACCAAGTCCTATAAGCTTGACCTGTTCACACGCGGTATTGTGAAATTTCAACGGCTGGTTATACATCATAGGAAAGGGTAAGTACTTCAGGAAGAGCTTGCGCGAATAGAGCTCATAGTTTTGTGTGTTCACATAAAGATTGTACTGGTTAATATATCTGATTGTCGAGTCAACATACGAGATCAAACTGAGATTAATCAATTGTTCTCGAGCTGAAAGCTTCTCATCCCGAACAAACTTCGTATTATCACTTGCGTAATTGGTAGAGATGTGGTCAGAAATAGCACTGAAACCCTCGAATCTTCTAATCCTGTCCTGTCTTTCTAACAACAACGGTAGTCTTCCTGAATGAGACAAGTTTGTGTTGCTAGAAGTAACGATTTTGAAATTTATCAGTTGAGGCACCAAGTGGATGCTAAGAAGCCATGCACACGCCAAACTTTCGGGATCAATGATCGAAATTTCCCCCTCCAGACCCCAAACATGAAGTTCCAACATTTTTAGGGCAATGTAAATCGATGAAATGTCTCTGATACGTTTAAATCTATTACAACGTCTCCAACTCTTTGTGCAGTGCACTCAAGCTTCACCGAGCAACTCCTAGTACTTTTCTGAAGTTCATCGCACGATCAACCATGGTGGTCAAAATGGAAAAGAAGGAACGGTTGTCTCTTGATGTTGTTGGGCAGCTCGAGGATGCTGTGCATAATGATCCGTTGGATTACAAAAGTTGGACCAAGTTGATTGACCAAGTGATTCTCAAAGATAAAGAAGACCAAGTTCGCTCTGTATTTGATCGGTACTTGGCCATTTTTAAGTTCGATGCTCGTCAATGGAGTAGTTATATTAACTTCGAGTTGAATAGGGCCGACTTTCAGAGGGTAGTTGACTTATTCGCCAAATGTCTTCCAATCACAAGTGACGTCGACCTTTGTCGTACGTACGTTCTGTATGTTCGTCGTGTGAACGATGTTATCACAGGAGGTGAAAAGGCTAGAAGCACTGTTGTACTGGCGTTTGATTTTGCTGTTAATAAGTGTGGTATTGACATCGACAGTTCCGACCTCTGGAATGATTACCTCGATTTCTTCAAAACTTGGACTCCAGGCACTTCTTGGGAGCAGCAGCAGAAGAATGATCTCATCAGAAAGTTATATAGACGCTGTTTGATAATTCCTAATGCCCGCATAGAATCAATGTGGTCTGAGTACACGAAGTGGGAAAATGAGGTATCCACTCCCAATAATGCAAGTAAGAATATTGCCGATTTATCAACAGATTACATGGAGGCCCGTTCATGGAACACCGAATGGAAGAATGTGACGGGAAATCTGATAAGAAGAAGGCTTGTGCCTATTTCAGCAGTTGATGATCCAAATGATATTGTTAAAGGACAGTTGGAAGGGTGGCTCAATTGGCTCGAATTTGAAAGGAAGAATGGCTTGAATTTGAAGGAGTCGGATCTACAGCATAGAATCGAATACGTCTACAAACGCGCTGTGGCAATCTTACCATTTGTGCCTGAGGTTTGGTTCAGATATAATAAATTTCTTTTGCAGCAACACGAGGACGCTAACAAAGGGCAATGCATTGAGCTTTTAACTGATGGCATGAAGCTCAATCCTACCAGTTTCCTCTTGTGTTTCCAATTGGCAGAATTGCATGAGAGAGACGGTAACTTTCCCAAGGCTCAAGAAGTTTATGAGACCTCCATTAAGGTTTTTGCTGAAAAGCACGGTACGGTGCAAGCGAAAATTGACAAGATCAACGAAAATTCGGCTAAGCGTGCCGGTTTGGAAGTATCTAATAAGAAAGAGAAACAAGAGAATGGCGACGATAGCGATAGTGATGACGATACACCCGAGCAGCCGGTTGTTCAATATTCCGAAAGCGAAGCCCTCCAAATTTTTTCGTTGGAATCAGAGCTACTTGAGTTAAACAAATCGGTCACATTTCTTTATATAAAATTAATGGCCTTGTGTAAACGATCACAAGGTATCAAGGAAGTTCGGGCCGTTTTCAAGCAACGTAAAAACTTTAAATCTTTGGGTTACGAGTTCTATGTTGAAAACGCTCTAATTGAATATTATTCTGACAACAAAAAGATTGCAGATAAGGTGTTTGACTTGGCCATGAAGTCTTTTAGCAGTAATGGTGGCTTTTTGTATGCATATTTGGACTATTTGATTCTCACAAATTCCATTGAAAGCATTAAGGTGTTCTTTGAGATAGCGCTCACAAATCTTTTGAAGGAGGTCACAAGTGATAGAGAGGGTTTACAAGTAGCCACTATTAACATATTGGAGCAAAAGAAGCGATCAGAGAACCTAAAGAAGAATGAGTATTTCATGAAGAAAATCATCAGAAGATACATAAACTTTGCATCCAATTATCTTGACTTGGACACGGTATTGTCGCTCGAGAAAAGATACATACAATATTTCGCCGAAGATGATGACATGGCCTTATTCATCGATAGATACAAATCCACCGGTTTCGACGGTGTGGCCAAGTACGACTTAGGTAACAAGATGGACGTTGGTTTGCAAGATGTGGAGGACGAGGACACTGAAATCGAAAGCACCAAAAAGAGAAGAAAGGTGGCAATGGGCAATGATAATTACTCTCCGGAAAATGTCCAGGGCAAATCTGATAATGGCCTGACTACAGTGACAGTTGCCCAGCAGCATGGCTTTGTTGGCAATACCATATACAATTTGTTGCAGATTTTGCCTAATGCTGGTTATTTTGGTCCGCCAGCAGAGCACATCTTTGACAATACGAAGTTAGTTGAGCTTTTTGGTAACCTTCCATCGCTTCCTGGAGAATTTTAGTATGTACATGGGTCTATATATATCTAGCTTTGGAGCAGCGACTAGAAATTTCTAGTTTCCTCCGTGAAAAAGTTGAGTGTATCTTCATACGATGGCTTGAATGCCCAATTATTGTAGGCAGTGTAAATGGCTTCCAAGTCTTCTCTTGAGAGCTGCCTTGCCGTTTTGTTCAAGATTTCTGTAGAAAGCTGAGGCCCCAAATCTTCCTCCGCTCCAGGAGCCAATATGCTAAACGATTCTTTGATAGTATTGCTTGCTTTATACATAAAGACTTGGGTAAGATATTCCACAGCATTCACATCTAGACTAGGAAGGTGTTTGGGCACAACTTCAACAACAGATAGGTCACCCCCAGAAGGAAGAACTGAAGATCCAGTCATTACTAGTGGCTGGTCTTTCAAGAGTAGATTGGGATCATAGCCATCTCCTGCCATACCAGTACTATCAACCTGGGTATCTGACACTGCGATAAGTTCGACATCTGTAAACATATCTCGTTTCAAAGCTGCTCTGTTTCGCTTCGAAAAGTTTGGGCCCGCAAGGAATTTTACAGTGGTGGACTCCCGAACTAATAAGATCATTCTGACACGACCAAACCTTTGCAACCAATTTTGATATGCACAGCACATGATCCATTGGGCAAAGAGTGATTCTCCAAACTTTCCCGATGAAATGTTGGCTACAATGAGTAACTCGTCATTAACTTTCTCTCTTTGTTGGATTTTCAAATCAATAGCCTTGTCCTTTTTGAAAATCTGATCGTAAGTTTCCCATGCATGACCATCTAGATTATAGTATTTGAAATTTTCGGCATTCCCAGTTGTCCTTTCCAAGAAGCTCATTCGGCTGTTCCAGATCTTCTCATTTTCTTTAGTTGAATCGATGATTATGTGGGACTTTGGCTTTAACTCATAATTTATCATTGAAGAAAGTAGACCGTATCCGGAAAATATGTCCACGATATTTAAATTTTCTTCGGAGTTGGGGTATTTTTCCCGGAGTTTAAGCCTGTCGATGATTTCCTGGCATGTTTTAGCACTCACAATGTTCTTGAACCCATACTGGTGGGTAGATCGAGGAAGAGCACTAAAGTGTGGGAGTAGCTTTGGATTCAACGATCTGAGGGTATTTAATCGAGGAACCATGTAATCAATCTCTTAGCAGCAATGTGGGGAAAATGCTCTGCCTATCAGTTTTCACCTTACCTTGATGATCTCAGCCTGTATTGGACTCCGCACTTTCAACATCATTACTATTAAGACAGAAGACCAAAGGAGAGGCAAAAGCTAAATGTCAATCAACAAGGTAAGTGTTCACAAGATATCCAACTCACGGGAGTTGCCGTTTGACCTATTTCAAGGAGAAATTCTCCAGTTTAGAAGTCAGACCTCAAGACAATCAATTTCTGTCCAGCTGCACAAGTCGACCAGTGCCATCAAAGTGAACATATCTGCGGGAGATGGCCACATTTTTGTATCCAATAAGAGATTTGTGTATATTACAGAAAGTCAAGGTGATTTTGATTCGTTTGCTCTAGATTTTGATACCTTGGGAGCACTTCAGTTTTCGCACGCATTGAAGTCTCCGTGGTTCGGTGCAAACTACTGGGAGTTCATGTTTATTAGTGGAGAAGGCAGTGATGGATTCCCTAAGAACGATTGGTTCAAAGGACAAGTGGTGTTCAAGGATGGTGGGTTGTTTGAGTTTATTGCGGTTGTGGATCGTGCAATAAATGATGCTGTGAACAATGGAGATATCGATGAAGAGCTACCAAGTTATACTCCTTGATGGAGGTTGTGATCGCTATAGTTATATTACTTCTTTTTTGTAATGATACAGGTATTAGGCAAAGTCATTCGTAATGTCCTTGTGATCAAAGAAGGGCGTCAGCTCCACGGTTCCTTCAGTGGATGTAACATTAGTGTTGGTGGTTCCAACTGGTTGTTTTACCGCAGTACCCCCAACTGCTAGCGGCTTGAGCAGGTGAATTTCGTCAAATTCCTTGAAGTCGAGGGTGGCTTCCCATTCAGCTTCGTTAGGATATAATTCTTTGTAATTGTCGAAAGCCAACGTCTCTAACGTAGTGGCATCCTGATACACAACAGACCCTTCTTCATTGTATATACGAGCGTTGCTGAAGATCAAGTGCACATCTTCAAGGAACTCGCGAACGTTAACATAGGTCTTATTGTTGATTCTCTTCTTGACCATGTCCAAAGCGAGTGGGTGTTTGATTAAGACGTAGTAGTCGGGATATAATCTCTTGGATGGCTTTACCAAGAACAAATCACTCAATTTTCGGCTGTTCTCTTTATAATCGAGAAGGTTTCCGTAAATGATATCAATGCTGTTCTGCAATTGCATTCTATCGTCCGGAGAAAGAACATCAACGGCAGGCGTGCTCCTGTTTGACGAAGTCTTGATCTTGGGTTTGGCGCTTCTTGGACGTCCTTTGGGTTTGGGGGTGGACGATCTTGCTCTCTTGGAGGACGTCTCATCGTCATCAAGCACTCTCTTCCTGAAGTCTTCGTTATCCTTCCGGCGAGCACGCCCTTTCTTCCTACCACCCAATTCGCTATCGGATTCATCAGAAACAACACCTTCAATTTTCTTGAGCCATTCTTCTTCCGTCAAATTGTCGTCATAGACAGCAGTCTTGCGCTCTCTGTTTCCTCTGCCATACTCCTCGATCAATTGCTCATCCGTCTTGTAGAACTGCTGAGGATCTCTTTGGTAAATGTCAGGAAGCTCTTGATCAGTATACAAACGTGCTGGGTAGTCCGCGTTTCTGGTTTCAAGCGCTCTTTGAGTATCCAATTCCTGGAATGTTATCAATTCGTCGTCGTTTCTGGCAATGATCTGGTTGAGCTCATCATCATCTAAGTCATCATCTTCGTCAGATCCTTTGAGTCTTCTTTCTTCTTCCTTGTCCATTAAAGCACGTAACAACGCCTCCTGTTCTTCAGAAGTGGACTTGTTATCGAACTTTCCGGCCTGGATAACCTTTCCATCGATTTCCAACTTTGCCACGGCTCTTTCCAAAATCATTTCCTCAATGGAGTCTTCAGTAATCAATCTTAAAATTCTCACCTCATTCTTTTGACCAATTCTGTGAGCACGGTCTTGAGCTTGCAAATCCTGATGAGGATTCCAATCCGAGTCAAAGATAATAACAGTATCTGCAGTTTGCAAATTCAAGCCCAAACCACCAGCTCTAGTGGATAACAAGAAACAAAAGTAGTCGGAGCCTGGAGCATTAAAAAGCTTCAAAAGTTCAGTTCTGTCATCGGACTTGGTGCCACCATCCAATCTCATGTATTTCATTCCACGTAACCGCAAGAAATCTTCCATGATGTCCATGATTTGTGTCATTTGAAAGAAAATCAACACTCTGTGTCCAGTCTGCTTAAACTTAGGAAGGATTCTGTCCAAAAGTTCAAACTTTCCTGCAACTCTCCAGATTGTGTCATTGGTCTCAACCTTCGGGTTAATAAGGTTCTCGACTTCCTCGTAAACGAAAGGATGGTTACAAATCTTTCGTAATTGCATGAGTTGGTTGTTGGCATTTTTGATTGTGCTTGCTTTCTTGCCAGCGCTAGTGTCACCTGCGAAAAGTGCATTATACTTCAACATCATTCTGTACAATTTAGATTGCAAAGAAGACATTGGACACTTGATGACTTTTTCAATTTTATTTGGCAAATCCTTCTCCACATCCTTCTTCAAACGCCTCAATAAGAATGGTCTCAACACTTTATGCAATCTTCTAATGACCAAAAGAGTCTCTTCTTCACTCAATTCGATCTTGTCTTGACCACCAGTGTTGGCAAATGGAGTGTTAAACCACTCATCAAAAGATTTCACTGAATTAAAAATCTTTGGCAAAACGAAGTTCAACAAAGCCCAAAGCTCTGGTAAATTATTCTGCAATGGCGTACCTGTCAAAATCAATCTGTAATCACTGTGGTAGAATTGTGTTAAAGTTTCAGACAATTTAGAGTTAGCATTCTTCATTCTGTGACCTTCATCAATGATCATGTGAACCCATTTAATCTTGGACAATAAGCTACGGTCCTTGATAACATACTCAAAGGTTGTTAACAAGACCTGGAAGTTCTGTTGTCTGATATCGTGTTGCATCACTTTTCTTTGAACAGGAGTTCCCTTGTACGTTATTTTCTTCAAAGCAGGAGCCCATTTCTCGAACTCCAAATTCCAATTAGTCAAAGTCGAAAGCGGAACAATAACCAAATATGGGCCAGGAATCTGTTTTCTTTCAGTCAAATAAGTCAATAAGGAAATGGTTTGAATCGTCTTACCCAATCCCATCTCATCTGCAAGAATACCGTTCAAATGGTTATTGAACAAAGAAACCATCCATTGCAAACCCTTCAACTGGTACTCCTTCAATGTACCTCCGACTAAAATACTTGGTTGTGCGGTGACCTCTTCCTTGATGCGATGGGCAACTTGATAATAGTCGACTTTCTCGCGCTTTTCATCATCCATTTCCTTCTCTTCCTCGGGAGCAGCACCGTATGAATTGTTTTTCTGTGACTCCCGTTGTTGTGTTTGAACAGCCTGTGCCAAACTGTCCAAGAAATGGTTGGTTTGGTTCAATAAATGAGTGATTCTGGTGTCTTTGGTATGATCAAGCAATTTCAAATATGCTTCTTCGTCATTCAGTTTCAATGCCTGCAAACGCTGTTTGGCCATCTTCTCAAGCTTCTTCTGCTCTTCCTTTGCAGTTTGTGAGTGGAAACTGTTGATCTTGATATTCATTCTCTCGAGCTTTTCCTTTCGCGAGTTGAAACGCTCTCGCTTGTTGGCGGTAAATGCAAGAATTCGGGAAACAGAGTCCTGGTGCTTTCTGTTCTGGGCTTGAACTAAAGAGTAAAGCTGTTGCTTGTAGAGCTCTTCTGTCATAATAACGTTATCCAATGAAAGCTCCGCAAATATGGCCAAAAAGTTAGGGTGAGAGTTAGGAAGCAACGACTTGCTGAACCACAACTGTGAGAGGATCTTTCCGCGGACATTCTTCTGATGTGGAATCAATTCGAGCTGTGACAATTGAATTAAAAGTTCAGTTCTCTCATGCTCATTGGTAGCATGTTCCAATTGCTTCTTCAACTGAGCAATCTGTGCATCGATTTGGAGACACATATAAGATTCACGCATACTCATGAGATCATCCACATCCAAACTGGTTGGTAACAATGCTGGACATCTCACTTTACTTTGAGGAGCGTACAAACTGTTAAATGGAACATCTTTGATCAGTTCGTCCACAATCTTAGGAAGGACAAAGGTGTCGATCTGCGCGTTAGGCTTGCTTATGGGCACCACAAGCTGATTGGAAAGATCCAAATCCTTCGAGAATTCCGCAAATTCAACTGGGGGTGCTGCTGTTCTGCAGATGGGTTGTATGGTGCTAGGATCAGCTAGCAGCCCTGTGATTGGCGTTCCGGCGCCTGATTTGGACTTCGACATGCGTTTGCCTGGAAGGTGCTTAGGATCTGCTCTACCAGGTATGTTCGAAGAATCAATCTGCTGAGAGGAGGGCATCATCTGGCCCGTACGGGCATTGCTTGAGGGAGTAGGTGCTTGGTTGTATGGCAATTGTGGAGACTGCGACGCCATTGATGGTTGCATATTTGAAGGACCAGGCAGTGGAGCAGGCATAGATGGAGTAGCAGCGACCGCGGAAGTTGATTCTGGAGGAATTGCCAAACGCTCATTCGTAGCCATCTCTATCATATTTGGGGGCACAGGTGGAAACCCGGATGACTGACTCTTGAACAAAAATTTGGCGGCCTGAGTCTGCAGCCTGAGTAGCTGCATCTGCAGTGGAGAGAACGGACTCTCTACTCTGCCATATGCACCATTCTGTGCTATGGACTGACCGCCCTGTGCGACGGTTTGGTTCATATTTCCGAGGTTCTGGCCCAAGTTTTGGTTCATGCCAGAAAAATTGCCTGGCTGCTGAGGAGGAATAGACGGAGTCTGCGACAAGCTCTGCGGAGACTGCTGAGCGGGAGATTGGTTCATTCCAACCATTCCCATCTGATTTATCATTCCCATGTGGCCCATTTGTCCACCCACTTGTCCACCCACTTGTCCACCAACCTGTCCACCAACTTGTCCGACCTGACCCCCGACTTGTCCTACGGAAACTTGGCCACCAACTCCACCTACATGACCTCCAATCCCGTTACCCTGTCCGTTAGCGCTTGACGCGCCACTGCCCATCCCGTTGGTCATTTGCATGTATGGCAGTTGTTTCTGCGGCATCTGCAGAAGATTTTGTTGAACCGCCTGTTGTGGGTGCAGTTGAGGCTGTGGAGTCAGAGAAGGCTGGAGCTGGGTCTGAAAAGCCGTTTGATTCGCGTTGTTTACGGCTCCAGGCTGCTGTTGTTGTTGTTGAGGTTGCTGCTGCCTCAGCATAGCTTGAATATACCGAATAATCTTGGTCAAATGATTGAATTCAGGTACATTGACAGCATTATCGCCATATTGCGACTTTAGCTGTTGCCAACGTTGTACGAATCGTTGAATTTCTTCACGCGTTGGTTGCCTATTCATTGGTAGGTTTCTAGTTGTTAGTATTTCGGATAATTCAGTGAGGGTTGGTGGGAGTTGTTGTCTGCAGGTTGGTGAGCGTGACAAGTGGTGATCTGTGGATAATGGAGGAGAGCTAATTGAAACAAAGTATTAAAATACGAAGAGTAGGTCTCGAAGAATATCTGGGTATTTTTTTACGTACTCTTGGGATATCTTATAAAGCTGTTGAAGTTTCTGCAAATTTGATTAGTTTACCAAGCTAGGTGGATTGTGCAGGAATATAACAGAATTAGCCAGAACCATGTTAGTTGTCTTAAAAAGGTTCATCCAGGTCAGAGTATACGCAATCAATTCGCGGTAGATCCAAGATGACGAGATTTGGAATAAATTCGTAGACTTTGATGTCGTTAAAAAGCCTCCAAGTTCGACATGGAGGTACTGGAGGGCCTGTTAGCCAATGCTACTTATCCCAAGATGCACATTAAAGGTAAGTTCAGAATGGTTTGAAAGCTAGCGCAGATTAATCTATTACATCCTCCATTTCTTCGATAGTGTGAATCAGCTGTTTGTGTGTGATTGGATGATCCTCTCCTTCTCGAAGTGCGTTCATATGGTCATCGGTAACGTGTGTTGCAAAAAGCACATATGGTCACGATTTGAATGAAAGGTTCCCATTGGGTACCGTTTTGAGCCTTGTTATTCAAATTCACTACAATCAGAGAATGAATCATTTGAAATTAGTGGATGTGGCTGCGAAAAATATGAACATAAAGATTCATGGGACTAGAAATAGAAGGTTTAGAAAAAAATCCGATACAATAAGATTTGCTTCAAAGTCAATGTATGGCTGTCTTCGAGATAAGGGCCATAAGTTAAGAAATGTGCATCACAAAGGTACTCCACTCACTGCCATGCCACGCCTAGTTGATGGCATCGCCGCGTTGGTGTTGAGTGGTTTTCTCTTGATATAAGGAGATGTTTCCCCGTTCGTAGTCAAATCTAAGAATCCAACAGGAATCATATACGAACGCTATATTATGCAAGGAGATATCAGCAGCAGACTTATGAGCTAGGCCATATTATCAAGATCATGAATGACTGTAAAATTTATCTGGACAATGAGAACATAAAGCACCATAGTGTGTAACATGACTTCAAGACGATACGATCATTAGAAGTGATAATCATCGTATTGTAAGGCTGAAACTGAGAGACAATGTTGATTGAATCTTTCTAGCCCAATACACTTCTCATATTCTGACTGAACTTTTTCTTGTCTTCGCAGTTTAGGCGACATCGTTAAAGGTAGAGAAAAAATTGGAATGCAGCAGTTACATTCTGAATTCGAATCTTGACCCTTGGAACGAATGATGAAAAGAGGTGTATGTACTCTTGATTAGTTAAAGTTTCGAATTGACCAAATGAAGAATGAATCGTGGTCATAGAATAATTTATGTGATGGTTCATGTTAATCTGAAAGCTGTCTGTTTTTAGTCATGAGTAATTTCAGCTACAAGCCAAGTTAAAGAGTGATTAAACACTATATGTTACATAAAGTCATGTGGACATAAAAAGATCGAAGTATCAAGATAGTATTCACCAGTCTTAATTGGAACCACAATGTTTCTCCCGATGGATGTTACCACCACCTAAGCGAGAGAGCACTCGCAAACGTGCTCTTCAATCATCCCCGTTGGTGGTAAGTCCTGATCGGCATCGATGGATCCAGCTGGCAAAGCGTTCGTTCCCTAAGTCCACTTTCTTCTACCAGGTACCACAATCCGGCTGTGATGTACCTGCCATTCTTCTTCAACATCTAGGTATAAGTTTGTCAAAGCTCTCTCCAAACTAGCATCCAAGAGCGCCAGAACCTTAGCAGCTGCGCCGACCTCATTGATATGGCGCTTCATCATTGAACGTGCCTCAAAGGGCTATTCGTTTAC
>Ga0160505_100702_pt1 | contig 17852 bp, 9 predicted proteins | sample DIDeMG_FD_108225 | JGI IMG/M metagenome (GOLD analysis project Ga0160505, IMG submission 108225) | Enriched chicken feces microbial communities from UW Madison campus, WI, USA - DID2874_E49_Stillage MG | ecosystem: Host-associated > Birds > Digestive system > Large intestine > Fecal ... | reverse complement strand
TTAAAAAAAAATTAATTTTTTTTTTAAAAAAAAAAAAATTTTTTCTTTTATATTTATCATTTTTTTTTAAAAAAAAAAAAAAAAAAAAAAAAAAAAAAACTAGTTGGCTTGTAAACGGACATGAACTCAGACGCATTGTAAAACCTTGGATCCTAGATCCCCATTTGTATCTATATAATTATAATTACGTACTAAGTCTGACTTTTTATTTTATATATATATATATTTTTTGGATCGTGCACTGACCTAGACTTGGCTGCAAATCAGTACCTGGGTTTAAGTTTGGACCAAAATAATATCCCGATCAGCCTACTACGTATTTTTGCTTTTCTTTCGGGCCCATCACTCTTTAGACAAACCCAAAAAAAAAAGTGATGGTTGCAGGCGTTATTGGGTCAATGTGTATGGCCACAACTAGCAGTTGGACGTACCACATTGGCCCTTAAGGCGAACTGCGGGATGGTCCGATGGCGCTTTCTTATTTTATTATTATTTAGGCCGAGTTAGTGCAAGGCCCCGGCGTCAACTAAAATTTTGGGAGTTTATACACGGACCGTGTGTAACCTAAAAATGGTAATAATAAAAAATAAATAAATAAAAAAAAGCGGGATCCGAGGCCCTTGCTTTGGACTAGAGGTCGACGAAAAGCTAGCTCATATCTAGTGTTTGCGACCAACAGAACCAAGCTGACTTTTTTTATAACCGCTGCAAGATCTGCACAAAAGCGTTGTAGGCTAGTGTAACTATAATTTATAAACTCAAGATGAGATTAGGTATTTTCTTTTGCGTAAAAGCACCTTTACTGTTACTATCTTTAGCTCATTACCACTACACCGGTAACAATTGTGATGCTACTATCATGTAGAGACCATGACTTTTCCCCGTTTCCGCGTACACCAGGCCTGAAAAAAAAAGTTTAGAAACGCGTAATGGCTCACTGGTTATTGCAAAAAGTAGCTCACAAAGTTACGTTTGCTTGCTACAATTACCCAGTACTTCACACTGCTAGATTGATCTCTCGGCTAAAAATAACCAAACAAACACACAACAGCCAAGCCTTTTTTCAAACCAGAGATACTGGTAGTGAGAGCACTTACGCATCGGGCATTTTCTTTTGCAATTGGAAATAGGCAATCTAAATCATAAGCCTATTTACTGCTGCTGGCGGCTGATCACCACCAGCTGACAACAGTCTGGACGATGGAAAAAAGTTGGGATAGGTTGAGGCCCATCCCGACAACGTCATAATACAAATTAAACCGGCAGCTTCTTGTAGCTACACCAAATAGTCCCAGACTTGACTTATTTTTGTTTTCAAATATTAAAATGAAACACATCTCGGTTCTAGAACTAGCCCTTCGCTTCTTAGACGATCCCAATTGTTCGTTGCCCATTATGACATCAATAATAGGCATGAATACCCCTGATAATTCAAGGCCAATGATATCCCTTTCCTATAACCAGTTGAGCTTGGGGCACATCTTTATACAGATCTCTTTTCCATATTTCATTTTTCAATTATTATGTTCCTGCTGCTTGCAGCGACCCACTGGGTGGAGTTTGACGGGTACAGCGCGATCGAGCCAGTTGACCTTTTTCTTTTTTATGTCACTGACAGATTCGGAGGAAGAAACAAGAAAAACAAATAGACATGGTTTATAGGCTGTACAAGCTTTTGAAAGTTGAGAATAGCCCAAACGACAGTATTAGTCATGCAGTGGCAGTTGGGAGTGCCTGAGTGCTTGCACTGCCTAGACGAAGCGCATAATAGTGCATGCTACAGTTTGTTTCTACGTAACTCCCAATTTTCATGAGTCTGACGCTCAGTGTTGCAATTTGTACATGCGGAGGATATTCAAGTGGTGGATGGTTACTGGTGAGAGTCTCTTTGTCAACAATAAAAAACAAAAACAAAAAAAAGAAAGTTTTGGGTGCGCGCTGGGCATAACCAGAAAATCCGAGATCCACTGAACTGTCCACTTCGAGACAAAATAACTCTGAGTTTGTACTTGCGCCGAAGAAAACAATCACGATCAACAAACCTGGCCTAAAACACAAATGACAGGAGACTCACAGCGTCATAGCGCTGGTGGAGCGCATCCTTCACCAAAGTAGATGGCTTGACATCCCCATGGTTGTAACGGGGATTATTAAAAGACCAAGTGCCTTGAATTCGAGTCCTGTTGGTTGCTCTTGTTTTTTTTTGAGGCACCTGTTCCCAGTGCTGCATGGAGTGGCATGGCTTGCGCACGTTGGCAGACTGGCGGGTGGTACAAGAGTCAAGTCAATTGTTCACCAGATTTGCAAATCCAAGACTACGGTGCACCCACTTCATACTGGCCTTGTGGACTAATCCTTTTTTTCTATCTTTTCTTTTATATATTTTTGTAGGTTAGAGTGGTGGGTCATGGGCCCTACAGCCATGTTTCCAGACTACGGGTTCTACGTGTCGATGACTGCCACTGCATTAGAAGTGAATATGCCGCCCATTCATCAACACTAGAATGGGCAGTAATATCGGTCATTATATGTCATATTTTCAATTCCAAACAGCAAGTTAACTTATTATAATATTAATATTAATTTATTTTTTAATGACTGCGTGACTTGCCGCAGTTTGTTTAGGGCATTTGAAGTAGAGGGATTACGCAAGCTTGATCGTGCTTTTAAGAACCGGCTGGTATGAAACAGTAGTCCAACCCTAAAGACACGCGTTTTTTTTGTCGTTATTGTCTCAGTCTTAAACATATGGAGAGCCATGGCGGCCTTCCCAACTTTGTACCCTCGAGCCATCCCCCCTGATTTTTTTTTGGTACTGATCGTCCAACTGGTAGGGCCATACCCCCATGAGATGCCATGACCAAATCATAGTTGCGGTTTGGCAACACTTATGACAACAACCAAAAAAGGCCCACATCCATGTAGTTTATCAGGGGCAAAAACAAATGCTCATCTAGGAGCTTTAAAAGGTTGATATTGAGCTCTGGGATTCATTTTTAAAGAGGAATTAGAATGTATTGTTTATTTTTAAATATATTTTTTTTTTTTTTTTTTTTCTTCTCACGCTGATAAAGTTACGTTTAAACTTTCCCTCTAATCCATTGTGTATGTACTGCATTGAGAGTTTTTCATGCGCTAGTGCATTTAGATTGCATTAACGTTAAGGTTGCGCAGGACCAAATGAAAAAAAATCCTTGGCTTTTTCAAAGCTTTGTTCACAATGGGTCAGAAAAAGAAATGTTCAACCTGCAAAAAAAAAAAAAACTTATATAGTCCTGCCACTTGAATTCTTTTCATGTCATAACCGTCATTCTTGTTTATTTGGGGAATTAGGATGAGCACCAAGGTACAGAATGTACAGCTCCAGTTCTTCCTAGTCCCTATGCATTGAGGGGCTCTAGTGCAAGTGTAGCGATTATGCACTGACAGCTGGTCGGTCTTTTGTCCTGGTCGTTTCTATTTTTATTTCATATCTGTTTTTTTTTGTGTGTTTCTTTTCATTTGACAGTTTTCCACCTCTTTTTTTTTTTCTTTGAACGGATTTACAATCATGTTAGCTTATTCGGCTTTATTTTTTTAAATCATTGTCTCGGACAGTATAGCAATACCGTCCAGACACCGTAATTACGTTTTGCACTGTTGCACTTGTCTGCAATTTTCGGTCATCTTTAGACAGCTCGTATAATATTTCTGTGATATAAATAATATTTTATTTCCTCAAAGATTTGGACTTTTTGAAATTAAGACCATACATTCATTCATTTTCATATCATCATCACCTATCTATATTCTCTCTTTTGAATACCCTCCTCTTACTCTCCTTTTTTTTTTAATACCACCTCCTCTCATTTTAGTCTTTCTTTTTTTTTTTTACTCTTGAAAAAAACATATCATAATGCGGTTTTCAGCGACAGCCCTGACCGCTTTCCTGTCTCTGGCGGAAGCGGCAGTTATCTACAAGCAGGCGGCGACATCCTACGCGACTGTCACTGCACCCCCCACCGAAAACTATGTTACAGTGACCGCCGACGCGCAGGTCAAGACCATTGAATCAACTGTCGAAGAGACCGTCACACTCTATCGAGCCACCACTAAGCCTGTCACTCTCTACACGGGCACCATCTACACCATCCTGTCTACTGTGGAACCAAACAAGGTCCAGCCCCTTCCTACGGCTGCAGTACCAAGTACGCCTATTGCTTCCAAGTCACTCAATCCCTCACAATACACTTCCCCAGTGGAAATCACCCCTACTGCTCCTGCGGTTCCGACTGCTGCATCGAGCGTTGCAGAGCCGTCTGTTACTCTTTCCAGCTCTCTTGCTTCCAGAACTTTTACTACCGTGCGAATCACTTCTACTTCGGCTGAATCATCCTCTCAACCATCCTCTCAACCATCCTCTCAACAATCTTCTCAGGCCAGTCCTTCTTCTGAGTCTCAACCCCAAGCTTCTTCTCAGCCCCAGACTTCCTCTGTGCCCCAGACGTCTTCTCTACCCCAGACTTCTTCTGAACTTCAGTCGTCTTCTTTATCTCAAACTTCTTCTGAGCCCCAGGCGTCTTCTCAAGCCCAGTCGTCTTCTCTAGCTCAGTCATCTTCTCTAATTCAAACTACTTCCTCTTCTCAAGCCCAGTCCTCTTCTGAGCCTCAGTCCTCCTCTGAGCCCCAACCCACTACCCCTGTGAACGGTATCACCTACAGCGATGGCACCGATATTTTCCAGGCAATTTCTACCGACGATGTCCCTGAAATCTTCCCCAGAGAGGATCTTGCAATCACGCTTCAGTCTGCTCCTAATGATGGCAAGCCTATTCATACCAACAAGTTTTACACCAACTTTATTCTTGACGATCAGACAATGCCCGCGTACGTTCAGCCGTACACTGTTTGGTGGAGCAAGCTTGAAAAGTTCCCTGGTCTCGGCATCTCCCACACCGACAAAAGCGAGAGGGTTTATGGTCCTGATGCAAGCGTTATTCCCGTTGAGTACTATATCAACCCCGTTGGTCTTATTTCCTTTGCCTTCTCCGCTAGTGAATTCTCCGCTGACAACATGGGATTGAGCCTCCTAAACTCCGATACCTTCTCCACCAACGTCCAGATTTCGTCTGATGCTGGTTCCATTCAGTTCCCCTTGGTTCAAGGTATGGGTTTTGTCACTGCCAAGTATGATGGTAACCTGACCCCTTTGATCTCCTCGCAGCTTGGTGTCAAGACTTTAGTCCAATCCACCAATGGTCCCAGCCACGTTCAGAAGTATGTTGTTCAGCTTTTCAACGACATTTCCTGGGTTATCTATGTCACTGTTCCCGATGGTGATGACTTTTCTCTTTCTGTTAATGAGTCAACTGGTGAAATTGTTGGTAGCTCCAAGTCCAAGGTTACTATCCAGCTTGCCGTTCTTCCCGACAACACCGAGTCTGACTATGATAACGCTGCTGGTCTTTATCCTACTGCTGCCCACGTTTCCGGTTCAGTTTCTGGCACAGACAGTGCCTTTTTTACCATTAACTACGATACGGAGGGTACCTCTACTAGTGGCAACACTATTATCCATGCGCTTCCCCATCACCGTGAGTCCCTAACTGATTCTACTGCTAACAAGTGTACCAACATTCAGCTTGACACTACCACCAAGGGTGTCGCTTATGGGTACCTGACAACCTCGCTTGAGTTTTACTATGCACTCAACCAGAAGATTCAGTTTCTGCCTACTACTAGTAATGATTCCGTTAGTGTTAGTGCTGATGCTCTCAAGGTTATTGCCGATTCTGCTAACCAGGATCTGGCCGATGACTTTAACGCCCAGACTAACCTGGATTCCACCTACTTCGCTGGCAAGGGTTTTGATAAGCTTGCTTACATCTTGCTTGTTGTCAACGACATTCTCGGTGATGCTGACGTCTCCAAGGAGACACTCGACAGACTCAAGTCCGCGTTCACTCTTTTTACTTCCAACAAGCAGATCAACCCCCTGATGTACGACACCCTTCTCAAGGGAGTTACTTCTACTGCTGCTCAGGGTGGTGACACCGGTACTGACTTTGGATCTCCTTACTACAATGACCATCATTTCCACTACGGTTACTTTATCCACGCTGCTGCTATTATCGGCTATGTTGACACACAGCAAGGCGGTACCTGGGTTGCTGACAACAAGGACTGGATCAACTCTCTCGTCCGTGATGTGGCCAACCCTTCCTCTGACGATAGTTATTTCCCTGTTTTCCGCTCCTTTGACTGGTACAATGGCCACTCTTGGGCCAAAGGTCTTTACGCATCTAGTGATGGTAAGGACGAGGAGTCTACGTCTGAGGACTACAACTTTGCCTACGGCATGAAGCTTTGGGGTAAGGTTATCAATGACGGTTCCATGGAGGCCCGTGGTGATTTGATGCTTGCCGTTCTTGCCAAGTCGCTTGACAACTACTTTTATTTCAAGGATGATAACACTGTGCAGCCTGCCCAGTTTATTGGCAACCGCGTGCCTGGTATCACCTTTGAAAACAAGCTTGATTACACCACCTACTTTGGCACCAACAAGGAATACATCCATGGAATCCACATGATTCCTCTCACCCCCGTGTCCAGCGCCATGCGTACTCCCGAGTTTGTCCAGCAGGAGTGGGATTCCCAAAATCTGTCTGATTTGGCTGATTCCCTTAGCTCGGGTTGGCGCGGAATTTTAAAGTCAAACCAAGCCATTTTCGATCCAGTTTCATCCTACAATTTCTTTGCCCAGGATGGATTTTCTAGTGATTGGATTGATGGTGGTGCTAGCAAGACCTGGTACCTTGCTTACACTGCTGCGCTTGGTGGTAGCACCAACTAAAAACATTTGATAACAGAGCAAAAATAAAAGGGGGCATATTTGCCCTTTTTCTTTTGCTCATTTTTTGATTGTATTTATGTGTGATGACTTAGAAACTTTTTTTTTTTTACTTTAACTTATTTATTCAGGTTCTTTTTTCTTTCTTTTCCGGATTTTACGAATTATTATTATTATTTATTTGACTATTATTTTTATTTATTATATTATTGGGATTATTATATAACTGCTACAACCAGGGTAGCCAATAAATGCTTATTAAAAAGATGTATCTTTTTCTTTCACAATATTTGTATAAATATTTATATATGACTTGAAAAAATATGATTTTATACAAGAAGACAGCTATAACTGTTAAAAAGTTCTTACTGGCAATACATACATTAGTGTGTATTGGAGTTTTAGATGAGAGCGTGCCAAAACGGAAATAATATCCTACCTCATACCATATTGATACAATATGAGATTGAGCTTACAACATTCCCTGTGCTGCTGTTTTTGTTACAATTCTTCCATAATCAATTTTTCATTCTCCATCTCAAATACATACTTAACACTGCATACACACTTCCCATAGGTAAGGAAGTTTGTATAGTGGTGGTTAACACAATATACTGTCAATAATAAGTATTGATACTGATGAAGATAATAGGTAATCAAGGTTTACAACTTGTAACCAAATCGGTTGCGCCCTCCAAAACTCTTGCTTGAAATACAAATGACTAGTGAGTCATCCAGTATGGCCTTGGGTAACAAAATCAAAAATCAAAGTCTTTAGCAACCCCCAAGAGCTTGACATCTAAGTAAACATGGAACGGAGTTTCGGATTTTAGTTCTTATTAATCTATATAAAATATCATGAAAAATAATAGTAATAATAATAATAATAATGAAAAACAAACAAAGCAATTGACAAATTTTCATTTTTCTACTTTTGGGCCTGCTTATGATTCATTATTTCGCTATAAAAGCAAATTCAAGTTTATCAATATGAATGAGGGAAAAGGGGGACATTTTTACTACTATACACTAGGGTATGAACGTATTAATTGTTATCTGTATCTATAATTCAAATTGAATTGTCAAGGGGGTATTACTGCCTTTTCAAATATCCACTTTAATTATTGGAAAAAAAAGATTGACAAGATAATGTGCAATAACCGTGTATATTGCAACTAATATGTATAATATACTCTACTCATCAAGACTCACCTGAAACCCAATTCACATGTATCAGGACTGGCAAAAAATAACAAAACAGCATAATCTTGAAAAAAAAAGGGTCTCGTTTAGTCTAAACGAACCCCCCAGATCAGGGTGATCCAATCCTGGATTACTTTCTTTAGGGATTGCTCAGGGGGATCGAAAAGATCAACTTCCATACAAAAAAGGGACTCTGATTGCAAAATTATGTTTGCAAAAATCGACAAATATGAACTACAGCTAGCCGATTAAAAGCGCTCACCGTGTCACGATTAAACCTTAAAACCAGGTGATTAGCATTTAGCGATTTGAAAAATAACTAAATGACTGTAAGGTTTAAAGCATTTCTACACGATGACTGATACTATTTCAGTATGCCAAAAAAAAAGAAGGGAGGTACATGTCCAACATGATGATTTCTGAGAACCAATAGATCCGGCACCAATTTTCTTGGTGGTAAAACCAAAACTTGAGGAAACCCGTTGCATTCAACAGTATCGGACCAGCAGTCCCGATGCTCTGGCCAATGAGAAAGAAACGTGGTTTGAATACACTTAAAACAGACATGAGGTGATGCTTTATTTCTTTCTGTTTAGTCAGGGCTTCAGCTAATGGTGAACCTGAATCCTGTCCATTATTGATACTGCTTCCACAGTCCAATATATATTTTTACCATGACAAGTTATGTCAGTATGAAAAGAAAACCTCTGGAACTGTCCGAATTAACTTATCAGCATCACCAAAGTTGATTATGGGGAGGAATTCTTTTTTTTAAAGAGAGGGTAAGACAATTGAGCCACTTTAATTGATTAGAATACAAGCCATTCTGCTTGGGCTTAAACTCCCAGATTGGCTTGAGACAAAATGAGGATAGTGTTATTCGTAGTCCCCAGATCTCATACTATAAACAGTGATATCGGTGTAACCGTAGTCCCGCCATTCCCCCAACTCTTTGTCTACACCGATTCTGAAATCTCTGCTGTTTTTTTTTTGTCCCGGTAAAGGGAATCATTTGCAAAAAAATATATATATGTGTATATAAAACAGGGATAGGTTGGCCAGTCAGTAATTGCCAACAAAGGTTGTTAAAACGTGTAATCAAAGTAGGGCTTGAATTGGATTTTACGTAAAAATATATAATAGCAAAATCGCAACTAGATCTGCTTTTAATTAGCAATAGTAAATTTGCAATTATCAAAATTTCCCCCAGTGATCCCCACAAAAATATTGTTATTACCACTTTATAAAGGATCATGGTGCGAATGTAGTACGGTGGCATTGTCGGGCTCTTTCTGGTTATACAAGCTAGTTGGTAAACGGCTGTGTCTCGTGTACCTGAGCTTCGATAAAAGCGTTATCGACCCGAATCTGTGCATTCCAATGCAAGATGTTTCGTTTTATTTTATTTTTTCTACTGTGGGGGGAACCTTTCGAACCCTCTCCCTTTTTAGATTTGCGGATTTGCGAGATTGCTGCTGCTTCATTGTTTATTATTGTAAGAATTAAAAGAGGATACGCTGGCCTCAAACGAGTCACGTGGATTGATCAATAAGCAGCCATCTTGGGTTTGGGACGCCCCTTTTTTGTTTCATCATCAGCAAGGGTAAGGGCTATTGTAATGTTGCAACCAGGGCTAGGGTAGAATTTATAAGCATTAACCGGGTAAGTGTTACTACAACAACAAAAATTTTGTAAAAAATCTCATTTTCCTTTTTAAAGACCGTGACATTCACTTTGTTTTCCTCTCTCATTTTTTTTTGATTTTTTGATTTTTTCATTTTTTATTTTATTAATTCTGTATTGCTAAAACTACCCCTAACCCAAGCACTACAGCGAGTTTTTCTATACAATCACGCAGTTTACACAGCTTTTGCCACTGAAACATCGTGCCCCTTCAAACAATACACCTTCACTTTCTATTCAGTCTTTTATTTTCATTCTTAATATTCATTTGTTTATTTGTTTTTTCTTCTTAATTTCACAGTTATAGCATTTTAATACACAAGTTCCGTCTTTTCTAGCCAACAAGCAAGCAAGCCAGAAACCACAAAAAAAAAAAAGACCAGGAAAAATTTTTTATTCCCTTTTACCCAATCACAAGCGTTTATTTCAGCTATCTTTCCCAGCAATCTGACCAATTTTTGCCACGTTTTCAGCATTAACGCGCTTTATATTACCACTGTTGCCACGGAAACAGTAAACTCTGTTTAAACCACAAAAAAAGTTCTAGAAACAAAGGTTCATCACACCTCAACCATTATTTAAGCTCTACCCTTACCCATACAGCCATCTTTATCTTTTTCCTTTTTCACAAAACACTGTCACTGCCACCACTTTCGTACACCAAAGCTTGTCAGCCTAGTCCTACCATTTATTTTTATTTTTCCCTATTACAAAACTAGTTTTCCCTTTTTTCTTTTTCCCTTCCGAAAATGTCTCCCATTTTTTCCTCAGTTGCAAACCCAGCACCACAGCAACAACCCCTTCACGCCAACACTAAGATGGCGTCGGTTGACTCTACCCTGAACTCGTTCACGTCCTTGAAGCGTCAGCGTCGTCCACTCAAACCCGCTCGTTTCACGGACCTGGCCACGGACTCATCCGATGAGGATGAGGATGAGAACGACAGGGTCGGCTTATCTAATAATGGAAACAGTAGAAAAAAGCAATGTCCCAATTCTAGACACGTTTCCATTTCTGCCGTTGCCCCAACAACCAACCACTTTGTCTCACCGCCATCGCCGCCTCATTCCTTTGGCGACTTTGACCGAGCAATTGAGTTTTACTCGGAAAGTGACGGGGACTACCACAACCGTCACGATGATGACGATGACGAAGATGATAACATGGCTGGTCACCGCAACAACAGCATTAATATTGCATCACTGCGGCGACGACGTGCATCGATGCTCAACCATAATGGTGCGGCGTTTACCTGTTCATCTTTATCTCATCGCAAGCGTCGATCGCCTACGGTTCCTCATCAGGATCTAGTGGCACGTGCACGCTGCTTTGAGTACCTTGTCTCGTCTATCGACGAGGTTTGGGCACAGTATTGCTCTATTACCTCTTACGCCGAAGACGAAATGTATGGCGAGGAGGATGAGGCTGTTCAGCCGCGCGCTGTTCCCTACACCCGCAAGACGCTGAGAGAAGACCTCCCAGCTTCCCCCACTAGCCTTTACCAAGAGGAGTACGACGTTGATACTGACTACTCCTCCACTAATGAATCTCAGGGTCCAAGAACCCCCTTCTCGCACTCTGAACCCCTTACCAACACGACTTCCCCCAAGTGTGCCATGAACACCGTAAGCAACTCTGTTTGCCTTGCGCCGTCAGAGCAACCCGACAGCGTTCGCCTCCTCAACTTGAAAAAGCGGTTAATGAATGCCAAGTACTTTTTGCAGGATCTCACTGAATGTGAGGATCTTCCCTCCTCGGCTATGTTCTGGAACCGCTGGGACATGATTAAATACGCCGCTATTGAGCTGGTTGAAGAGAATGGTGACGACGATGATGTTGTCGAGTCTGTCACTGACGAGCTAGAAGCTGGTCGCTACTACCGGGACTCGTACTAGGTACAATATTTATTTATTATTTGATGGTTTGTTTTCTTGTGTATTTATGATTATTTGTTGTTTTTAAGTGTAATGAATACAGGTTTGATATGATTTAATTTTTATTATTATAATTTATAAAGTCAAAAATAAAACATGGACATATCAATTCCAGTTTTATGTAAGTAATAAAACTTAAGCTTTAAGTTTTAAAAGTAATGTTCTATTTTTGAACCTTTTTTTCCCATTCTGCAGCTGCATGAAATCTCACAAAAAGCCCTCGACTTCAAAGAACCTCATTTAGGCGCTTAGTGCGGCTGTACTACATGGATTCTTTTGGTCTTTGCCCACGGTAATTATTGGAGACCCAAGGGGGTAAGCAATAGTTGTTGTCTAAGACACAATGCATATTTTTGATTCATTTACGTACGTTATTTTATTTTTTTTTTGAATTTAAATTTCACTCCCATTGACAAGCGACTTGGCCCCTTTGCTTAACTTTCCCTTCTTTATCTCTTCCCTCCCTTCCTCTTCATTTGTTTCGTTTAATAAACTCACACTCCCTCAACATGTCCATGATTAGAGCAGTCCTGATCAGTCTGCTGGCTGTCAGCAGTCTTATGACTCTCACAACAGTATTTCTTCTGACAAACAAGGACTTTTACAATACAACGTCCAATCTTATCAAGGCTAAACCCGACAGTCGTAATGGCTACTCAACCACCATCATCAACGACAGTAGTGAGAAGAGTAACAGTGGCAGCGAGAGCTCCAATGTTGACATCCACGACATTATTAGCATTGACGAACACGACGATGACTATTGGAGTCGGCCGACGCTCAAGAGCTTCATCAACTTCAACACCTCAGACGAGATCAGCATTGTTACCAATATAAATGAGTCGTACTCATACCCCGATCTATCGCCTACTAAAAACCCTTGGACTGAGTCCGACTACGAACCTGCTTCCGTAAAGCCCCTGGTGCGTGCTTCTGACACGCGACGCGTGAAAGCAGCTTTGATCTCTCTTGTGCGTAACGAAGAGCTCAACGATCTGCTAGGTACCATGTCCCAGATTGAAGACAAGTTTAACAAAAAATTTAATTATCAGTGGATTTTTTTCAACGACGAAGACTTTACACAGAATTTTAAGGACAAGACAGCCGAGCTTGCTGCTCCAGCTAAGTGCACATATGTTAAAATCGCAGACTCAGACTGGGAAGAGCCCGAGTGGATTGATCTCAAAAAGGCTGAATTACTGGCATCCGGATTCAAGAAGGAAGTCCAGTATTCTGATAAGCCGTCATACCATCGCATGTGCCGCTGGAACTCTGGTATTTTCTTTAACGATCCTGCCATGCGCGACCTTGACTGGTACTGGCGTGTAGAGCCCAAGACCAAATACTACTGCGATATTGATTACGACGTATTTGCATACATGGAGGATAATGACAAGGATTATGGCTTTAACATCAACCTCTACGACGCTCCTCAGAGTGTCGCTACGCTGTGGCCCACGACCGTTGAATTTTTCGCTAACCACACTGACTACGTTCATCCCAACTCGGCCCGCGGCTGGCTGATTCAAGATTCCCGCCAGCGCCATTACTCAATCACGCAGGGCTACTCAACGTGCCACTTTTGGTCCAATTTTGAGATTGGTCGTCTCGACTTTTTCCGCTCGCAGGAATACACCGACTTTTTCAAGTATCTTGACCGCGCGGGCGGCTTTTTCTATGAGCGCTGGGGTGACGCACCTGTGCACAGTGTTGCCCTGGGTCTAATGACGGACAAGTCGCGTATTCACTTCTTCCGGGACATCGGATACAACCACATACCCTACTTCAACTGCCACAACTCTCCAAAATGTTCAGGATGCACGCCGGGGCTTTTTGCCGAGGTCAACGACCTCAAGAAGGAGAACTGCATTACTGAATGGTTTAAAATTGCGGGCGATAATTAAATGAAAGGTTTATATAACCGGCGCTTGAAATCTATACACAATGTTTACATATATACATATACTGTTTTTTTTTTTTTATTAAATGATTTATTGTTTGTACTTTAATCGTGTCACGTGCTCGATTTCATGTTTGGTTTTTTTTTTATTGGGAGGAAAACCCGAAAATTTTTTATTTTTTGGGAAGAAAAATTTCAACCATCTCAGCTTCCCATTTTCTCACTAGCATCTTGCCAAAAGACAAGCAAACCAAAAAACACCCTTTGAAGACTTGACCCTGTCTTTGTCCATACCGCAATGTCCGCTCCCTTCCAGCGCATTCAGCAGAACAAAAGCGTCTCGCTGCCCGGCAACTTCACTCCCGAGCAGCGCTACTGGCGTGGATTCAAAAACCCCATCCTCGTCAAGGAAAACAATGCAATCAATCACATTCACTTCAACCCGCAGAGCCCTCACGACTTTGCTGTCACTAGCAGCACACGGGTGCAAATCTTCTCGGCCAAGACCAGACAGGTTGTGCGCACAATTGCGCGGTTTACAGATACAGTCTACTCCGGTGAGTTTCGGTCCGACGGTAAGCTGGTTGTGGCTGGTGACGCGACTGGTCTGATCCAGGTGTTTGATGCCAACTCGCGATCAATCCTCGTCAAGCTCCAGCCCACGCAGCACCCCACGCACGTAACTAAGTTCCACCCTTCAAGTCTGACCACACTTTTGTCCGCTTCTGACGATAAGGTTGCGAGGCTGTGGGACATTACGTCTCCCAACCCAATCGCGTCCTTTGACGATCACACTGACTACATCCGCACAGGCTGCTTCATTCCCTCGTCAAATCTGATTGCGACCGGTTCTTACGACAGCGTTGTGAGACTGTACGATTCTCGCGCACCTCCCGCCGAGGGACCCATCTCCCAGCATGACCAGGGTGCGCCCGTCGAAAGCATTGTTGCGCTCAACCCCACCACCCTCGTATCCGCGGGCGGTCCCACCGTCAAGGTCTGGGATCTGACTGCTGGTAAAACCATCAAGACTCTTTCAAACTTTCAAAAGACCGTCACGACACTTTCTGACGGTGGCCCTCACGGTCTCCTGGCCGGTTCACTTGACGGCCATGTTAAGGTGTTTGATTACTCTTCAGGCAAATGGGATGTCAAGTTTGGTTGGAAGTACGGTGGTGGCGTGCTCAACACGGGTATCTCGCCCGACCAAAAGCATCTCGTGACTGGTCTGACCTCAGGCCTGCTGTCAATCCGCACAAGAAAGACTGAGCCACGGGTGGCTCAGGGTGTCAAGAAAGAGCGCACCAGCGCTAGTGCACGACTCATGAAAGGTATTGATTATCATGGCGAGCTGGAGCATCGTGTAGTAGAGGATAACAACAAGACCAAGAAGAAGCTGCCACTGTGGGAGCGGTACCTGCGCCAGTTCAGATGGGCTGATGCGTTAGATAGCGTGTTATGTAACGATCCAGAGACCCAGAACCGTATTACTATCCTTGAGGAGATTCGGAAACGCGGTAAGATTAGAGTCAGTTTGGCCGGCCGTGACGAGGCGTCACTGGAGCCCCTATTTAAATACCTGATCCGGTACACCCGCGACAACAGAACTCTGCCCGTTGCTGCGGATTTCTTGGCATGTGCCATTGAGATGTACGGTCCTCTTATTGAAAAGTCTGGCGTGCTGGAGTCGCGTGTAAACGAGCTCCGGACTGTGGTGCTGACGGAGATTAACGTGGCCCAGAATGCTCAGCGTATAGAGGGCATGCTGGAGCTCTTAGCCGACAGCTAGAATATACTTTTATATATATTGTACCATTAATAGAAACTTTAACTCTGAAACCAAAACCTTTAGCTTTTAACGAGTTTCCCTTTGACACTTGCTTTCGAGGGGTCCTTTATTCTTTCTTTATTTTTTCGTCTCTCCATGATATCACAAGTTCAGCCGTGCAGTTACCCTGCTTTTGTGAGTTTGGACAAATGAAAAGCAAAGGCCCACGAAAATTCTAAATTTTCCTCTAGCTCAGAAAACTTTTTAATTTTTTTTTCAGAAAAACCTGCGAGACTAATCACCTCTCTTTTTTCCCCAACAGACTAGTACTCTTTTTTCCATCCAACCAGATCCTGCGCGTAGAGGACCATCACACGCGCGAGACACATCAATATATACAGATTCATATTGAAACGATGATGCTGACACGACGCGCCCTTCGGAGCGGTGCGCTAAGACAATTGAGCATGCCACGCTTGCGCTCTGCAACAAGGCTCTACTCGGAAGGTGCATCCGCGGCGCCCGAGCAACAACAAGTACAGTCAAAGGAGGAGTCTAAGCATGATAAGGCCACTGAAGCTACTCCTGCTGCTGCCGCCGCTGCTACCACTGAGGCTGCTGCTGATGCAGTGCCTTGGTATCTTAGATCGAGCGAGACCTACACCCAGCTCAACCCGGCACTCAACGAGCCTATTCCCGAGTTCCCGGAGAACGCTCCGGAGTCGCTGAAAACCCTTGTAACGGAGATGATTCGCGAGTTGGGTTTCACTAATGTTACGTTCATTGATCTGCGGAATCGCACTCCCGTGTCCATCTTTGGCGCGGATGCTATCCTGATCCTGGCCACCGGCAACACCGAGCGCCATATTGGCCGGGGTACCAACGGCCTCATTACTTTTATCAAGCACAACTTTAACGTTGTCCCCTCGCAAGAGGGTATTCAAACTAGTGGCTTTCTTAAAGTTCAGCGGCGACGACTGAAAAAAAAGGCCAAGAAATTGGCTAATGCCGATGAAACGTTTTCATATTCAGCAGAGGCAAGCCGTTTTGCTAATAACTGGGTTGTACTTGACACCAAGGTTGATAGTCTGCTTGTGCACATGATGACGCCAGAAAAGCGCGAGGCGCTGGATCTAGAGTACGTGTGGGCAGAGGACCCTGCCTTGCTTGAGGAGCAGCGCCGGCTGCAACTCGAGCAGGAAGAGTCCGCGGAAGCGGACTTGGATCACCAGCAGAATCAGCAGTCCTCTTCGTCTTCTCCATTTTCAACCCAAGGTTCCATTAGAGGCTACCATACATATACTGTCAACAAGCGATGGTTTTCGAGCCAAGCCCCGCGCTTGAACCTGACACAAGCATCCTCCTCTTCCAACATGCCCCCCGTCCCCAACAACAATACTCAAAAGGCTTTAGATATTGCCGCTATTAAGGGCGACTACAAGACCGCCATTGCACTAGCACAATCAAGTGCTGACCAGGACTCTGTTTTAAAAGCGCACATTAATTACTTGTTCTCCGCGCAGCCGGCCCTGCTGACGAACGAGAGCGATGTGGTCAAATCATTTTTTTCCGAATTCCCCAAGATGCCCACTAAGAAGGACCATCGCCTGAGACTGCAGTTTCTTGTCAAGGCGCATGAGCTTAACCCCAGTGTGTTCCGCCTGCGCGCCCTGGAAGAACATCTTATTAACCAACAGGCCTCTGGACTGCTTGTTGACATTGCTGATGTTGAGCTTGTTCTCAGTGCAATTGTTAGCTCTAAGGAGTATGATAGCCCTGATAAGACTCCGTTTCAAATCAGCCGCAAAAAATCGCGAGTCGCATACTATATGTTTAAGGATGTGTTGCGGCCACAGGGTACAGATCTAAGCTACAATATCTACCAGCTACTGTTTAGACTTTGGCTGGATGTGCCTGAGTTATCGTTGGCCCAGGCACTAAAGAACCCGGCGCCGGCGCGCGACGAGACTACAGGAGAGGTGATTGTCGAGCGCGTACCGGTGCTGACTCCTCAGGCCGTGACACTGTTCAAGTTCCTGCGCACATCGCCGCGCCGTATGAACCAATCTGTCATCTATCTTGCGCTGACGGCCTTTGCAAATGATAACCGCTGGAGTTACTTTTTCAATCTGTGGCATACTATTGATAAAAACCTTGCGTTTGATAATGAGCTGTTTACGCGGGTGGCAGCGCTCGTGGTCAAGAGCGGTAACTGCGACGCAATGCTAACATTCTTTGAGACAATCCTCCAGAAGCAGCTAATGGCCAACCCGTTTCTGTTGGACAAAGATCTTGCGGCAATTGTCAAGGAAGGTCTCCTGGTACTGGACCCCAGTGAGAACGGCTTCAAGCACATTCGCGAGGCTGTCTCGATTGCCTCGCTGTAGACACACAGTGTATGTAACGTGTAAATATCTGTTTTAATTTCATCCATATATCACCTATTGATACTAAAAAAAAAAAAAAAAAAAAAAAAAAATTTTTTTTTTTTTTTTTCATTACTTTAAAAAAAAAAAAAAAAAAAAAAAAAAAATA
>Ga0160505_100701_pt1 | contig 17863 bp, 14 predicted proteins | sample DIDeMG_FD_108225 | JGI IMG/M metagenome (GOLD analysis project Ga0160505, IMG submission 108225) | Enriched chicken feces microbial communities from UW Madison campus, WI, USA - DID2874_E49_Stillage MG | ecosystem: Host-associated > Birds > Digestive system > Large intestine > Fecal ... | reverse complement strand
TATATAATTAAATTAAAAATATTATTTGTGTTAAAATGGTAATAAGTATTTTTTTTTTTTTTCCATAAGTTTTTGATTCGAGAAAAGGATGAAAAGTTTTTTTTTTTTTTTTTTTTTTTTTTTTGATAACTTCAAAGTAGGGTGTCATCACTGGCCCATCATAAATCAAAACCGCCCAACCTCTTATTTTACTTGTTATTGATGCACCGAGGCAAATAAATCGAAGTTATAATTGCTACAGTAATGGTAATATATTAAAATTATTATAAAGCATATTGGCCATAGCGATAAGACTACTATTACTACTAGTAATAAAGCAAAAATCTCGAGGGTAAATGTATATTTAAAAAAAAACCTTTAAGATGCTGTGTACATTTCAATGAAGTGCCAGTTCTTAGTTAAGTTTAGACACTACGCTTGCTATTTCCTCTATGATAAGTGAAGACTACGGTGTGAACAAACCCAGGAATTCTGTTATTCAAAGTTGTCTGATATAGCAAGTTTCATAAAGCTGGTCTAGTAATGAAAAGCTCTGTTAGAAGGTTTAGTTGTTGAGCTGTGGTTGTATTACTGTTAAAATTCCTAAGATCAACTCAGCCTAGGCCATTCTAGGGTGCTCTTCAAAAGTGAGTGATACTAATATAGTATACCGGGTACGGCCTAGTGGGAAAGAGACAAAAACCTTTTTTTTTTGTGCTTGTTTTTCTCTTTGATTAGTTTTATTTTTAAAGTATATGCAATCATACATGCAGGTATTGGATGTGTAAAAAAAAAAAAGTGAATTTCTTTTAAAAAGTTGAAAAAAAAAGACCATTTCGCTTCCTTTTTCATTTCTTTTTTTTTTTCTTTTTGATAATGTGGTTTTTAATACTCTTCCCTTTCTTTTTTGTTTTTTCTTGTTAGGAGCCATTGCAACAATTTATTACCTTATGGTCATAGACTCACTATGATCATTCCCATTATCCCATACTTGTAGCCTGAGCAATCTCAGCGTAGTTTTTTCGAGACCAAGTCTAAGATGCTGGTACTGTATTGCCTGATAGTAGTCTTTTGTACACCCTTCGCTATTCCACATACGAAATAAAACAAAAGGCCTAAGCCCATATTTCTACGGTATGTCCATGGCCTACACGGTGTAGTGTAGTAGCCACTGAGCCATTCCCATCCACACCTTTGACATGAGAAGAACCATGAGTGATAAAAAAAAATAAAAATAAAATTTAAAACCACAAATACACACAAACACTTTAAAGAAGAAGAAACTAAATTTCGGTCCCGTTTTTTATTTTATTTTGTTTTCCTACTTGCCCTTTTTAAAAACCAGAAAACTTTAAAAACCTCTCTCTCTGCAAAAAGAAAAGATAATGTACCGTCGCTCCTCTGCGGTCCCCTCCTCAGAAAAAGAAACCTGGCCAAAAATCACTGAAGCTAAAACTAACTCTCATCCAACAATTGTTCTGTCTCTATCTTTTCAATATTTAAATCAATTCAATTCTGCTTCATTTCTGAAAAAACCAAAAAAATTAAAACTATTACAATTTACCATCCATTTTACTACATTCAATTTCAATTATCACTGCTACTTTAGTCTATCTCTGATACTCACCTCTGAGATACCTCTCATTATTTATTATTTTCTGCCTTAATCACTAATCACAATGACTACCATTCAGCAGCAACAACAGCAGCAACAGCAGCAACAGCAGCAACAGCAAATCTACCAGTCCTTCATGCCTCATATTATCTCGCCAACTTTGAGCGATTCAAGTCTCCCCTCATCGCCCATCTTCCTGCTAGATGAGAACCAAAAGAACAATTACCTTTACCGAGAGGATCTCACAGCCAACCCACTCTACAGCGGTAATAACTCAGCCTACTTTCACAGCCGTCACAACTCTGCCTCGTCGTTTGACTCTACTTTCTCTATTCCACCAGAATCTATTGAGCTGGTCTCTCCGGTGGAAACCTTTTTTGAGAGTCCCGCTGAGGCTAGAAACTCCCAGTTTGCGCCGAGCTCAACTGAATTTATCAAGATTGAGTCTGACGCTTTACTACCCCAGCAGGAGTTGCTGCTGCAACAACCACTGCCATTGCAATCACAGCCATCAAATATGATTGCTCCCCCCACAGCCACAGCTTCTACTACTATCTCTACTTCTGCTCCTACTACCACCACAACAACCTCTACCAAGAGGAAAAGAACAACAAGACGCAGACTGACCACTACGCAAAAAATTGCCCACAATAAAATTGAGAAGAAGTACCGAACAAATATCAACGATAAGATATTCAGACTTGAGGACCTGATAACAGCGTTTGATGGTGACATTTATCCACCCCAGCCAGAGGATAGTGACAAGAAGGAGCGCCCAAATAAAAGTAAAATCTTGGAAAGGGCTGCCACCTTCATTAAGCATCTCAAGACAACTAATTTAAAGTTGCTGGAAAACAACTCGGCATTACAAAGCCGGCTCGCTCAATACGAGTGATTCTCACAGTTGTATTTAATTTATAATGACTTTGAGAGTTTGTAATTTATACTTGAAATTAAATTGATTCATGTTTGGTTTTATATTGCTGCAATTATACTTTTATTTCTTTTTTATTTCGCTTAATTGCTTTCATATGGTAATTGTTTTCTGGTTGCCTACTTAAAATTATATATACGTGTGTGTATATATCTGCTCTCTCAGCGTGCTTTAAATCCTTGCCTTATCCAGTACTGGACCATAAACAATTAATTTATCAATGTCAACTGTGGATTGTGTGACAAAATGAAGAAGAAGAAAAAAAAAAAAATAAGGAGAAACAAAAAAGAAAAAAAAAGCAGCCTGATGTTAGTAAAAAATTATATTTCTTCGGTTGCATCTTTTTATGATTTTAGCTCAATTAAAATGCTAACTGAAGCCACGCTTCGTCATTGCTATTTCAAATGAACCAAACTCAATGTCATCAAAGATTTCAAAAATGAAAATAAATAAATGAACAAATACTCACACTGATTAATCGCTTTCTTGTAATTGCTGTAAAATGTGTTAACGTTGCGCTTTTTTGTGTAGGCGGAAATGTCGTCTACGGCCCAACGTGCTGCGGTTTCTAGATACTCTGCTTGACCACGGTTTCTGTTGGCGCTACCGATAAGCATGGTTGCAATAGCAATTCGACCAAACTCAAAAATGGCCTGTCTTGCCGTACCCTCGTCCCTTTCGGCCAACTCTATTTGCAGCACTTTCCAATCACCGCGAATTTTGTTGCTTAATTCCGTCAGCAGCGCTTCATCATCCGCTAGTAAAGTATTAACGTTATTTGCCGATAGCTGTCCAACACCAGAGGTAGAAAGAGACACATCTGGATGGTCATGATTGCTCGTGGGTCTTGGAAGGTTGTTCAAATTTTCATCTAGAAACCAGTCGACGGCACCAGTAAAAGCAGTACCGTTTTTCCAAACGTGCCGAATGAAGTCGCTGGCAAGAGTGTTGGTGGTACCCTCCCAAATGGGATTGACCTGTGCATCTCTCAACAGCCGTGCAATATTAAACTGAACGTCGTGCTCTAGATAGCCAACACCACCCAAAGCCTCCATACATTCGGAGATGGACCCAATGGCCATTTTGCAGCTGATTGCCTTGAGTACACCGGGAATTACTCTCAACAGCTGCTGGTGCTCATGCTTTGTTTGCGGTACATGACACTCCTGGTCGCCCACAAGCTTGCAAGCATAACAACCCAGCATCAGCAAACCCCGAGCAAGAACCTCTTGGGTCGCTAATATGCTCACATGACTGGGAATTTCGTTTAGCCGCCGGCCAAAAACTTTCCGAACTAGCGAATATTGTTTAGCAATATGAAGCGCACGTCTCATAAATGATAATGAGCCAAAAGAGCTGTGGATTCTAGTAATGTTCAAAACAGTTGAAATTGTCGCAACACCCTTACCCAATGGCCCCACTATCTCGGCGTTCATGTCGCGTAGCTCCAGTTCTGCCGTTGGAACAGCGACTGTGCCAAACTTTTTTTTGAGTCTATTGATTTTGACTTTGCTAAGATCAACATCACCTAGAAAGCATGTCAATCTGTTGTTATCACCTTCGACCTTGGCCAACAATGCGCAAACCTGTGAATCAGTTGCACTAGAAAACCACTTGAATCCATTGATCTTGTAATGTTTATCCGTGTCATGGGTAGCCACAGTTTCCGTATTGGACACATCTGAGCCACCAGGGCGCTCAGTCATCCACTGACCAGACGTCCACGCAAATTCAGGGTCTCGACTCGTCAGTCTTTCATATACATCGGAACTGTTCTTTTCAAAGGGGCCAAAGAGCTCGGAAATCCTGGCAACACCATCAGTCATTGCGAAAGGACAGGCAACCATCGCTGATGATGGCGAAAATAATAACATTTTGGAAAACCCAATGATTCTGCTTGAGCTGCCATACTCCCTTTCGTAAAAAGTAGAAACAATTCTATAAAAAAAATTAATAATTAGTAAGACTTTATCCACTGTGCAATATAATTCAAACTTACCCCTCTCGAATTCCGAAAGCTTTCAAGTTTTTCCAACCTTGTGAAGTGACCAGTCTATTTTGCTGATGACCAAACAGATCTTGAGGAATCACATACGGCAAATTAGATTCTGCGTCTTCGACCCATTCAAAAACCTGTTTATCCAGAACCTTTTCACCCAACACTTCGAGCTCAATTTCCGCTTGTTGTAAAGTCTCGGCTGGAACAAAATCTACCGTATATCGCTGTTAGTGTCGTACAAAGAAAAAATAGTATTTTAAGAGAGCAAACAAAAAAGAAGGTTAAAAAAGAAATTCACGTCTTCTTTGTATATCATTTTGTTTTATAATTTTGTTTGCAACTATTTGATGCAAGAACAATAAACTTATATCTAACAAACCAAAACAAAATGGAACACAAAAGAACTGAACTAAAGAAGGATTTGGAACATACTTACATTCTAGAGCACTTTTCAGGGCCAAATCACTTGTAAACTGATTTTTCAAAATAGGTGGCTGCTGGAAGAACCCAGAAGTGGCACTTGCTGGTGTTAGCGTCGTCATAGCTTGCTTTTAATTTTAGGAATATTGTAGAGACAAAATTAATATCAAGTTGACTAGTAAAACAAAAAAAAGAGCAACAATGAAGAAGAAAGAAAAAAAAAAAACCGTGGACTTTGTCCATTTTATAACTCTTGCATTCATTTAGCCTCGGTGGTTCGATCTAAAGGTGTTGAATATGACAGCAGTAGATACATACTGAGAGTGTGGGGTAAGCGCCTGTTCATATCAGTTTATTTTTATCACTCTTCAGAAAGTCATTAGAAAGTTTAACCTGGAAACTGACCAGGAAATTCTGGAACGATTAGTAAAGATAAAACATAGACTTTAAATCAAGAAACGTAAAAAATAGTAAATATTTACACAGAGCACTACGGGCTCATTAACCATATATATATCTCAATACTTGTCTATGTACATATTGATTCATGTTTGTTTATCGCTTGCCGGCGCCAGACTAAAAATTCTGTTAGTACCTTTGTGTTGAAAAGAAAGACACTTAGCACACTTACCTTGAAGTAAATAACATCACCATCCTCCACAACGTAATCTTTACCCTTTTGTAACACTTTTCCCTCCGCCTTTAGCACAGTATCTTTACCCTCAGCCGCGACTACGTCTTCAAACTTGCTAACTTGAGCTTGAATAAAGGTTTTAGCCAGGTCATTGTGAATAACAGCTGCAGCACCAGGCGCCTTAACTCCCTAAGAAGAAAAAAAAAAGATGTTAGTATCTAGTTGAATATGAGTGCCGTAAGATTTGATTTTTTTCTTTACCTTTCTAATAGTCCATTCGCGAACCTCAACAGGACCACAGGTGTAATAACTAATCAGGTTAAGAGACTTTCTCAGCTGCACGATAGCACCAGGAAGTGCACTAGGTACTTCTAATAATTCTAATTCTTCCAGTCTCTCTTCCTCAGTTTCCATCTGGTTCAATCGCTCCTCTAAGCTAACACTGACTGGAAGTAAAGCATCACCAGGAGAATTCTCGTCAATCCATTTTTGAATGTCCTTCAATCTTTGGTTGCCCTCGATACTGTACCCACTAAGCACGTAATCGACGTAGGCATCTTCGCTAACATTAGCAATATAAACACTTGGCTTTGCTGTCAACAAAGCCATGCTATTGATGATCTCGACTTCATTGTTTGTCCATTCCCCGTTGAATACTCTGCGTTCCGAGTCCAGTAGTTCAAGTACTTTGTTACCAGTTGCAAGCTCATCTTTAACTGATTTGGACTTGACCTGTGATCGTGCTTTTTTCTCAACCAATTCCATATGTTTCATGACAAACTCAAAATCTTTGAAGCGCAGCTCCTCAGAAATGATCTGAAGATCACGAACAGGATCGACGCTACCTTCGATGTGAACAATTTCTTGTCCATCAAACGCTCTAACGACTTGAAACAGACCATCAACAGCTCTAATATGACTAAGGAAAGCGTTACCAAGTCCCTCGCCCTTGGATGCACCTCTGGTCAGACCAGCAATATCGAAGATGGTCAGAGTCGCTGGGAGAGTCTTCTGAGGCTTATAAACATCAACTAGCTTGTCAAACCGCGGAGAAGGGACAATAACTTTGGACTCTTCAGGGTCAATAGTCGCAAAAGGGTAGTTTGCTGGATTACCTAATGTTGATTGGGTAATGGCTTGAAAAAATGTCGATTTACCAACCTTTCTTAAAATGTTAGTGCTGAAAATAAAAAGTAGAAAAATTTCCCCGACAAAACAGCCTGGGGTTTAAAGAAAAAAGTGAAACCTTACATTTGCAAGACCAACAATACCACCCTGTATTTTGAAAAAAAAAAAGTATTAGCTCATTAAAATTCTTAAATTTGAAAGATCCTGGTCTGGGTCTTGAAAAATATTGAACATACTTTGAGATTGTTGCTTGGTCTACCTAACATGACAGGTTCAGAATCAGCAACTACCTTTTTGGCACCCAAAGGGCTATGGCTGCTGAATAGTCTAAAAGCAGTAGCTTTGACCTGGGTCTTCAAACCAGCTTTTGCGCTTGTTATTGATAATAGCATGATGTGTTGGAGGCTTGGTTTATAGTCAGGCTCTTCTCGAGTACTAGTGGAGCAAATGTAGAGTGAATAAAAAGAAGAGAAAAAAGATTACCCTACCAAATGGGCGAAAACTTAATCTATTATGGTAAAAATGGTGGAGCAAGGGTCTACTGAGCATGAAAAAAAAAATGATTATTTAAACACTTGCTTATCAAATGTTTCTTTCTTTATCATTTGAGTTGCGCAAAAATCTGTTGCGATATGAACATCAAGTTAAGTTCTAAGAAATTCCTGTCGTAATTGTAAGACCAGCGCACAATTCCAAGCATAAAGAATCTGTGTTCATTGTGGACCTATAATATTTACAACTCTTTCCTGGGACACCGCTTTAACTCAAAATAGCTTCCCCTTCCACCCAGATAACAATTTTCATTTTTTTTCTTCTGTTTTAACCATTACAGAATTTATATGATATTGCAAATGTTATCTGAGATATTTTATAGCCCTGACAATTAGTTCCATAAGCAAATTCATTATTGTTTTGTGGAATTATTGAAATAAATAAAAAGGAATTACTGGGTAAAAATCTTAAAATCACTGATATATGCATCTTGATGTAACAGTTAATGGTTTTGAATGTAGGTACGTCATTACATATTCTAGTTTGCCAACAGCTTTTTTTTCTTTTTATCTGGAAACAAAACTTTGGCAGTCGGGGGTTCATGGAAATAAATTTATTTAATGAGAATTCTGAGATACTGATTTTTGATACTAAATGACTTTTTAGTTCTTTAAACTTTGAAAAGAATAAGACAGTATACAGTGCTGTTTTGCCAATATTGTTCATTACATTGGGAATAAAGCCTAGTTTTGCAAATCCGTTAGCTCATACTTAGCAGTAATCCACCAACTGTACTTAGTAGAGATTCCTGTTTATTTTCTAAGTAAATATTTTCTTATCAATGCATATCTTACTATCTGATTCGACTGGTTTGCTCATCAAATCCTTCTTTGTTATCTACAAGTGGAGGGATCGATTACAAAATTGATTATAAAACTTTTAATTAATCAACTATGATCAATTTATCCTGGGTACCGTGAATGGCAAAACTGGCACACAAGTGTCAATAACTTATAGAGTCGGTATTGTAATTCATCGAAGCGAAGCTTCTTTATTGATATTTCTTTTTTTTATTGGAATAGGTACAGTTCACAAAATATTTATACCTAGTCAAGTATGATTCTATTTTGTGACTTCTTATTGCGAAAATATAGTGTATTAGTCTAACTCTGATTTCTTAGGGATGAGAAGCTTTATTTTTGCGGCATTACTTGACTACATTGACAAAGAGTTGTAGAAAGCCGGTATCTCATATACATGGAGTTTTGAGTGAAAAATCTCTTTTATTCTAGCCTGAGCTTTGCATTTCTTAAGTTTAAAATATACACTGTGTAATTTTTCCGAGATATGTTTACTTGTGTCTATATTCGAGGTATTTCTTTTTTTTCCCAGTCAATTGGCTACAGTAAAAGAAATTTAATAAATCACATCATAAATGTGTATCTATAATAAGAAACAATTTAGACTGCCACAAGAGTTGATGGTTTCCTGAAATTCCTTATAACTAGTTTTCGTTGTAACTGCCTATATCATCTTATTATTGCCTCGATTGCTGAGAATTCTCGTCCCAAACTCTCAATCACCACAAGATCCCCTAATAAAAACATCCTCTTCAAGTAAAAATGTTGGAGAGTGATAATTCATAATAGGATAAGTATTGTCAATAAAAAAAAGAAAATAATCTTAATAGCAATGTGTTTGCTCGAAAGAATCTTATCACTCGGTTTCCAGAAGCCAACAATAACTTGTAATTCTGATTTGGTAATCTATTTCGCTGAGAATCCCAGTACTATGGAGAATTTATTTTTTGTCTTTCACTAGTTATTTATTAGTTTTAAATAAACAAATACAAATCAAATACCTAAGCTTTAGTTAAGTTTCAACATATTTTGCTAGATTCAACTGTTTCTTTCGGCCTTGAAGCTTATGGCCCCCGACTTGCTGTGTTGTGCAAGGCTTTTATTGCCCTTCTTGGCTAAATCTATCCTCAAGACAAGTATTCCTTTATTTCCTGGTGCCGCTTTGGTGTGCTTAAAAGCTGGGCTAACTCCAGCTGCTCCAGTAGTGACCAGTTTCTTCATGTTAGTAGTTTGGCTCGTGACATCTTCCTTGACAATTACTTTGTACCACTTCGCAGCTCCACTTGCAATAAACGCTTGATATCTTTTTTGCCATTTGTTCTGTGAGATCGTTTGGTTTTTTTGTAATATGGTTCCTAGTGTCCTCTAGTATTCTGTGGCTTCCTCATTATCTTTATCAGGGTTACCCTCAGTCCACGGATTGGACCTGACTGGTACTGGCAAAGTAGCTAGTTATTCTGTCATTGAAGTTTGGTTTTATTTTTATCAAAAAAAAATTTAAATCTCTCGTAAACAAAGTTTCCATTGTCAACTCTGAAAAATATTTTCGCGAGTCTCAACTCAAGGACATGCTCCAGTCTAATTTTGAATGGCGGAACCGCAGCCTCCTTCTCTAGTACACTGCTGGCAGTGCCCTTGTAGGTCCCAACTACTCTCTTGAGGGTTTCATACTGAATGGACTCCAGTTTCTTAATCTGACCTACATCACCACTGAGCCAAACTTAGCGTCCAAACGCCATGACCATCTATACGCACACAAAATACATGAACCTCAGAGCTAACCCCCTGACACCACGTATTGTGCCTCCCAGAACTCTTACTACCCTAAACATACGCACAGCTTTGTTCACCACATTGCTAGTATGGGCTTTAAACTCTAATCTCTTGTCCAAGAAAATGCCTATGAGTTTCACTTCTTTGTTAGGTGCTTTCTTCCCCTCCTCACCGTACAGCGTCAGAGAAATTTCATAAATGTCTGGGAAACGTCTTTTCTTGTTAAAGTGGCTAAACCCTAGTTTGTCTCCAATATCTGTATCTGTCTGCATTGATATTGCCCATTGATATACCTTCTTCAATGCTCTAGAGTGCTGGCTAGCATTCTACATCATGTCCCCTATCGTGTAAATGGTAATGTCGTCAACGAAGCCAGCAATCTTCAATTCTTCAGTCCCCACCATGCCGTAAGGCGGTTATGTGCCGATATGAAATTATAGCGGGGCTATTGGGGAGTTGTAAGGTACGTCACTGGATACCGTGTCTACCTCGGTCTCATACCAAGCTTGCAGATCTATACTTCATGAACTCAAAAGTCCACATCACTGCCGTCTCTGGAAGACCCATTGTCCTCTTCACCCCTATAAGCTTCTTTTTGTTAATGTAGTCAAATGCTCCCCTGACACTCACCATTGTCGCAATGGTGGTTGTGGATAGAGCCTTCCTCACATAGTCGACTAGCTCGAGCATGACGTCTGTCACACAGTACCCAGCTCTGGTACCGAGCTGTCTATTCTGTGTTTTGTCACAAGTAAGGTAAGCGAGTCTTCTCTAATCTATCTTCTCCAATACCTTTGATGACACCTCTAGCAGGGTGACCAGTCTGTATTATTTTGGTTCTTCATAGCTGTTCTTGTTCCTTAGGACTTTTACTGTACCTTCCCTCCAAACCTTGGAATGGTAACCTTCTTGGTATAAAGTCGATCAGTAAAGTGAAGAGAACTTTTTTGAATGCTTGAACCTCCCATGTGGCTTGGAGTAACACTCCCGTTATTATGTCTAGGTTAGGGGCCTTTTTACAAGGCAGCACCTTGATCACCTCTTCCACCCCCTCATGACTGTTCTCTTGTCACTAGCATCCCGCTTCATGCCAAAAAAAGACTTGATTGAAATACTTTTGAGGGTGTCTTCTCTCACGGCGCCTGAGAATACTGAATTTACATCGTTCTGGCCGCTGCTCTTTCTAGAAAATCAGCTAGTGCGTCTACGCTCTCGCCTCTCCCAGTCATGCTGTGGTTTATGGCGCTGAATTCATTAACGAACATTACCTGAAAACGCCCCCAGTTGATTTTGTTCATATTGTACCTTGTTTTTTATTTGTTAAGGTTTATGGTTAAGTTAGTTTTTAAATTTAATTGTTCAGGGAATAAGCGTATGATTAGACATTGTGTCGTACTGGTCTTCAGCGAGTTTATGCACCTGTACCTTATCCGCAATATCTTTAGTTGCTGTGACCTGGTCTATCACCGATCCGCTGAGGTGCGTTGACTCGTTGGGTTTTGAGCACACCCTAAATTCATTTTTGTTTATTCATTACGCAGCTTCTACCATTCTGTTGGACCTCTTATTACTCTCCCACCGGGGTGATGGAAATTAAAGTCTTCTGTAATTGTTGTCTTTCCAAAGGTTGTACTAGCTGCCATTGATTGGTAATGTACTAGTAAGCCTTCTTTGGATACTATCCAATTGTTGGATTGGTTGCATATGTTCACTAGTAGGCTATTCATTTTTACTGCTACTAAAACATTATTTGCTAGATCTTTATATATGCTTAAATGTAGTATAATGTCTCTTCTTTTATTAATGTAAGTTACTGCCCTGAACAAGTTTGCACTGTTCTCGCTCAATATGTATATCCAGTATTTGGTGGGTGGGATATTCTCTTGCCCCGTACTGCTTTAACTTATCTGGTCTATGGCTCTTGCAAGAGAGTATGTCAAATTCTCTTAGTTATATTTTTGTTCTGGTCGTGTGTTGTGATTTGCGATAGTTGAGTTGTGCTATTTTTATTCTATTGAGACTGTTTAAGGCAGTTATTAATATTTTTTTGGGCTACCTGTCTCTATTTCTATATATTTTCTATATTTTTTGTAATTGCTTCTAACTGGGCCTCCCGATACTTCATGGCTACTGTCACTACTCCCCTTCCTTGGTTCTGTATTTAAATATTTGCAGTGGGGGCATCTGATAATTTACTATTTTATATAAGCCTTGTGCTTGTCTTCATCAGGCTAAAACAACAAAAGATAATTGTCTTCAAATCTTGGATCATTTTTAGAAATCCTTACAGGGTCCATTATAAACTTGACATCAAGGGATTCTTCCAGTCCTTCCTCAACACCATCCATACTAGTACCTGTCTTGATGCATTTAGCAACAATTTTGGGCCAGTTCTCTTCTTCCAAGATTAAAAACTCCGGATAGAGCTTCTTCACTTAATTTTTCCCTTTTTCAAAGACATTTTTGGATTTGGCGATGACTGTAATACTGCCGTTCTTCTTCGAAATGAATGGTTTGTCTGTTGTATTTCGGTCAAGTCACTTCTCAATTCAAATTTCAATTTGTGTAGTGTGTCACGTGCCATGATAGAGAAAATCTTACCAGCACTAACTACTCTATTGAGGGCGTTGGTGTTTCGTTTCCAGTATTTGGTTTAGTTCGTTTTTGATTTTTTCTTTGTTGCAAAGTGTAGCTCAGCCTAATGTTTTTTTTCGTCCTACCAGATGAATTGGATGTTACGTATCATTATTTTCTCTTTTTTTTAGACACCTCTTCTTTGAATTGTCGTCTTCGTTTTGGCTACCATCCACCTTAAGTTCATTATTTATCTCTCACGCCACAAGAGCTGGGATTCATCAATGATAGATTCTTCGAAATGTTACTAGTAATATATTGAAGTAATTGTTTGCGTATACCATTTTACTTTGCTCTCTTCTGGTAGCTTTTAACGTTCACTGGATGTCCTATGCTCAAAATGAAAGTAGCAAAGACCTATACATAATATTTATTACATATAATTCAAACGACGTATCCATCATCTTCTGTCTGATAATTGAAAAGAGCGTATATTAATGATTTTGTTCAAAGGGCACTTGGTTACTCCTCATTCGTTGTAGTAGTAGGCTTTTTGCTTAACTAGGTATAGAGCCTTGCAGGAGTTTTTCTTTGGTCAGATTTTTAGACTACATACAGAGAACGATCCAGAACATTCAGAGCCCCACTCAAAAATACGCCATATAGAGAACGATTAGAAAAGTTTTTGTTTAGCATACCCACCAAAAGCAAAAAGAATTAGGAACCCTTACCCTGTATATACACAAATCAGTTATGGTGGGAGTTCTTCAAGGCATATTTTAGTCTGACCAAAAACTTTTTTAATAGTCCTCAGTAATCCAGAGAACGCAATAAAAAAAAAAAAAGAAAATACAGTATATTTCCACATACAAATTACCATGGGTTGGCGAAGTTACAAGCTCTAAATGTTCTGGATCGGCCTCTGTATGACTATGTCTATTGCCATATTCGAGACTAATGGCCTTATAACTACGGTACCATAAGTACTCACTAAACCATACAAAGCAAGTTTCTAATATTTGGGGAAAAAACAAAAACATACAAATGACCATAAGATGTAGTCACAGACTTATAGTTATAAATTGAGACTAGTGTCGACACGATGATTCCAAAGTAAGCATAATTCTTCCTACCACTCTTTTTTTGGCTGACTTTAAATACGTTTAGCTTTTATTCTAAAATTATAAGCATTAGCTAAACAGCCTTTTTATTAAACTAGTTTTCATAAAGAAAGATAGATCTTCAAATGGTGTTTTAGATAGAATCACCAGAAGCATGTACGCTAAGAGAGAAATCTTTACCGACTTTTGAGACACTATAATTAGAATCTTCAGCTAAAACAAAAAAGAAAACAAAAGGTTTAGTAGATTTTATGTACTATTAGTATATCAGAATTGATTTTTTTAGTCTAGTAATATATTTATCAATAGCGTAAACAGAGGCCAGGGCTCCAGACTAAGCGATACAGGTAAATAAAAAGACGATCAAAGTTCATTATATACCCTGTGAAACAATCTCAATCAATTGCAGTATTATGGGCAAAATCCTAATCATCTCCTTATCATTTTTTTTTAAAGATAATGCCCATCAGCTTTTTTTCCTATGGTTTGGATTCATACCTTTAAGATTTCTGTAAAGCTATAGATTTTGATACAGAGTATGCGTAACAGTATCCAAAAGTTGAGCTATTAACTCTATTTATCATGCAAGCTTATGTTCGATACCACTGTCTTTCTAAATGTCATGTTTAGCTACATAAAGAGATGCCGCCACATTTATTATCTGCGTAAGTCTACGATATATCGCGTTTTTACCTGCAGATTAGAACATTTGGTGAACAAGATGGCTTTTACAGAGTTAAAACGTCTACTCAATAAGACAGCCTAATAATGAGACTTAAAGCTGACTGACAATCTTAAAGAATATATATTGCTATTTTATACTCTATTGGTACTGTGCATCCTGAGCCGCTTTAAGTTTGTCTCGGCAAATTCCATTGTAATTTTTTAGTGCAGCTAAGATTGAGGGCATCTAGTTTTATCAATGCAACAATTTTATATCATGGGACCAAGATATAACAATTACATTGGGCTACTTGGCAAGTAATGCACATTGCTTAAGTATCCTGGCCACTCAATTCTAATATTATATAGACTGGATAGATTCATTTGTGCTTAAAATTTAACCAGGGCGTCTAAACCTTGTAGACTATAATAACACCAATAATTTCTCAGAGCGATTTGAAAGCAAGTACAAAGACCAAGCTATTATTGTCTTCGTATTGTTACTTATTTGATGTTCGCTTTTTCATGTGCTAGCCATCTTTAATTCTTCAACATATTAAATTTTCAAATTTCGTGCAGAAAAGATCAAATAAAAAACACAGGTTATTGTACGAGCCTTCACAACACACTCGAATGGTTGTAGAAGTTCTCTAAGCTGTTCAAGATTGCATATTTCTCTACATATCTTACCTACAAAATAAGCCATTGCAACATGAACCGCGTGTACTAATTTGTATCTACTAGGTTCCGTACACATAACATGGACCCTTGGATTTTATCTGACACACTATAGCAATTCTGGACTATTTAAAGTTTTGAATAAACTGACCCAAGTCTGAACGAAAAAAAAAAAACGACAAAGCCATGTCGTAACTTCTCACATAAAATCCCAATTACAAAATAAGATTATAGTGTGGAAATAAAATAAAAACGTCTGCAAAGCATTCAGCTGCGAAGTGGGAACCAACATGATTTTAAACTTATACGGTTAGTTAAAACTGCCATTTTGGGGGCTGTTTTTGTCAATGGTTGGGTGCCCACAATTCCTTTTTTTGCAAAATTAATAGTTCTGGAATTCAACTATGCAAAGTCCTAGGAAGAATGTCTACTCTATAGGAGAAAAAGCAGCGCATCAATCGGCAGGTCAACTCAGGTTTTTACTGACTTGTAATTTGCAACCAATTATTTTGCCGAGTGAAATGCATATTTTAGGCATTCTTTTGAAAGCAGTTCACTGAGCTCTTTTGCAGGAGAAGTCTTGTGAACTGGAGGAAATTTTAGTTTTTTCAACGATTATGAGTCCAGAAGTACAAATGAGCCCAAGAAAGCAACATGTCTCCTCTATATATATTTGTTGTAGGATGCCTAAACTATACTAATTATAGTGATAAAAATAGTAACAAGAATAGTAATAGTAATTAAAAACACACTAAGTTGAATTCTAAAAAGTTAACTCCAGTTTCTCCTCTCCAGTCATCTAATTAGTGATGTCGGCATTGCTTTGTAATGTCCTAAATATACTTGCGCTTGAGCTGCACAATTTGGGGCCTATGTATGACAATCAGCAAAAAAAAAGAAAAAGAAAAAGAAAAAGAAAACGTGTGTGATCGGCAGTCATCAGTAACTGAAAGACATATCGCTTTATATTTGTTGTCGCCGTAGCTAAATACTAGAAATTCAAACTTGTTGTTTAATCCTATAAACTTATTAAGGACACTTAGGGCGGTAAAAAAAAACTTATCTATCTATGGTTTTTTTTTCTATTAGAATCAGTGATAAGGAAAATGAATAGGGTTCAGAATGTATGATAGTTTACACTTCGATCATAAAATTATTCAAATTATAATATTTTCTGAATAACTGAGAAGTTGTTCAACTATTGAAGTAGTTTGATTTAAATTTGCTTTATCTACAATCAATCTTCAAATCACTATAAAGCAAAAAAGTTTTCTAAGAAATCCAGTTCAGTTAACTACTGAATTGAAAAGGATTTGAAGATGTAGTAGTTAGCTGAAGCTTGCAAAAAAAAACCGAACCTGAATAATTACAACCAAAAGAAAACATTTTTTTTTTGGGGAAAACAGAAAAACAATATTAAAAAAAATAGGAAATGATTTTTAGTGTGGGTTACCTCTGTAATAAATGATGCTATGTATGTGCGTGCGTTTGTAATTTAAAAAGATGAATTTTAGAATGGTGCCTGTCTGTACTACATAACTTATCTGCTACATATGTATAATATTAGCTCACTAACATAGTTACTTATGTTTCTAACCAATGCCTGTTGACTATTGGAAGATCTTTTTACAAATAGCCCACCGAATCGTAAATAGATAAGACCTATGAAAATGGCACATGGTTAATATAGCTCTATGTCAAGAAGATATATGAGATAGATAGATAGATAAATAGATAAATAATCAGTTTATTGTACCCACATCAATTAGATATATGATAATTTAAAACAATAATATTAGATCGAGTAAACTCCAGTATTTTGGGTTGTTTTTTTTTTAATGCACAATCTTGATGATCGCAACTCATGACAGAAAGTGAATAAATACTAAATACATATAAGTTATAATGATACCAAGATGCATTTGCTACTGAATAATGCTCCGTTAATTTAAACTAATGTTCTGATGTCTATTCACGACTGGGGAAACAAAACAAAAAAAAAAAGGATCGTCTCGATCCCCAAGCCTTTGCTTCCCAAAAAGCTCACTTTTGTTAACGGCCAATCAACTAGTACTGTATTCTTCTTACGGTTATAAAACCCCTCCCAAAACAAAAAATTCTTAATAGAATGAATGATAGCCCTAAATAAATATGTAAATTTGAAAGTGGGAGCTGTGAACCTTTCGTGTTTTAATTAATGCAAATGAATGAGATTCCAAAGTTCAACATAAAGACAAAGGAGTTAAAAATGGAACACCATCATTTCTTTTTGAAAATGGTGATAATTTAGTTTACTGGCACACCATCTACAAGTCAATATCTAGAAGTTACATGCTAAACCAAATAACTAGAAGATCTAAAAATATTTCTTTATTCTAAAGCACTTATTTTGGTAAAAACTACAAAGATATTTATGCAAAAGTAACATATTTGATATTGTTATATCTGTGAGATTTATATTTGTTTTTTGGGATTTATTTTGTGCTAGTCAAGTACAGCAATAAAAGCCCAGAGCAATATTTACGGGTAAATCAACCATTACTACTCTATTGTCAAGAGAGAATTGTATGGAAGAAAGTACCCTAATCCATTGAAATCTTTCATGAGTAGCGTGTCTCGTCATACCTTTAGCAAGTTGTTTCAACTTCGCACAGGCCATGGTGTCCTAGGAAAGTATTTCCGGACTAGAGGCATAAATGAGCAAGATAATAATTGCGAGTGTGGTCAGCTGGAAACAGTTGAGCACGTCCTCAAGGAGTGTCCTCTGCACCCTGCAGAGCGAGACTTGTTGAGGAAAGTTTTCCCGGAGCTTGATCCTAAGATCCTTCTTGATACCAAGAAGGGCCTTGAAGCGGTAGTCAAGTTCTTAAATTCATTACCGCAACTTCTTTGCTGATGGTTCGCTTGATTAAGCAGCTTGTTAAGGTTTTACTGGGTGTCAATTTCTGGTATTGAGCTACTGGGTGTTATGTATCTCAGGTTTCCCTTAGCAC
>Ga0160505_100700_pt1 | contig 17898 bp, 10 predicted proteins | sample DIDeMG_FD_108225 | JGI IMG/M metagenome (GOLD analysis project Ga0160505, IMG submission 108225) | Enriched chicken feces microbial communities from UW Madison campus, WI, USA - DID2874_E49_Stillage MG | ecosystem: Host-associated > Birds > Digestive system > Large intestine > Fecal ... | reverse complement strand
GAGACGAGTCGTCTGCGATGCGGACGAATAACCCCGTGCACGAGCATTAGGGAAGCTTTCGCCCTCTACAAAGCTGGCCTGGGGAGGGGGCAGGGAGGGGACATTGTTGATGCCTGGCTGGAGCATGCGGGATGGTGGGGTCGAGGGCCGCATCTGCGGGGAAGGGGGACCGGCGCCAGGAGGAAGGTAGAATGCGGGCTGTGAAACGGGACTCGGTGCTCCTGGTACTGGCCATGCATTCTCGATGGAGGAACCCGTGCCCGTTCGAGAGCGATTAGTTGCCTGGTACTGTCCTGCAGCGTCGCGGCGGTACGGTGCCGCGTCTGCCTCCTTCTCCATCTGAGCCATCTCGGCCAGGGTAACGTTCCGCACCTCCCAGCTGCCGTCGCGGGGAGTCGTGTCCGCAGGTCGGCGCGCAGCAGCAGCAGCCGCTGCGGCGTTTGCGTTCGGTGCGTCGTTGCGGCCGACATCCATTGGGAATGGAGTGACGCTGTTCTGCAGCTGCAGCGCCGACGGTTGTTGATGGCGTCGTTTGTGCATGTCGTGGATGGGAGCGGTGCTTGTCGGGCCAAATGATGAATTGATGGATGGGTACGCGCTGTTTGATGTCGTCGTTGGGGTCGTGGATGTGGGAGTCAGACTCGGTGTTGTTGAAGATGTTTGATCAGCACCCAGCAACGGCTCGATGCCGCCAGCCTTTGATGAACGGAAGAGCTTCTTGAGATGGCGGTTCCTGTCCATGCTTATGGGCGCAGTGCAGGCGCAGTCCTTGTAGTCCTTGTCGTGGGAGGGGAGTGCGGGAGGTGTCGAGGGGGTCTCAAGCCGTCACTGCGCGCCGCCGCCCCGGTACACGACGTGGAGGAGGGAGGGGGAGACGAGTTGCTCTTTGTGCAGGGGCGGGAAGAGATGGAGTGTGTTGGACAAAAGGTGGGACAAAGGGGTGTGAACCTTTTGGGTGCGCGAGACCGTAGGACGTGGAGGCAATGGGCGGGGAGAGGAGGTGGCAGGCGGTGCGGTGGGAATGAGCAGTGGAATGATAGCAAGGTGAGACTCGTTGCCGTAGATGTCGACAAAGATGGACGTGGAGATGCAAGGAGCGAGAGAGTGTTCTTTGTGATGGAAGGGAGCAAATGTGTCGCCGAGGAGGTAACTGTGATAATGCGAGAGCTCGAGAGGTTGGTGGTCTATGGGATAATTGAAAGGAGCAAGGCTTTGTGAGTGGTAGCCGTGGAGGTGCCAGTGCAAGCCGTGGATCGTGGTGGTGTGATGATGAACTGGGAGGGGAGGCAAGCAGAGGCAAGGGGACCAAGGAGACGAGGGGACGGAACGACGACGAGGCGGTGGTGGAAAGGGGAGAGGGGACGAGCAACCAAAGGTGTTTCGGTGTGTTGGTTGGACGTGCGTGCACTCTGCAGCCTGCAGCCAGAAGCCAGTGTGCTATGTGAGCGGGCACAGGCGGGCGGCGGGTCTGCAAGGGATGCACGGAGACTCACAGGGATCCCAGGGCCCAGGGAAACCAGTCAGCACGAGGCAATGGCGATGATGATGTGGCTATTAGGAATCAATCCAACATTTCTAATACTAAGGCTGACTCGGTACTAATAATCGATTACAAATCAACTTGAAAATAATAGCGGAGACAATGGCGTACGCGCCAAAGGGCCGAAGAGAGATGGGCGGGACGATATTCCCAGACAACCAGGGGAAGGCAGTGAAAGTGAAGAATCAGAGCTTGAGAGACTGGGCCGCGGCAAAGGGAAAAGGGAACCTTGCGCCTCTCCTCTGATGCCTGCGTATTACAAACTATTAATAATACAACTCCTTTTTCCAATCATCCTCTTCCTCCATTTCTAATAGGAATACTAATACGGCTTTGGTTTCCACCATTCTGCACCGCATTCAAACTCACCGTCGGCCGTCGAGTGGTCTCATCGACAAGACATGTGGGTCAACTACTGCGTCGTCGTCGTCACTTTTTTTCATCTCTTCCATACCACAAATAAGCTGACTGCATCAGTGTTACATGTGTTACATGATAGCGGGCTAGACTGGATGTGCCACGACGACATTGCGGACATTGCGGTGGGACACAAAGGGTGCGGACACGGAGGGAATGCCCAAACGGTGCGGGTCCGTGGGCCGTGGGGAGGGGTCGAGGCGTGATGAGGCGGTGCTCGAAATACAGGGGCTATTTTTCCACCACACAAAGAGTCCGCGCAGCCGCAGACAGCCGCCAGTCTCAGTCTCCGAGTCTCGAGTCACACCAAGACGAGGGCGGAAGCAGGCGGAAAGAGATGCACGGACAACTCGACATGCGACAGCTCTTGGCTGGTCAAGTTGTCAATTTCTCAAACAGTGCATGTGAGCGTGCCAGCGTGTGCACATGGCGGGGCGCGGGGCACGCTGTGGCATGCGCAGACACCAAACACTAAACAGCGGGGACACCAGAATGCATCCAATGTCTCCGACGTTATATATGCGAGCTGTCACTATGAACGAGTAGCTGCATGCAACAACCTGCACCTTCTATTGCAGCTTGCGCGTGGAACAACACCACACGCGCCAGGTCCAAAACGATCCTCAATAAGCTTAAGTGCGGCGTTGCATATCCCACATCTGGTAAAAGATCTCGGTTTTAGGGAAACAGTCGTCAAAAAGAAGACGTCAGAAGCGTCAGCTGGCTCCAGCTGACCGCGGTGGGCGCGTGGGCGGGCGCCAATGCATCCTCTGCTCTAGCCCGAGTGCGCTAGTGATGCAACTGCCGTGTGCGGTTGCATCTTTTATGATGGAAAGTGGCATGGAATATTGAGAGGATAACCCCTCTTCACTGCGGATGCGCATACACAGCTGCCAGGAGCCCATCTCGTCTCCTGCCTCGATCATCATGTCCTTGTCCCACACGCCACGCTCAAGCGCCGCGACCCTCGGAGTGCCTTCCAGGCCCCGGATGACATAAAGACAGGCCGGCGTCGCCGTCCAGACTCGCTGATCGTGACTCTGAAACATGTGGTTGAGATCTGATGCGAGTCGGTGTGGCTGCACGAGACGTGGCCTGCATTGCTTCGCAGTTCCACTGTACTGTATTGCCCTCCGCACGAGTACAGTGACCCAGGATAATGGTACGCCCCGTCCCCCGCCGTGCGTCCCCGAAACCCGAACCCCCCATCTCCAATATCACGCGAGGTGTCGCGGTGCGAGATCTAGATCTCACGGGGGTGGCCCCCAGATCTGGCTCAGGTGTCCCCCAGTACGTGGAGCAGGCCTGTGCGCGTGTCTGGTCTATCCAGCGAGGTAACCTGGCACCAATATGAATACGAAAGCTGTAGGTGTGAGGGATAGGACCATGCCACTGGCCACCATCCGAAATTCTGACTGGCAGTCGTCAGACCAGCACCCTCCAATCCCGTTTACCAGACATTTACCGCCGAGCAGGCAAACATTCCATCGGTAGCTCGCATATAACGCTGCTAAACTCTGCTTAACATGCAGTGTAGGCGTGAGGTAAACGGATGTATCAGATACAGGGGGACGGCAACCTGCCGCCGCCACGAAATCGTCAGTGGCAGGAATCAGCCCCAACCGCCAACAACCAGCCTGTTTACACCGCACCAGGACGCGACGCGACATCGCTCTACATAACACAAGCAGAAAGCCTCACAGACCACCCGCTGCTCGCCGCCCGCCGCTGCGGTGCTCAGGACACGGCACAGGAACGTAAGCCGTAGGGATGGTGGAACGCGAGGGGTCGGCCAACGTTTAGATTTCGGGGTTAGGAGACGAGGCCGAGGGTGGATATTGAAGTGGATGATCGAGCTGAGGCCAGTCGTTCAAGAGGATCCGAGCGGCGGTGCCACATACACGGGGGGTAGTCTAAAGCTTATCATTAACGTATCGCCTCGAGCGGAAGGGCTAAGCAACGTGTCGTTATTTATTGGTCGGAGGCGTAAGGCTGCGGTGGAAAGCTGCAGTGAGTGTCGTCGACGCCACGGACCGGAACGATGGTGTGCTGAGAACGTAAATTGCTGTTCGGCTCCATTATACCGCGGGGTCAATGAGCGCGGAAGAATAGGCTGCAGGGGTGGCAGTTCAACACCACCGGTCGTAATCCCGATCTCGACGCTCCCTAAGGGCCAGATCCCGCGTCGATTATGCTTCAGTGGGCGAGGGAACCCTAAGTGCTGGTACTGCGATATCAAGTCTCTCTCAAAGGTCTGACTCCTCTCTGCAAGTAAATGAGCAAAGACAAAGCTGTTTTCCAACCGAACATCTGACAGAAGGACGATAGTTAGGGATGGAAGGGACGTCGTCAAGAACTAGCTGCTCGGGACGTCATTGAAAAGCGAGCTACTCGTCTCCACCCGTTAGTGCCGCACAAGATAGTGCCGGAGATACTTGATAGTCTGCGGATGTAGAGAGACATCATTAATGAAATAGCTGCTAGGCTGGTGCCGGCGACAGTCAGAGCTAGCTGCTCGCTCTGACATGTTGGCGCCGGAGATACTGTGATAGTCAGCGGATGTAGAGGTTGCAGTTGAAGGATCACCTATCCTTCTGGCGTGTGAAGTTTCACAACGCGCGTACACTTAGAACCTCCGGAAAGATGGTGCCGGAGATACAGACGAGTCTTCGGATGTAGACGACTGGTCCCAGCCATGTCTTTGGAGGCTCGGACGATAGAGGAGTAGGTGGCTGACATGGTATTCGAAGCTGTGGCAAGTGCACTACTGACCTTTCACGGGCGCGTTCTGAGAGCTCTCCGCCCATTCTGTGCTACTGATACCTTCCGTTCCTACAGACCCCTGCATCCTGGAGGTTCGTCACTTTGAGTACAGACCCGTAAACTGCACGAAGGCCGCTAGTTGTTGATATCAAAGCGACCGTGCCGAACGAGACGAGAGTAACGACATGAAGTCAGAGTAGTCCTCTCCCTTCCGTCACTGGTGGGCCGTTGGCCCCCCCGCTGCCTTTTCTCCGTAACTTTCGTTTTATTATGCCTAATTCATAGGTATCTCCGCGGTGTCCCGACTCGTAGCACACCGCACGAGAATGATATGGCCTCCGCGGCATTCACAGCCATAGAGCTGCCTCCACGCTCAATCTTCGTATTCTTCGCTCCCACGCAAGCATCTCAGTTCCTTCAAGAACCCGTGATTATCAACCGGAAATCCAAATACCAGCGCTACTAACGCCCCAACGGTCGATCCACTGCCACAGACATCCTGGCCACCTGGCAATGTCTCACCATCGTGACATCTAGCACTCTCCCAAGCTATATACCAGCCCCCGGTTAGCGCAGCGGTCTAGAGAGCCCTCGGACTGTCTTTCGGCGCCGTTCTAAGAAATCTATCCATATAACGATAGTCACAGCCATCCGTCACCTCGGTGCTACGAGTTGTCTGGGGAGTTGGGGCGCTCCTTTTTGCCACTGCCAGCAACGGAGCTCTGGAGTGCGTGCAGGGGCATCAGGGCGGGACACGTGGGGCGTACGGGGATCAGGATCCGCACAGCCTGGAGGCCTGGAGGCCGGGGGCCTGGAGGATGCATGGAGGCGCGTCTCATTTGTCCAGGGTTCGATTCACAGGCACGACTTCCCCCTCACTAGCTCTTGGGGGCGACATTCTGACCCTGACGGAGGACACGCGCTTCTCCGTGCTTCCACGCGATTCTGCCCCCGCCAAGCTGGCGATCGTCATCGATTCCAGGCAGCTGTTACGTGTCCGGCCAGGCTGTCCAGGCTGTCCAGGCTTGCGGTGACCGTCCTCCACGCCACTAGCCAGTGTTTTCGCTAGTGCCATACACTTTTGTTTATCTATTCAGTACCATCTGTCGCTCCTTATTTCCACCTCCATTTCACTGTCCATCATTGTTATATCGATAGCGATCTAGAGATGCGGGTGACCCCCTTCCTCTCCCTCCCGATTCTCCTGGGCGTGGTGCTCGCGGACGGCGGCAGGACGGCTGCCGAGGCGGCCGCGGACGGAAACCGGCTGCTCGCGCAGGGCGCGTATGGTGATGCGGCGCGGGCGTACAGCGAGGCCATTGGTGAGTGGCAGTGTGGACGAGGGAGCGGGGGTGTTGGGGTTACTCGACGGGTGGTGTGGTGTGCTGAAAGTCGCATACGTGGCATACGTGGCATTGTGGCTGTGCCGCCGAGTTGCGACGGACCTGATACACCTCCGCTTCTTCCCTCCCGCTCTGACCACGCCATTGCTAACGGTGCAGACTCCGACCCCTCGTCCTATGTCAACTACTACAAGCGCGCGACGGCATACCTCTCGTCGGGGCGGCACGCCGCGGCGCTGGACGACTTTGACGCCATTCTCAAGCTCAACCCCGCGTTTTCTCAGGTGCGTAGGGAGCAAAACGAGAACTGACGTGCAGGCACACTACCAGAAGGCCAAGATTTTAGCAAAGGACGGCGAGTTTGACTCTGCGACCGCCGAGCTGCGCGCGTACACCAAGAGCAGCAGCAGCAAGAAGAGCGCAGACGAGGCGGACGCCGACAAGCTGCTGTCCGACGTTCTGGCGGCAGCGAAAGAGGAGAAGAGCGCGCGCGCGGCGGCCAAGGCGAGCAAGTGGGAGGACTGTGTCAGCCACGCTACGCGCGCGCTCGAGACCGGGCCCAACTCTGCCAAACTGCGCGAACTCCGCGTCGAGTGCAACACGCAGATGGGCGAGGCGGAGGGAGCGTACGCTGATCTGAGGTGAGCACCGCCCCAATGTTCATTCTGACTCTCAGCCGCCTCGCGATCCTGCGCCCGGCGTCCCAGGAACTCCGCCTGAAACTCGCGTACATGTCCTACTTCCTCCTCGACACGACGATCGCCGTCAACGAGGTCAAAAAGTGCCTCCACTTTGACCCAGACCACAAGGGGTGCAAGAAGCTGCACAAGCTCTTCCGCGCGCTCGAGCGCGACACGACCAAGGCGCGCAACTTTGTCGAGGGCGGCAACCCGCGCAAGGCGCTCCAGATCCTGCGTGGCGAGGACGGCGTCGTGGCCAAGTTTGACGCGGCGATGAACGACGCGATTGCCGCCGACGAGATCCCGGTCCAGTTCCACACGAAACAAAAGTCCAAGACACGCGCAGACCTGTACGGCCTCGCGTGCCGCGCGGCAGTGGACGCCAACGACTTTACGGCCAAGTCGGCCGTGTTCTGCGACACGGTGCTCCAGCTGGATCCCGAAAACGAGGCCGGGCTCGTGTTCCGCGGCGAGCGGCTGCTCAAGGACGAGAAATGGGACGAGGCAGTCGCGGCGTTCCAAAAGGCGTTTGAGAAGAGCGGCCGCCAGAGCCAGGACGTCCTGAACCGCATGCAAAAAGCGCAGCGCCTGCTCAAGGTCTCCAAACAAAAGGACTACTACAAGGTCCTCGGCGTGCCGCGCGACGCTGACGAGCGCACGATCAAAAAGGCGTTCCGCAAGGCCGCCAAGGCCAACCACCCGGACATTGGCGGCAGCGAGGAGAAGATGGCGCAGATCAACGAGGCGTACGAGGTCCTGTCGGACCCCGAGCTCCGCGCACGGTACGATAACGGCGACGACCCCAACGACCCCACTGGCGGCCAGGGCGGCAACCCGTTCGCGCACCATGGCGGCGGCATGCCCTTCTTCTTCCAGCAGGGCGGGTTCCCCGGCGGAGGAGGCTTCCCTGGTGGCGGGTTCCCCGGCGGCGGCGGCGGAGGAGGCGGACAAAAGTTCCACTTCCAGTGGGGAGGATAGACTGTATTGTAACGTGATGCACTGTATTAGATGTGGCCAGAACACGAGTGCGGGAGCTCAGTCCGCAATGGAACGAAACAACAGTGGAACTGACAATCATGTGCACGCGCATCTGACGCGCAAAGCCAGACCGGCGTTTATGAGCCTCGTCTCCGTAACTCAGCCCTCCACCGGGTCGTCCAGAGATGCGCATTCAACGGGGCGGAGAAGCAGACTGGGAGTACTCACTCCTGATCGCGCCCATGCTCACGATATGCACCAAGTAACTGTTTGACAATGTCCATGCGCTCTGAGCTCTATTGTTATTTTTGCCACCGGAAATGAAATGAAAAGGGATCAGCGGGGCGAAGCACGGCGAGCTGCGAGCAGCATGCTTGGCGTGGCGTGTGTGTTTGTCGCCACACGCGACAAGAAGGTCAGCGTGTATTCCTCGCTGCCCCGTTCTGCGTTCACACTGTCTTCTTCCCTCTGCGCCCTCTGATTCCCACAACTTTGACATTGTACACTCTCCCATCCATGGTTCCCTCAACTCGTCACTCATCACCTCCGTCACCACCTCCGTCACCACCACAGTCACCTACGCCACTAGAAGCGCTCCCCCGCGTCCCGGCCTCGCGCGCACCCACCCCCGTGCACTACCTCATCTGCGCGGCCCTGCTCTACGCCTGGCAGCGCATCACCCTCGTGCGCGTCTCGGTCCTCGTCCTCACGCTCGTGCTTGCTGCCGTGTGTGAAGTGGCCACCGGCGCGACTACGGCTCCAGCTGCGCCTGACGCGCGTTCAGAGACGGAGAGCAGCGTGGGAACGGACACGAGCACCGACAGCGACGTACACACCACCACGTCCACCAGCGTCTCGACCACGAACACTAACATGACCACAACCCCTAATACGCGTTCCCACACACCCTCCCCGCAGCCCACGACCATGGCGGAGCCTCCAAAGCCTGCCAACCGCGCTGCTCGGCGGCGGCGCTCCAAAGCCCTCAACGGTATCCCCAACGGCCACGACTACGGTCACGACTACGGTCACGACCACGGTCACGACCACGGCGACAACGCCGCCGACCACCACTGCCTCGCCCTCAGGCCCCAGTACACGATGTGCGAGTGCTGCGGCGAGATCAAGGCCATCGCCGCTGGTAATCGGCAGCTGGCGGCCAGGCTCAACCGCCGGAAGAAGATGTTCCGCGAGCTGCCGCCGACCACGGCGCCGACCACGCGCCCGATCGCGAGCCACACGCCCCAGACCGCGACGAACGGTACCGCCGACGCGTCCCAAGCCGTCAAGCCCGACGCCCTCCCCAAGTCCAAGCCCACGACCGAGACTAAGCGCGCGGCAGCCAAGGCCCTGCTGGACGGGCTGCCCGAGTACACCCGGATCATCCTCGACATGCAGTGCCCGAGCGAGCTCATCGCTAACGCTCTCGCCTGCACGCAGATGGCGCCCCGTCCGCGCCTTCCGTACCTCATCGCCAGCGCCGAGGTCACGGGCGATATCACCCTCAGGTTCCCCGACGTGCGCAACTGGACGCTCGATGAGATCAAGGAGGACGTTGCGACGACGTTTGCGGCGCTCGACGACATGCAGCGCGAGGTCGTGTCGTTCCTGTTCTGCTGGTGCGTCGCCGCCATCATCGGCAGGACCAAGCGCGAGGGCGAGCAAGCATTCCAGAGCATACCCCCCGACGAGCGCGCGGCGGTCTGGTACGCAGGCATCAACGTCGCCCTTGAGGCCGCTACCGTCGAGGCGATGGAGGGCATGGTGACTTCTGGCATACTGTTTGGCATTCGGCCACCGCCAGAGGACATTGACGACGTGTACCCCCGCCCCGAGTACATGCGTACCAAGATGACGACGGCGGAAATGTATGCCGACTACAAGCGCCGGACCGCCGGAATCCATCCCCCAGCGGCAGAGTCGACCCAAGTCCATGTGCCAGTCCTTGCCCCAGCCTCAGTTCCAGGCTCGACTCAACCTCGAGTACCACTGAAGGCCCCGATCGACGCCCCGGCCCCCTCCTACAAGGGCAAGGAGAAGGAGCACCCGACCTACTCGGCCAAGATTATCAACCGCATCGACGCTGTCTCCGACTTGCTCGAAGACTTTCGCCGGCTCGAGAGGGAGCGGAAGCAGGCGCACAAGGAGCGGAAGGGTAAGAAGGGGTACAAGGTCCCGCGTGGAATGCCGCGTAGGGTTGAGGCGCGCCGCGGAGAGTCGAGTGCGGCCGGCGCGCGGTCGTTTGCATAGTGTCGTTGCACCATAGTGGTGGTTTGTAGTCTCCCAAAGTGAGCGTAGGTGTATTGTCCTCGTCTCCAGAGTGTAGGTGTAGTTCCCCCATCGCTGTCCTTGCGGCGCGTGCCGCAGCATCAACTGTTCTGTAGATCCATGTGATTGTCGTCGTCATATCGCTGCTAGGCACTGGATCAGCTCCCGAGATTAGATTTCAGATGTAACTTGACGTCAGCACGGGTTGTGTCCATCCATGAGTAGAGATAATGTAGGATCCCGAACGAAAGCTCCCCTGGTTCGCCAGATGGCCTCGTCCACGCCCCTCCTCGACACTCATCCTCGCCCCTTGGCATTGCTGCCGACATCAACGCCCAGACTTGCACCGAAGCGAAGCCGAAGCCAATGCACGATTCCATAATACCTCCAGCTTCCGAATGCCAACACCGAGCCCAACCTGACCGTCAGCCCTGCCTCGCGCTCAACTCACTAGAACCAAAGCAAGGACGCAATGAGCTGCTGCGCGAGGTAGTACAGCGGGAGCCCGAGCGCGGGGTTCCAGAACGACTTGACGACAAACTGCTGGCGCGCGACGCAGAGATCGGACAGCTGGAAGATGACGGCGCCGGCAATCTGCATCCACGGGGTAGGCGTGTTCCATGCGCTGCCGACCGCGAGGGCCGTCATGCCTGAAATAACAGCAGTGTACAGCGCGACGGGCACCTTGTCGGCGGACGGAAGATGGGGAGAAAGCCACCTCCACACCAGCCCGCCAGCAAGCACCCCTCCGGCCGCCGCTGCGCCCACCGCAGCGCTGTCGAGACCGCGCAGGGAGAAGGCGTACCCGAACCCGACGTGCGCTAGCAGGAAGGAGAACAGGCCGGCCTGGAATGTTGTTTGTCCGCCAGGGATGAGGAGCACGTCGCCGGCAAAAGACAAAGCCAGAGAGGAGAGGATCGCGCGCCCGAACGGCGTGTCCGCCATCGGGGACGTGTACGCCGTCACGAGGAAGCCGGTAGATGCCCACGGCTTGAAGACCCACACGCCCGGCTTGGCGCCCGCGTACTCCGAGCCAAGGAGGCCGAGCAGCCCCACGGAGGTTATTAGTGGTCCGGCGGCGTATCCGACGTGCATGGTGGTCTAGGGAGTGGATGTGTGTGTAGGGAGTGGATGTGTAGTTGGATAGAGTTGCAGTTGGAGAAAGAAGATGTTATGAATGCGACGTCGGCTTGGAGTTGTAGGCGTTACAAGAACGTCAATTCAGGTGACTGGCGGCTATCAGATGCGTGGGCCCCACAGTATGCGGTCATCGGCAAGAAGAAGCCGGACTGTCGCACCAGTCGACGTTGTAGGGCATCACATGGTTCTGTGGCGCTGAGACGGTTGCGACCACCTCGCGAGGAGATGATACACCGTCCAACACGCTCTGCTGAGGGCGCGTGCATAGGATCTGACCGACATGGGCTGGGAATGGATCAAGGGCTATCTCGACGGCTCCTCAACGAAGAACAACAGCAACCATCTTCCACATCCCTTACTGACCGGACACCCAGCCCAACTCCGCACACCAATGGATCCTAAATACACCGGACGTCGCCCGTGCCCCTCCACATGGCCAGCACAGACACCGATCAGCGGGGTGTAGATCATGTGACAGGCGAGATGGCCGATGCGGTCTAAGGCGCTGTGTTAAGGTGTTACGTAATAACCTCCGCAGTCTTCGGACGTGGGCTCGAATCCCACTCTCGTCAACAGAGGATTGAGTTCCTCCAGCCAATGCTTTTTGGGAGTGAGGGAGATTGAGGAGCGATGGCGATGGCGACGGCGATGGAGTCGACGATCGGCGAAAAAGTGATTGGTAATTGCTTCCGATGAGCGATGGCGGGAGGCGAAGATCTGAGAACTTGAGCCCCTTTTGATCCGCCCAGAGGTCAGAGGATCCACGCTCCACGGCCCCGAATCTATCGTTCATGAGTGCACATAGGACGCTGCTGTCGGCGTCAAAAGCTTGCCCATCAGCTGCACAGCGGTGAAAATGTTGACTGATCAACACCGGTGAGAAACATAGGAAGATTGGGCCACGGCGAGACCTGAAGTTGATGAGCTTCAGTCTCGATCCATCTGCTTCTCATTGTCTCCCCATGAGAAGACGCGAACCGAGGGAAGGTGTGCCTCCGATCTCGCAGCCGACCGGCCGCCGCGATTAGATCCGAGCGCGCCCCTGCCCACCCAGAGCCATTATGGTCCGAGCGCAGCGCAAGTTAGACGCCGACAGCGCCACAGCACACGCGCGCCCATTCAGCTGCCCACCTGGCCTGGGCACCCGCCACATCCTGAGAACCTGAGAAGCGCGCCAAGCACTTTGCAGCGTGAGGTTTCAGTGCGTCACCGTTCCTCATCTCGGCTACCTCCCTCGGACCGACCGACCTCCGATTGAGACTCGTGGTGATATCCACGCAGAATTTCCGGCCTGGGAAGCTATCCGACGTCGGCTGCGAGCTGGGCCCTCATTGTTCCCGGCAAGCCACCGGAAGGCTTCGCCACTTGTTCGCGTCGCCTTCTTGCTCTTTGCGCCACACAAGCCCTCGGGGTTTGGACAGTGGGTTCTGTGCCCCGTACCGGTGTTAAGAAGGTGTTGCGGAGGCGCGTTGCCCCGCGACAAGAGCTGATCAGCAGAAAGGCGGGGTTGAGACTGCAGTGTTTGGGATGAAATTAACGCGTTGTGTTTGGAAGTGGCGGGCCCCGGACTCAGCCCAGGTCCCCAGCACGATCGTCTGCGTTCTGAGGATGGGGGTGGATCTGAGCCTTGGTCTGAGCGGTGTGGCAGTTGCGTGTTGGTCTAATGTGGCGACCTCGTTCGCTTCCCGGCGCTCTATGCTCCATCCTCGCCGTGCAGAGTAAGGCGTACATGCCAGTAATATACTATTGATCGTAGACTGCTAACCCTTCGTACACCCAGTTCGTCTCCCACAGTCTCGTCCGTATTCCCAAGAAACCCACGACCCCTGTCTGTAAAATTTTAGAGAATGAAGCGGAAGCCCGGGTGCTGGTCGCCGAGGTTGAGGATCTCCTCGCGGGACATGTTCTCCAGTCCCCACTTGCGGCGGTACTCTGGGTCGTCGACGTCGTGGACCTCGTGGGGGCCCGGGGCGGGGCCGTACTTGGCCTCGCGGTCGCGGTTCATCTTGCGCATGCCAATGTAGAGAATGATAGAGGTGATGAGGTTGAGGCACGCGAATGCGAGCGCGCAGCCGTGGCCGGAAAAGTAGCGCGGCTTGTCCTTTGTGCGGTACGCGAGCGAGGCCCAGATACCGCCCGAGTTTCCGCAGGTGAAGACGAGACCCATGATCGTGGCCTTGCGGTAGTGCGAGCCAAAGTTGTTTCCGCACCACACGATCGTGGTGGAGATCATGGGCGCGATGGACATTGTGGTGAGGAAGACGGCAAAGTAGGCCGCGCCGACGTTCTTGAGCGGGTTGAGACAGAGGAGGATAATGTATCCGATGGCAGCGAGGACAGCCCAGAACATGTTGAGCGGGCCGCGGATCATGTACTTGTCCGAGAACCAGGCGGTGAGCAGCGTGGTGATAAAGGCGACCACGTAAGGAGGAGTCGACATGAGGAGTGACTGGGGCTTGGACCACGCGCCGAGCGAGGCAATAATCGTCGGCGAGAAGAGCGACTGCGAGTAGATGCACTGCGCGGGGCCAATGTAGCAGAGCATGAACAGGTACGTGCGCCAGTCCTTGAACGCCGAGTTGACAGTCTTCCACGAGAACTGGCCGCCCTGCGCGAGACCCGTGTCGGTGCGCAGGCGGTACAGCACAAGGTCGCGCTCAAACTCGGTGAGGAACTTTGCGCGGTCGGGCCAGTCGTGGATCATGCCAAACGAGCACAGCGCGACCACAAGGGTGAGGATACCCTCCATGATCTGGCGTCAGCGCTGCTCACGAATAATAGATCCGAGACCAGACCGCGGATTGTGGCTGGCGATAGGCAGCTCGATATCCGGCGCCACTTGCTCTGGAATGTGGCGGCACTCACAAAGATCCACGACCAGCCGGCCTTGCCGCCAATGCCGTCCATCTTACCGAGCGCGTAGCCAAAGATACCGCCAAAGGCACCGGCGAGCACGGCACCAGCAAAGAAGATGGCAGTGCGCTTCGAGAGCTCGTCACGGCGGTACCATCCGTTGAGGTAAAAGTTGAGTCCGGGGAAGAGACCAGCCTCAAAGATACCCAGGCAGAAGCGGAGCGCGAGCAGCTGGCCATAGTTCTTCACGAGGCCCATGAAGATCTGGAAGAGGGCCCAGGCGACCATGGTGCCGGGAATGTAGATCGAGGGGCGGAGGCGCTTGAGCACGAGGTTGGAGGGCACCTCGAAGGCGACGTACGACACGAAGAAGACTGCTGTCAGCGACTGTGGTGGCGGGCCACTCACTGAGCGAGGCGTTGGTGAACATCTGCGAGTCGAGCTTGAGGTCCGTGGAGAGGCCTGTACGTTAGCATACAGCGAGATCGGAGTAAGCACTCACCCCAGAGGTTGGCGGTTCCGACGTTGACACGGTCGAGGAAGGACATGAGGTAGAGCAGGCTGCAGTCAGTACGCGCCGTCTGCTTCAACTCACGTCATCCAGGGAATAAGACGAAAGTCCATCTTGCGGAGGAGCTTCTTCTCTACTTCGGCGCGCTCCTCGGGGGTCATGGCCAGGAACGCCTCGACGTGCGGGCTGTTGACCGTCTGCTCGAGGTCGCGCTTGGTGTCCGAGCCCGTGTCGCCCATGACGGCGATCGCCTTCTCGTCGACGATCTGCTTCTCGTCGGCCATCGTATTTGTTGTTTTTCTAAAGATTGACTAGTTGTCGAGGTCCGTATCTATTTCTATGCGATCGTCGTGGCGAAGCGGCCCCAGTGTAGAGGGGTCACAAGAAACGGGGATGGAGGGCAATAACATCCACCAGCACCGGCCTTCTTGTACTTGGCATCTTCGCAGCTGATCCCCTCCACTCAGCCGTCATGTCTCGATCCAGTTGGAAAAAAATAACAGGATCACACAACGTCGGGCCAAAGGTGGCCGAGTCGAGCTGCTGCACTGTTCTGGAGCTCCAGGCGTGAGGTCACAGCAGGTCAGAGCCAAGGACTAAGGTACAGAACTCGGACGAGATGCGCTCGTGCTCGCCAAAGACATCAGGGCGCGAGAACAGAGGTCGACACGGCGTCGACCGAGTCGAAGTTCCACTAAGCTAGAGTCGAGACTCGGCGACAGGGAGAGGTCGGAGGGGAGACGCCGAGGCGCAGCCCAACCCGTCAAGCAGGCAGGAGGCTGGATACCGATATCCCTGCCGCCTGTCTCGCTAGTGTGTATTTCCGCAAGCGGGCAACGATGATTTGTGGCTCCTCACCGGAGTTGTCGTCCAGGAAAAAGCGTTCATTGTTTACATTCCAGAGCCCACAGTCTTTGCCGTATCCCACTTTTCAGAGCACGCACGGCAAAACCGGCCACTGGGGACCCTGCAGTTGGCGGGGCTGCAGGCGGGGAAGTGACCGTGCCCTCACATGGACCCACGTTGTGCCTGTGGCGGCGACCCTCGGCGGGCATGGCGCACGGGCGGGGGTGGGGATGGCGGGTATGGTGGGGTGGCCAGCCAAGAGAATGGGCAGAGCCAAAATGTCGAGGTGTACGAGTGGTTGTTGTTTGCAGGGGTCTACGGGTAAAACCTAGATAGCGGACGGGGGAGGCTATGGTCGGCCATTGGTCGGATGCCAAGGGAACGACGTAAAGCCAAGCCCGACCTGCTTCCCAGATTCGTCCACTGATTAAGAGACGCAACGGAATCGCCGAGCAGCGACTCGTGACTGATCACAACTCGGCAGCTGCATCCTATCTCCAGGGCCATGTAGCCGATCAGACGCTCAGTCCAGCGTCACCGTGGACGAGCGGGGGAACAATGCACCGGCTTCTCCACGGGGTATGTCGGCCGAAGAGCGCGAAGGCCACTCACATGACTGTGAAAGCGATGGCAAACGCATCGCGGTGCGAGGGGGGTGCCAAACCCCGCATCTCATCAGGACGGCACGCTGGCCAATTGCGATGGGCCCGTTTCAGCGCTGATGTGACTGGCCATGCCACAGGAAAGCCGGACGTAGATGGGCGGCTAGCGTCCAGGCCTCTGCGGAGGCTTGAGGCGTCGAACGCTTTAGTCTTTTGGTCGTCGTGAATCGAGGCTTGTGGCACCGATTCCGAATGGATCTACTGAGGCGAGGCGTTACCGCTGGAACTGCGAGCGAAAATTTCAATCAGCGTCGTGCGTGCAGACTCGAGAGCTGTAGATCTGCACGGAACGCAATGGTGCACGAGTGCGGGCAACAGAATTGTCAGAAGCTCCGATACCGGTGCTGGAGGTGTCAGCTTGTGCAGATGGACTGCGACGCTCCAACTTTGGATTCTGGTGGCACAGTTCATGCAGAACGTCGCGTAGATGTTCACCCGCTACGCTCCAACTGTCGAGATGGCAGCAGCTCGCTCGGTGGAAGAGGCACAGCTACCGGGACAGCAGAAACTGGCCAGAAACGCGCTCATGCACGTTCCAGCGCGTCTTGGACTCACAGTACAGTTAGAGGCGCTGGCGGCGGACGCCGACGCCCTCGCCGAAAACGGTCATCTGACCAGCAATTTCCGCTATCTTGCCCACCGAGTTTCATGGTACCACAACCGTATTGTAGATGGTGAGAGAGTGAAGCATGACGAGAAGAGAGAAAGCACCATGCGTGGTTAATTGAGATACGCGCTGCATTCCACGGCCCGCGGTCGCGACGTCGATATCTGAATTGCACCGTGGCAAGATCCGGTGGCGCGTGTCAAGCTCCGAGACGTCGCTTCCTCGCCCCCCACATCCACCTCTCGTTTCTTCACTCCACACCCGCTGCTCCACACTAAGATACTCCGCATGCATCGAGGTCCCCATGGATCCCCACCTCTTGGCGACAACGTCACCCGCGTTCCACGAGCGTGACCCGTTGATCTGTTCTCGAACCCCAGAGATAGTCTATCCCCGCATTCCTCGTCCCCACACGATACTAACGGCTTCTAACCCAAACATGCTTACTCTGTCATCATAGGTAGCGTCAGCACGAACACGTCCACTTTCCGTCGGTTTATCGTGGCGTCGTCTGTCGGGAGCCTTGTGCCGTGTACTGCCGACGTCCATCTCGATCAAACCGATGACCGACCAACGTTATGCCCGCCATTGAGTTGCCCGCTTGTGTCTGGAGATTAAATACCTCACTGCGGATGAGAGCGCCATTATCGCTACGCGTCATTATCTCTGCGATCACCAGTCTTCGGCGCGGATCTACGCGATCAGGCCGTGAGCTGTGGGGCACGGCGATGGCGTGATGTGCTCGTCAAGAGTGAGTGGAAGGTGTTGTGTAGACAGCGTCGTGAGTTGAGTATCACAATGTGTCATCTTCGTCCATCAGGCCACACCCAAGTCAGTCACCCCCCGTCAATGCCTCACTGTCGTTCTGAAGGCGCGATTCGAGGTAGGGCCATAACGACGCCCCATTCCTCTCAGTGAAGGAGAGGTCGCTCCTCACGAGTTGGCGTTCTGAAGCAAGCACGATCCCTTCTCACGTATTCACAGCGAACCGACGCAATACTGCTAACCTAGTGTCCATCTCATTATCATGACTGACGACGGGGGTCTCGGGGCGGTCGAGGCGGACAACGCCGCAAAAGATTGACCTTCGCGCGCAACACATAGAATCGACCATGGCGCACAAGAACGGGATTCCAATGGCACCTCGCCCTACTGTCGCAACTACACCCACGCCGCAACTTCCTCATCCGCAAACATCCCCGGGGGCACAGACGCAAGGTACTCGTCAAAGCCGACGACACGGACGATGACCTCGTAGTCGGCCCGCGTGTCGAGTCTCAGCGCTGCGCG
>Ga0160505_100699_pt1 | contig 17911 bp, 9 predicted proteins | sample DIDeMG_FD_108225 | JGI IMG/M metagenome (GOLD analysis project Ga0160505, IMG submission 108225) | Enriched chicken feces microbial communities from UW Madison campus, WI, USA - DID2874_E49_Stillage MG | ecosystem: Host-associated > Birds > Digestive system > Large intestine > Fecal ... | reverse complement strand
CATAGCTGGTTCTGCCGGGAGAGGATTGCTCACCATAGCTGGTTCGTCCGGAAGAAGACTGCTGGCCATAGCTAGTTCTGCCGGGAGAAGACTGCTGACCATAGCTAGTTCTGCCGGGAGAGGGCTGACCATAGCTGGTTCTGCCAGGAGTGTGCTGATTGTAGCTACTGCCACCAGAAGAATACTGGTTTGAGGTATTACTGTATCCGCTGCTTGTCGGCTGAGAGTAACTACTCGAAGTGTTCTGCGAGTAGCTAGAACCACTGTTGTAGCTCGTCTTATTTCCCTGATGGTTACTGTTGTAACTTGATGTGCCGCTCTGATGGCCATAAGCTCCTGCAGCCGCAGCAGCACCACCACCAAGACTTAGCTTGTCAAAGTCAGAGAGACCCGCATCAGACTGCGAAGGGATTTTAAAGCCCATATTGTGGCCGCATCCATCCTGATGAACATGACCAGGCTGAGCACTCTGCTTACCCGACTTGGCGCCAGTCTTAAGGTTCTGACCCGCGCGGACACCCTGAGAAGTAAGGCCTCTGAGAATGGCATCACGATTCTCAACCTCATTGAGCCACTTTTCCATCGTCTCACGCATCTTTCTCTGAATAGGAGTAGAAGCAAGGCTAGGGTGATGGAACACCTGCAAAGCCTCGTTGGTGACGTCGTCGACATTAACGCTGGTGTCCTCCCAAGCTTTGACAACGAGAGGAACAACATGGGCAACAACCTCAGTAGCAATCTTACCAGCAGGCTCGTTCAAGTAGGCAGCAAAGTGATCCTTGGACAGCTGCGAATGAGTCGGGTTGTCGTAGTTGTTGTCATTCCAAACACGAAATTGCTCGTCATCGTTGACGACCATCTCGGTACCAGAGTGCAGGCCATTGACCAGATCGCTAAGCATGGGTGCGATAATAGGCTGAATTACACCCATAACAAAAAGAGTCAAGGAATCAGAAATCTTCTCCTTGATGGTAGAGAGGAAGGGCACAGAATCCATAAAGATCTCAATCTTCTTCATGACGCGATCTCTAAATTCAAACAGAGGATACAAACGGGAAATGATATCTTCAGGGTCGCTTGAATTGGTACCGCTGCATGAGTTTTTAAGAGAATCAATCTCTTCGGAAATGCTGCTGTATTTCTTTGAGACAAAGGCGCCACGATCACCACCCATACTTCTGGATCCACCACCCAAAGAATAGGACTGGCCCTCGTCAGCAGTAAAGTCAACAGGGACCATGTCGAAGAGCTTTTTCAAAGCATCAGCGGAAGTTTGAGCGCCAGCACCATTTTCGAGCTGTTCTTGGATCTCGCCAAGCTCAACTTGAGAGAGTGAGTCCTGTGCACCACCCAAAAGCGAGTGAAGAAAGTCCTTACCACCAAAAGTACCAGTGACAATAGGATAGACGGACTGGCCGTTGAGGTTGATCTTGCAGTTGCTACCAACGTGAGGAAACACGTCTCTGTGGCCCAAAGCGATCAAAACAAGCTCGCAGTAGTTTGTATGAGCAGAGAAATCTTCAAGAGTGTGCAAAGACTGGCCAAGCAGACGAAGCGCCTCGTACTGATCAGCATCGCTGTTGTTGGCACGAGAAGAGCGACCCTTCTCAATACATTTTCTCAGGGACGTTCTGACGTACTCAGTGGATGTGGGCCAGTTACCACCACGCTCATTCGCAATGTAATTTTTCATGCCGGTCTGGGGATCAATCTCGAGTTCTCTGGGGTCAACAGGACCACGGAGTCTCCTGTCGTAAGTACGCGCATCCTCGCCCTCAGCGTAGCCCTTGGGGTTGTCAATATGCTCCTCAGCACGGTAGACGCCAAGTCTGTCACTGGTGACCTCAAACTCCTCAGTACCATAGCCAAACTCAGTGAAAGCCATAATCCAAAGCACAATGCGGATCAGCTCAGGGCTAATGTTTTTGCTGAGGGTGCCGACATCAATTGCCTGCGAGTAATCACGGAGCCAGTTGCCAAAGTAGACCCGCTTAATAGCAAGGTTGTTGAACTTCTTTCCGCCCTTGAGTTTGGAAATGAAGGATCCAGAGGCCATAGCAAGGGTAGCGAGGGTGTCCTCAATGTCTCCGTGTCGAAAGTTGACACCTTCGACAGCGGCCAGCGATGGAATGTTTCCAGCGCCAAAGCCATATGCACCATTGGACATAAACACAATGGCGATTAGCAAGACTAGTAGTATATAATGAGTAGGAATTAGGTCGCCCATGATTTGATTACAGTTGATGGGAGAGAAAAACAAAAAGAAAAAAAAGTAGAATGAAGAAATCCAAAACAAACGAAATAAAAATCCAAAAGCGGCTATGCTTTTAAAGTTTTTTTAAAACTCGATAATAAACCTCGTTTTTTGGGTTTGTTTTTTAAGACCAGGAATAGCCTCAACTAATAGTAATTATATCAAATTTGAGCATGTACTTTTATCAAGCAATGAAAGCAATCTATTATAAACTGCAATGGTTTAAAATGCCAAAGTCGTCTTGTTGTTGTTGTTGTTGCTTGATGTTGGTTTAAAAAAAAAAAAAAAGGTTTTCAACATGCGCATGTCAAATAAACTCTGCAATTGACGTCGTATTATTATGGGATGTTTACCAGATTTGTCAAACCTACATCACAAATGAGGACCTTGAGCTCTTTTAACAAACCAATTCAACATTGATCAAAGTAGTAGGAAATGAACAGGTCAAAATCATAAATTAATGAAAATTACTACGACTAAACACATAAACTATGAACACTATAATAATTAATAATAATAATAATAAAAAAGAAAAGAAAAAAAAAATCAAAATGTCATTAACGGGGCTCCTCTTCCTGGTACCAGCAGTCAGGCACCATAAGCACATAGCGCTCCATTGCCTCACGAAAGCGAGCCTTGTATAATCGTGGTGAAACAACTGTAGGCTCCTTAACCCCTCCGCCGACTAGGCCTCTTTCCTTCACCCAGCTTTCTAGCTTCTTATCCCAAGTAAACGTGCGAATAAAGTCAATGATTCCAACCACTAGCTCGTGGCTTTCTGTGTCAATTGCAATCACCAAAGAGTAATCCATAACGTTCATCTTGGCCAAAAATAAGGTATCATTCCATAGCGAGCTGCGAAGCAACTTCTTTGAATGCTCGCGCACAAAAAGCGGCGATTCGTAGATAAACTCAACCATATTTTCATCCAACAAGACCTCGTTTTCACGTCCAGTCTGCTGGACATGACGGTTACGCATTGAACCCTTCAAATCAAAAATTCTGGTCGTCTTCTTGTTGTAAAATAAGTTTTCCATAACCAACACGTCCATTTTCATTGTCTTGTTACTAATGGGGTTGCGGATCTGGATCTGGTAAAAGCCAAAAATCTTAGAAAGCACACTGGGGAGCTCATGGAAGAAAGCTTTGGCCATAAACTCAAAGTACGACGGAGCGAATTTGAGAAACGCGTCGAGCTCAGCTGGAGACAGCTGCTTCACTACAAGACGGTCATCAAGAGTCTTTAAAAATGCTGACCCTGACTTTCCACCAGAAGAATCCCACTTAACGCACCGAGAAAGTGACTGGATGTACGCGCTGTCACAATTGCACTGTCTTCTCAGTGCATCAAACTGCTCTGCATAAAAAATCTTGCAACTCAATTTTGCTGAACCCTCCTGAAACTGATACTTTAGATGAATACCAGTCTTTTTTAGCATATGAGTCTCCAGCTCATCACTTGTGTCCATCTCAGGTGTTTCGTTAGATTCTGTATTCAACGGGTGACTTGTTCGCATATTGTGTAATTTCTCCAAGTAGTCGGGGGACGAAAGTGAAAACGCAATTAAAGAACTAGGCTCATCTTCACGGACAATGACATCAGAATCAACAAAAATATGTTCAGATGGTGCCAACGGGTATTCTAGTGGTTGCCAGCCAGTAGCAGAACGATCCGCCCAAAAGCTAGCCAAAGACTGAAGAAGACTCTGACGCTCTGTTTGCTGAAACTCCTTAGCTGGTGTAAAAATTGACGGCTGGCTGACATTAGACGGCATTCGGGTCAAAGAACCATCTACATTCTCGTCTTTAAGACTATCATCTAGCTCATCAAAGGTTTCTTCACTGTGCTTAGCAGGTAGCTCCGTGCCAGCCGTCACTGGTAGAGCTTCTTCAACATCAGTTGTCTCCGAAGGGTTTGATTGATCCTTGTCAACCGCCTTGTTGAGGCTCCTTGAATCAACATTGGACAACCCAGACGATTTACGACTAAGTCTCTCGGTAGCCACATCATTGTCTTTAGTCTCTTCATTCTTGCTGAAACTCTTCACTTGTTCATCATCTTCCTCGTTATCTGAGGACTCTGATTGTGACGCTTCCTCCACAGCATCTTTCACCGTATTGAAAATCTCAACAATCGGTTTAGAGGAAGCAACTGGAAACGCACGAAAGCGAGTCTGGGCCAGCATTTGTCGCTCTCTGGCTCGCTCCTTCTCGAAATCTTTCGAAAGCTGCTCAAAATGACTGGCAAGAGATGAAACAGATACCTTCTGATTGTTGTTGTTGGTGTTGTTGCCAAATTTGCCAAACATTAAATGATGCTCAAGCCTAGTCCCAAACCGTTGCCTTAAGCTTGGAGGCGGTAGAGAGATTTTGTCGCTACTAGTACCACCAAACTTGCGCCTAAAGTTGAAGCTTGAAGAAGGACCAGCAAGGCTTGTGCTACTGTTACTGTTACCATCTTCAATCTTCATCTGCGGAATCCTAGATCGAAACTTATCAAACGTATTAGACTTTTCAGGGCTGTTTGAGCTGGGCTTACGCTCAATAGAAGAGGGTTTTAAAGCCGGGATATAACCGACACGGTTCTTCACCGGTGATTTAGACCGGACAGATGTCTCTTTTACAGACTTCTGATCATCAAGAGATTTCTCTTCAGCAATGCTATCAGTAAATGAAAGATCTGTCAAATGTGATGGCTTTCTTTCATGTTTGTTCGCGCGCTGAGATTCCATTCGTGCCTCAACCCGAGAAACTACCTCTTGTACACGGCTGTTAGGGGTATCCCTGCGTGGGCTAGATGAGCGAGTACCAGGACGAGTAGAAACCGGAGAAATCTTCTCGTCACTAATAGCCAAGTCAGGAATATTATGAAATGGAAAGGAAAGCTTGGGCGATTGCTCAAGACTTGTCCGTCGTTTTGGCGTCGACTGACCAGAAAGTTTCGAGCCGCTAGAAAGAGGTTTTACTTTTCGCTGGTTCAACTCCTCAGGGATAGTATTATTAGAGACAGACTCCTCCGACACGATACGCTTTTTCCGATCACTCTCTTCAACCACGCTGGATTTTCGACTAGACTGGACACTGCTAATTGGCCTCTTAACAATCTCAACCTCATTGGTATTTGTTGATCTACCAGAATCTTCACCTTGTTTTTTGCTCAACTTGGAAGCACTAGACTTGGATAAAGCCAGTTTGTTGAGATTGGTGTCACTGGAAACTGATGGAGTAGTAGAAACTCTAGGTTCCAGTATACTTTCTGCCTTTTCAGATTTATTATCGGGGGGTTCTTTAGACAACTCAGCATCGTTTCCATTTAGAGAACTTTTCATTGACAAGCTGTTGGATGGTACAATATTGGTAGCACTGGCATTAATAGGCTTGAGTTCAATACCGTCATCATCGCTACTAGCCGTGACAGCTTGCGCATCATCTGGTGCTTCATTCTTGGAGGGATCGGCAGTGATATCACTGGGGTTCGTTACACCAGTATTACCAGAAGATCCAGCTTTTACTTCATTGCTATCTTTCATGTCTGACGGCGGATCAGGAGAGCCACCGTGTTTTCCCTCCCCGTCAACACTGCTAGTAACTGGGGAAAGAATTTCCTTGCTGTCAATCAATAAAGCTGACTTTTCTTCGGGCTCAATGCTTGGGGATGAAGGAGTTTTCTTTTCATCAGTTAGATCATCGTTTGTTTTCTCAAAAATTCGTTTTAGATGCTGAGCAGTAATCCTGGTAATATCTTTTTCAGATGGAAAGAACTGCTTCTCAAATTCCGCAAATTCAAGATCCCAGTTGACAACCAACTCCTGAACAGACCGTAAAACACCATTGAGCGGCAAGTAGGAAACGGGCTGAGTCTTGACATAAAGATCATTAAGTTCATTAACAACAAGCGATTTTTCATCTTCAGCTCGTTTCAAAAGCTCAATGATGCGCTGTTGACAGTCTTCAATTTTTTCAACAGCAAGACCATCAATATTAACACTAGAGAGACGACCAGCGACGCTATCAAAAAATCTGTTGATTTTCTGCAACATTTTAGAGTAACATTGAACCTTAAGCTTGATTTCTCTTTCAGGATCCCAGGTAATCTGAGGTGTAGGGACAGATACCTTGTAAAGGTCTACCTTCTCATACACACATCGGACAACCATGTTGTGCCAACCAAAAAATCGCACACGATCCCGAAACATGTCGTGAGGGCAGATGTTGTCTTTAACATGTATTTCAGAACTCCAGAATGAGATCTCAAAAAACTTACCCAAGGAATACTTCCAAGAGGCATCTGACATGGGGAGAATGGGGGTAGAATTGTTGCAGATCTTGCAAGTACTCCACATGAGAATAGACTCTTGCATACCAGGAAGAGGACAAGGATAGTCGCTGATTGTTGCAGAAATGCTACCCGTACCGTGAACGTAGTTTCTCGAATGGTCTTTAAGTGTTTTTCCACAGGCCTCTTGACAGGCTGTATTAGAACTCATGCAAACGTTTTCAATGAATTGGCCAAGTGTGACATCAGTTTTATCATAAAAGCCAATGACTAGAAGCTCAGGGCCTACACAGGGAGTAGCAGTCTCTGTACAAACGACAGAATATAAAAGAACAATATCTTGGTGACTTGAGGGAGTGAACATAAATGGATTAAGAGAATAGGCCAATTCCCATTGTCTTTTCTGTTTAGACCACAAGTCATAAAGTTGTTGGTATTGGCGGCCGTACAAGAAATCAGCCATTTTTTGTATAGTATCATGGTCTTCGGGAAGCATCTGAAGATTTGACTCGACACCTAAGGTTGTGAGCATTCCACGAAGTTGAACCTTCAGTTTTTCAACTTCCTTCTCTTGATCCATTGCAACCAACTTATCTTCTGTACCTCTGGCCATCGTAAGAAGATATGGATACCCAAATTGCACAAACGGAGACGCAGACAGAATAGAATCAGTGTGGTATTTAGAAAAGTCATTTAAATATGGATCCAGATCATTTGAAATTTGTGAACTTTTGACAGAGGATCCAGCTGCGGTAGGGAATGTCAGGGTTTGCGTTGGGGAAGTAGGGACATTTGCATAATGATCCTCAAGTAGAGAAGACTCTAACTTCAGATTGAACACAACGTAGACCATAAACTCGACCACTGTTTTAACCATTGCAAGGACATCCATGTTAGCACCTCTCAGGACAATGGTACAGCCCAGCTGTTTAGGAATACCAGAGAAAAAAAGATATTTCTTAGCAACGTTTTCGTATTTATAAGTCTTGACCTCAAATTTTGCACAAGTTCCCAAAACAGTGTTGAAAGACAAGGTCTCATAAGTACTGATAGTGGCCTGCGTATACCTTGCAATGCGATTCAAAACTGATAGTTTAACATCCGAAACAACAGCGATACCCATCTGGTCAAATCTTTTTACGATAGTGCGACTAACGTATCCACTACTGAGAATAATATTAGGTTCCAGTTGGGCAACACGTTGAACAATTGTATCAAATCGAGATGACTCTTGCTTAGCTATTTCGAGAAGTTTGGTAACATGCAACCGAGGGTTTTCAAAAAGAGCGTTGGCAAGTAGAATTCGTGGGTTATTAATAGTCTGAGGCATCGATTTAAACGAAAGAGTTTGGGAAAACACAATCCCGTCAATGTACTTTGTATGTTTTGGAGAGCCTCCGGGTATTCGTTTCAGCTTAACGTAATGTCTGATGTCAATGTTATCTCCACCTTTAATATCTAGATCAATATTGGCAGCACACTCTAATAATGGAGGCATGATTGATTTAATCCATTTCTCAAGATTGGCTTTCATTCCGTAATCCTGTAGTGACTGCTTGATAAATGCCTTTGCATGACTAATACTAGCCCGATTCAAGTCTATAGGCTTCATTGAAACTTGTGAGACAATTGATGGTATCACAACTCCAGGCCTTTGTGAAAATGAAAAGCTTTTCTTTCTTTGACCAATGCGCATAATATTAGATTTACCTTGGTCTATTGACAAACTGGTACCACTCCTATGCCGTCGGAAACTGCTGCGATTTCTGGATGGACTGCGACTTTGGCTTTCGTGTTTTCTAATCTTTGTGAGCGGCCTAGGTACTATACTACTGGTATCATTGTCTGAGTAAAGAACTGCACTTGGGTCGGAACCGTCAGACAGACGCTCATCACGAGACGAGAAACGATGGGAATACCGAGGCGAATCACTAAATGAGACTTCAAGCTGAGGGACCCGGCGATGTACAGACTGGACATCTGACTGAGATACCGGCTCTCCAATGTCGAGCTGAGTTTGAGAAAATTCACTAGTATGCTCATCTGCGTCTTCTTCATCTGACGAGTCCAGCTTTTCAATGACCTTCGAACAGTTGTTGCATACTCTCATTTTGCCTCTGTGGTTGAACTTGTCACCAGGAATAAGAAATGTGCAGTTTGAACAAAATATTTGACCACATATTCTGCAGTGATGCTTCCGGCGAAATGCTATATCAATGTTAATAATATTCACTTGAATAAAAGTAGAGACAAAAGATTACTTACTTGTAAACGTAGTTGAGCAACCAAAACATTCAGTGGCGTTTTCGTCTTTCATCCAGAACTCTTTCCCCAGACCGCCAGACTTTAAAGGGGCTGGACGTCTGTCTACTCGAGAAATAAAATAATTTCGCGCATTAGATATAATGCTCTCTGTGTCACTATCCCTGTCACCGTCTCTTCCAGAAGAAACCGTATCGAATGTATTGGCCAAAATGGGATATGCATGTTCTGTCTCTACAGAGATCGAAGGGGCTGGAGTTGAAAGAATGCTGCCAATTATGTGATTCGGATGATCTACTTGGTCAAAAGACTGCGAAGATACGACACTAGGTGTATGTAATGGTTGGTGATAAGTATTTCCATGTAATGAAGATGATGTGGTTGAAGCAATTGATGTGGAACTGTCTGGACGTGTCGACGCTTGCAATGCTGGTGGTTTAGATCTGTCGTTTTGGGAAGGCTTCATTCGTATGGGTGGATAATTTCTTGTTGACATTCGGCTAGGCCGAGCAAGGGACACCACAAGATTATCATTATTCAAAGCGGATTCGCTTGAATTGCTAGGTAATACTTGGTGGACAGCATTTGATGCAACCGACCTGAATTTGCTGAATAAATTTGAAATGATATTGGGGTCAGTCTGGGGGTCTTTGAGTCCGCTGGTGGGAAACGAAGTGAAGACCTCCGAAAACTCTGAGGGAGGCACACCTGCCCCCTTTGGGGTGGTTCTCTGGCTCATTTAGTTAAAGTATCCAAGCAATTGATCTTGCTGGTCTCTGTCAGATTTGCTGGTGAACTAACAAGGTCATAAAGGAGATGAGAGTTCAAGATTTCGAAGATCAGGGAAATGCAAATAGAATGATTTAGACCTAACCCTGTCATAAGGTCAGACAGGATGTCCCTTTAATTTTAATTAAGGGCCTTAATTTAATATTCAATTTTTTTTAACAGTTTTCAGGAAAAATCACCTTTGACTGAAAGGTTCAATGAATATGGTTAATGTCAGGATATTAGCAAGTGTGTTTTTGATATTTGTAATTGATGTTGTCTTAGGATACTCAAATCTGCAGATATCTGAGATAAAGCAGCTGGCCAGGCTAACCAAAGACCAGCGACCGCTACACCCAAAGAATGCCAATGGTTATCTTGAGCCAATTCTTCAGGTCAGAATACCAGGAACCGAAGGATCTGCCAATGTCAGAAAGCACTTTTCAAACTTTTTTGAAACCCTCAGTTCAGAATGGAAACTTGAGTTTGACTCCTTTGTTAGCGGAACTCCTCTGTTTGAAAAGGTTAATTTTACCAACGTCATAGCGACCCGTGATCCACCAGGGGTGGCTCCGGAATCTATAAAAAGACTATCGCTAGTGGCTCATTATGACTCTAAAATTGAACCTCAGGGATTTATTGGAGCAATCGACAGTGCAGTGCCATGTGCACTGATTATGTATACTGTCAAGCAGATAGATGATATCATGACGCAAGCGTGGAAGGACGGATCAAAGTCTAATTTGGGTCTCGAAATTATTTTTCTCGACGGAGAAGAGGCATTTGAGACCTGGACTGATGAGGATTCAATTTACGGAGCTCGACACCTGGCAGACCGATGGAGCAAAGAGTTTCATACCAGTAAAGACGGTTCTAAGTCAACTACCAGACTTGACAATATTGACATTTTTATGCTGTTGGACCTTCTTGGAGCAGCTAATCCCAGCATATACAGCTTTTACCAAAACACTCATTGGGCTCACAACAACCTTCGCGAGATAGAAACAAAACTGAGAAAGAAAAAGCTTACAAAAACAAGAAGATCGGAGCCCAAATGGTTTAGACGTCCACCGCAGTTTGCCGCTGCTAATGGACTTGGTGATGATCATGTTCCCTTTCTTAGAAAAGGGGTGCCTATTCTTCATGTCATTCCGGTCCCCTTTCCTCAAACATGGCACAATATCGCTGACGATGGAGATCACTTGGATCTAAATGCAATTCATGATTGGTCACTGATTCTGACAATATTCGCTGCTGAATATTTAGATCTGACAGGAAATATCATTATCCCAAAGCCTGGCTTTGAGTTTGACGATTTATAGAACACTTTTTTTATATAGAGCTACATGTATTGTATAGTATTCATTGACGTGTACCAAGTTTCTTATCAGATCAATTTCTTATTTTCTTAGATTCTGCATAAGGTACACCAACCTTTTTTTATTATTTATTTTTGCCCTCGTCATTTTTCTGTTTCGCTTCACCTTCGTTCAAATCAACTAAACAACATTAGAACAAAATTTACAATGAACAATATTACTCAGCTAATCAACCGAATCTCTGAACTCACAGTTTTGAATAAGTCTCCACAAGAAAAGCAATTCATTGCCTCATTGCATGATTCATCAAAGGTTCCACTCAAATACGAAGACCAGGACCTGCTTGACTATGGAATGAGTTTCATTCCCTTTGAGCGGCTCTACCAAAAGGCAGAAGAGGATTTTGCCAAAGACGATTCTTTTGGTGAACAGGACTACGTGGCAAAGGAGCTCGTCAAGTGGTTTAAACACGACTTTTTTACTTGGGTCAACCAACCGCCTTGCGATGTCTGTGGAGGCGACACCCAGGCTGTCGGTACAACATCTCCAACACCCGAGGAAAAAAAGTATGGGGCCAAACACGTTGAGGTTTACCAATGCAAGCAATGCTCTGCCATTGTCAGATTTCCTCGGTACAATTCGATCAGAAAGCTGCTAGAGACTAGACGAGGCCGATGTGGAGAGTTTGCCAACACTTTTACGTTTTTATGTCGAGCCATTGGCAGCAGAGCCAGATGGGTTTGGAATCAGGAAGACCACGTGTGGACTGAAATCTACTCTGAAAAACAGAAGAGATGGATTCATATTGACCCCTCCGAGGGCGCTTTTAACGAGCCGCTGATATACCAGGACGGCTGGGGAAAGAAAATGTCGTACTGCATCGGGTATTCTGTTGAGGGCGCTCGAGATGTGACCAAACGATATGTCACCAGGGAAGACATGGCCTTGCCACGAGACAAGGTCAGCGAGCCGCTGCTTGCTAAAGCCATGGAGGACATTACAATTGAGAGGAGAAGGAAATTTACTGATGAGGAGCGCAAAAAGTTGGAAGAGGATGATGAATTAGAGAAGAAAGAACTAGATGGATACAGCCCAAGCCAGACAACCAACGGCGAGGTTGGCCCTAGAGAAAGCGGTGCTGGTGAATGGACTGCTCAACGTGGAGAAGACGGCAGATAAACTTGTGGACCAGGACTCACCCATCATTCAGTTATACCCCATGCAATATCTATATTCTTAATCTGGCGATAGAACTATTCATACCATTTTCTTCCCAAAGTGGAAGTTTTTGCTGAATCTCCAGATTTATGGTTTGGATTGGTCCAATCACATGACCAAAACGTGATTTCGTAGAAGGCAAAAAACAAAAGGATTCAGCCTGTTTATTTCCTTTTCATTATTCAACCATTATTTACATATCCTCTTTTTATCTCAATTCCATTCCTTTTTTATTATTATTATTTGTTTTTATTATAAATATTTACTGTGTCTTTAGTTACTATGGCGCGAATTCGCTGGATACCTTTAGTATTCAGCTTAATTTCCTTGGTTTCTGCGTCTGCCGGGGATTTTGACAACTTCCAGCTTGATTACGGTTTAACCGCAGTTGATAAGGAAAAAGACTGTCCTCCATGGTATGAGTCTACCAATTGAACTAAATATAGTGATGACTTTTTCTAACTGACTATTTCAGCTTTAATTGTATGCTTCCTGCTTTTTCCTGTAAGCAGTTTGCCCAATGTAACGAATACAATGGTCGGTGCGACTGCCCTCCTGGTTTTGGAGGCGATGATTGTTCAGAGCCAGGTAATTATACTAGCAACGTGCTTTACCAAAACTCCTTCTAACTGTTTTCCAGTGTGCGGCGGTCTGAGTGACGGCATTAATAGACCTATTCGAAATGGCACTACGTGCGATTGCTCCGATGGATGGAGTGGTATCAACTGTAATATGTGCACTACCGACGAATCCTGTGATGCGTTCATGCCTGAAGGCCTTAAGGGTACTTGCTACAAAGGCGGTGTTCTTGTCAAGAAAAATCACCAAATGTGCAATGTCACTAACAGGAAAATCCTCGACATTCTTAACGGCAAGATCCCCCAAGTGACCTTTTCTTGCAATGCTACCGAGGCTACTTGTAACTTTCAGTTTTGGGTTGACCAAAGAGAGAGTTTCTTTTGTGGGTTAGATAGTTGCGAGTTTGACACTGAGTATAAGGGGTCTACCAACATCACTAATTACCACTGCGCTAATGCTCACTGTAAGTGTGTGCCAGATAGAATGCTCTGCGGTGAGAAGGGGTCTATTGATATTTCTGACTTTTTGACCGAAACCATCAAAGGACCTGGTGATTTTCAGTGCGACTTGAAAAAGGGCTCCTGTAAGTTTTCAGAGCCGTCAATGAATGACCTAATCAAGTCTGTCTTTGGCGATCCTTCAATTTCTCTTGACTGTGACAGTAGTGAATGCTTGCATTACACTGAACTTCCTGGTCATCAGCCTCCGTCAAAGACTATTCACAAGAACTTTATCATTGGTTCATCTGTTGGCGTCATTCTGCTGCTGTTAGGCGGACTTTTTGCTTACAAGTTCCTCATCTCTTTGACTCAAGAAAAGTTTAACTCTATCCAGCTGCCCTTTGATGACACCAATAATAAGTTGATGATTGAGCATACCCCGTCAAGTTTGGAGTTCACCGACATTAGCTATCGTGATAACCACAAGCAAATTCTAGATGGTGTCATGGGCTCTGTGGCCCCAGGTCAGATTCTTGCTATTATGGGTGGTTCAGGCGCAGGTAAAACGACACTACTTGATATTCTTGCAAGGAAGAGCAAGCGGGGGGTGACAAGAGGTAAGATCACCGTTAACGGCAAGGAGATCAGCGACAAACACTACAAACAAGTTGTTGGCTTTGTTGACCAGGACGATTACCTTATGCCAACTTTAACTGTTTACGAGACCATTGTGACTAGCGCCTTGCTCAGACTCCCCAAGTCCATGCCTGATGATGCCAAAAAGTTGCGCGCTTTGGAGACTATGTCTGAGCTTGGTATTTTGGGCATCAAAGACCAGCTGATTGGAAATGAAACCAACCGTGGTATTTCAGGAGGTGAGAAACGCCGTGTTGCTATTGCGTGTGAGTTGGTCACCAGCCCCTCTATTCTGTTTTTGGATGAACCGACGTCAGGACTGGACTCATACAACGCGTACAACGTCATTGAGAGTTTGGTTCGCCTTGCTCGTGACTTTAAGCGAACTGTGGTATTTACCATCCATCAGCCAAGATCAAATATTGTTGCATTGTTTGACAAACTTATTCTGTTGGCTCAGGGTAAACTAGTTTATTCTGGTCCCCAGGTTGAAGCTCCCCAATTCTTTTCGGAGCTAGGCTTTTCGTGCCCCAAGGGCTTCAATGTCGCAGATTTCCTCGTTGACTTGACAATGAAGGCTGCTAGAAGAAGCGGATCTATTGGTGGTAGCGCTATTAATGACAGTGAGGACGATACGGCTGATCAGTTTGCCCGTACCGAGGAAAGTTCAAGCAACTCGGTACTACTCCACAGTGGTCTTCCTCGGGCAAATAGTCAGAACAGCCAGGACATTGATACTACTACCGAGTGGCTTCACTATGCTAGCCATCGCGATGAAGGCATACTCCCCAATACTCATAGTCAGTCGACTCCCTTGACTTTGCGAGACCTTGTTGAATCTTACAGCAGCAGCGCGCTGGCTGAGAGCATCCACCAGTCCATTTTGTCGACCAGAGTCAACGTTGACGACAACAGCAGCAATAGCTCTGATGAGGTGGAAGAATTCAAGGGTAGAGATAGAATTAGTACCTTTAAGCAGGTGTCTATTCTTTCGAAGCGCACGTTCAAAAATCTTTACCGAAATCCCATGTTGCTACTCACTCATTACGTCATTGCGATCTTGCTGGCGTTGTTCTGTGGCATGATATACTTCAATATCAGTGACGACATTAGTGGCTTTCAGAACCGTATCGGTCTCTTTTTTTTTCTGTTGGCTCTGTTTGGGTTTAGCACATTGACAACACTGGGTCTGTTTGCTGAGGAAAGAATTATTTTCGTTCGAGAGCGGGCTAATGGTTATTACAGGCCTATTGCTTACTACATTTCCAAGGTACTTTTTGACATTATCCCACTGCGAGTCTTTCCTCCGATTGTACTCGGGCTCATCATCTATCCGCTGGTTGGCCTGTCCTTTGAGAGCGGTGCATTTTGGAAGTTCCTTGTGATTCTTGTGCTATTCAACCTAACGGCCGCCGCCACTTGTCTACTTATTGGCATTATTATTCAAGACACTGGCGTTGCCAATCTGGTCGGGTGTTTAGTCATGCTGTTTAGTTTGCTTTTTGCTGGTTTGTTCCTTAACCACGACTCGATGCCCAAGGGCACAGTCTGGATCCAGTATTTAAGTATCTTCCACTATGCATACGAGGCGTTGATAGTCAATGAGGTCAAATACCTCACGCTCACTGAGCGCAAATTTGGACTGAGCATTGAAGTGCCCGGTGCAACAATTCTGAGCACCTTTGGCTTTGATAGTGGTGCACTTACACAGGATTTACTGGGACTGGTGGTAATCTTTTTGACGTTCCTTGTGGGTGGATATGTGGCGATGCACGTTTTGCTGGTGGAGCGGAGATAGTGCGTGAATTTATCCGTTTGGCTTGTAAAGCCACCTCGAAGTGGCAACAACTACGGCTGACAAGCTTTTTTCATTCCAATACTCTCATGATTATAATATATACAATAATAACAATAATAAACATTGCTTTACCATCATGGACGATGTGAACGTTGATAGCCGCGTGAGGACTGGAGAAAGAATACGCTTCAATGATACGTTTTTTTTTTTTCTTCTTCTTCTTGGTTTTATATTGGTTGACATTAATGTATAGGACCGGCGTTTGGTCTTTGTCAGGATAAACATGCATTAATAATATCCAAACAACAATGATTATCATGAACTAAACCTGCAGCAGCGCAAAACATCGATATCAGTCGTAGTGACACTGATAGTGGCGATATGTTTTATCATCCACTGGTGTCCCGTTGACATATATCGATCTATTATAGCTGCTTCGGTCATAGCCCGGTGCTTGTAGCCAAGTCGTGTGCAGTAATACTTGATGCGTGTATTACATAATCCACAAAAAAAAAGAAATATTACAAACAGGCTATAAAATCATTAAGCATTGACGAGACTAAACTAAAACAGTCATATCCCTAACCCACAACATTTGGCACCAGAAAGGTCCCAGGGCAACAGGCGAGAGCGCTTAGTCAGTAACCTAACCCACATATTATAAAAGGTAAGTTAAAACGTCTTTTTAGGCAAAGTTTGCTGGTTGGCAACCATTAGAGTTTTGCCATAATAATAATAATAATAATAGTAATAATAATACATAATCATATATAATTTTTAATTTTTTTTTTTTCATTATAAAACCTCTTTTTCCTTTTCCTTCCTTCTTTACCACCCGCCTTCTTCCTTTGCGTTGCTTGATTTGACATATATATCTGTCTATCACGACATACCCCTGGTGCTTTTCAATTATTGTCTTTACTATTCACCCCTGAGATAGTTGCTCTAAAATACACGCATTATTAACGTCTGCACGCACCCCTCTCTTTTCCCTTTTCTGCGTCCAGTAAAAAGTCATTATCCTTTTTAACCCAACGCTACATATACATAAACAAAAAAAGCATCCTATTCATCCCACTGTAACCAAAAAACCGAAGAAAGAAAAGAAATGAGCTCTGCTATTCCTATAAATCATTCCCAGCAGCAAAGCTTTAGGAGAGAGTCTATCGCGCATTCCCAGGGAATGGGCGGCGTTTCCTGGGGACCTACTAGCGTGAATTCGTGGCTCCGAGACGAGTAAGCAACCCACCCTTTCCGACATTGCTCTTCTTTCATATGTTTTACTATCTCGTTACTAACAAAGAACAGGGTCATGTTTCACAATGCTCCCCCACCCACATCTAGGTCTCCTATATATTCCTCTTCGTACCTGCCGAACCTTGAAGCTGGCTTTTGCAAGGACTACTCGTGCTGCGGTCTAGTGCTGCCGAATCTGCACGACCTGCTGCGGCACTATGAAGAAGCGCATATATCGCAACAAGACCCCGACGAACAGCCCCAGCAGCTCCAGCAGCAACACATGCATTTTAATAATAACATCAACAGTAGGAGAATGGACCAAAATAATATTGGCGTGTCAACCGATGACGTCTTTATCTCAAACAATAGACTCCTAAATAATAGACTGCTCAACACCAATACTGCGGCTAACCAAAACCAAAACTTGCATCAAAGCAACCATAACAACAATAATATGATTATGAACAATGCCATAAACCCGCACAACCCGGGCAATATTGCTAACACCAATATTAACCTTAACTCCAGCAACCTGCACCATCAACATCACCACCATGCCAACCACCATCACCAAAGCAATAACCACATTCCGACCACAACGTCCAACAACAACATGGATGATATTCAGATGGACGAGCTGGAAGATATAGATGAGATGGAAGAAGAGGAGGAAAATGAAATGTGCATAGATGATCCTGCGCGGCATCTTTACGTGGCCGACCAGGACGAGTACAAGCCATTCAAGTGTCCCGTGATTGGATGTGATAAGACTTACAAGAACCAGAATGGTCTCAAGTACCATCGTTTACATGGCCATCAGAACCAGACGTTGCATCTTAATGATGATGGCACTTACAGTGTCATTGACCCTCTTTCCAACGAGCCTTATCCCGAGGGCGTGGAGCTTGAAAAGGATAAGCCTTACCGCTGCGAGGTATGTGGCAAGAGGTACAAGAATTTGAATGGCTTAAAGTACCACCGCGGACATTCTACCCATTAATTATTATTATTATTATTATTATTATTATTATTATTATTATTATTATTATTATTATTATTATTATTATTATTATTATTATTATTATTATTATTATTATTTTTATTATTATTATTATTATTATT
>Ga0160505_100698_pt1 | contig 17936 bp, 14 predicted proteins | sample DIDeMG_FD_108225 | JGI IMG/M metagenome (GOLD analysis project Ga0160505, IMG submission 108225) | Enriched chicken feces microbial communities from UW Madison campus, WI, USA - DID2874_E49_Stillage MG | ecosystem: Host-associated > Birds > Digestive system > Large intestine > Fecal ... | reverse complement strand
TTTTTTTTTTTTTTTTTTAAATTTTTTTTTTTTGTTTTTTTTTTTGTTTTTTTTTTGTTTTAAATTTGGGCCTAAAACGTTTTTTTACCGTTTTTTTTTGTTTTTTTTAAAAAAAAAAAAAAAAAAAAACAATATGTGAGAGAACGTTCGGGTCTTGATTGTAGACGCAAACAAATAAATAAAACAATATATCGACAACCGGGGTTGTTGAATAAACCAGTTGATCCTTAGCCGACACAAAGCACCAAAAAGAAAAAAAAAGACTCTAGACCTGAGATTCACTAATAAACACCGCAAAGTAGACCGAATTGGAAGACTCTATAATCAACTTGGAGTTCTACAATGAATCGATAAAAAAAAAAAAACCCAAATCGCCATACCAACGCGAATAGTTTATTTATTTTTTGTTTATTTTCTCCTTTTGGGAAATAAGGGATCACGTGAACATAACAACTATGGGATTTTTTGGGTCTTGAAGGTTCCAAAGTCAGTTCGCTTTTCTACACACGCGGGCGCCATCGACCTCGATCATCCTACTGTTGTTGCTGTTGCTGCTGCCGGATTCACACCCTACACTAACGCTCCTAATACTATCACTATTATTAATCTCCCCACTACTAGTATCACCGCACTGCTACAACTGCCAGGACCATGAACCGATCCCACTTCCCGCCGATCGCAACGCGCACGCGGTTGGCCGAGAAACAGCGCGAGCTGGCGCACTTTGTCGAGCTCCAGAACATGTCCGCGGAGCTTGTGGCCGAGCTCGAGCTGCTCGAAACACGGCTCGGCAACCTCGCCACCGGCACTGAGAAAGTGGCCGTGGTGCTGCAGAACTGGGGTAACATTGCCCGGGCTCTTACTTTGGCATCGTGTAAGTTTATATATTATACACCCGCGAAATTTTTTTTTTTTTGATATATATTTCAGGTTATATTGGTTAATATTTTGTGTGTGTGTGCTAACATTTTACTTTGGACAGCTAATCTTACAAATATTCGTGAAGAAGACTACGAGGACCGGGCCAACCCGCCGCTGCCAGAGACTCTTGTGCGGATTCGGCTTGATGACGAGGACAATGAGTTTGCTGGCGACGAGAGTCCTGAAGAAGGCCTCGATGCGCCACAGCAGTAACGAAGACACGAACTGTAACAGGACCAACAAGAAAATTACATGTTGATGAAAAAAAAAGAACAAAAAAAAATGAAAAAAAACAAGAGAAGAAAAAAAATTTCAATATACAAGTTATGAATTTACATTCCTGTCCTGCTGGCTAATTTCACATTATCTCTGACTCCCTTGGTCTCTCTAGCTCATTTCGACATCCTCGGAGCTAGACGCGTAGCGCACTTCGCTCTCGACGCCGGCGCGGTCTTTGGCCTCCGCAAAGATGCCCTGCGTCCAGTGGCCGAGCTGTACATGTGCAATCAAGTCCGACACGGCGGCAGATGCTGTGGCAATGTCCGCAGCAATGGCCTCAAGCTCGCGCGGAGCCGCAGCTGGGAACCGGGCTGACAGCGCGCTCGTATTAATTGCGGATACAGCAGTCTCAGGACTGACTGCGAACTTCTTTAACATCTCGATATCGAGCCCTAGATAAATCATTCGTGGTTAATAAATGAAAAAAAAAAGTTAATGTTTAATAAAATGGAAAAAAAAACAACTTACCATTTGTGAAGGATTCGTAGAGAGTCGCGTAAAGAACCGTCTTTTCAGACTTGGCCTTGGCGGTCGCGTCGTTTTGGCTCGCTGCTAGCGCTTGCCAATCGTCCTGCAAGTACAAGCGCGTCCAAACAAGTTGATAATTAAGCAACAGGCGCTCGCGAGACAATTTGGTGCTGGGAAGCGCCAAAAGCTGGAGCGCGCGGAAAAAGTTGCGGCGGACATCGGCCGAGGCATCCTCAGTGTCCATGAGCGTAAGCACATCAATGAGTTCCTCGACCGCTAGGGGCTGGCCTTGAACAAGGTGTTCCGCTGCGCGCGTGAAAACAGATACAAGGGCTGGAAGCTTGCGGGTATGCAGAGCCCGTGTAAGCTCGTCGGGGTGGAACTTGCCATCGGAAACCTGCAGGAGAAGCTGTTGACGCAGATCAGCTTCGATATTAACAATCGCTAGCTGCGCCTCAATAGCACTCCGCAGTGATGCTGAGCTGTTACCATTAGCCAAAACCGACAGCTTTGCAATACTAAGCTGCAACTTTTTGTTTTCAAGCGTGCTCTCTGTACCAGCTCCTATACTAGTAGCCTCCTTTAGCAGAGTTTCAGCCGCATTTGAAAACTTGTGACTCGACAAATCGTGAATCCACGAAATTCGGCCGTAGTTACCGCTTGCAAAAAACCGCTCCAGGTATTCATTAAATTCCGGGAACTGCTTTAGCAGCAACTTAAGCTCCTTAATGTTAATGTAGTGCTGATACAAAACACTGGCGAAATCATAGCCGAATCGCTCAATAAACTCATGCAGTTTTTCAACCAAGCCAAGGGCAACCGGGCTCGGTGGACCACCACGCGCCTGCTCGGAAACAAGATCACTGACAATGATCTTAACGAGACTAGGATAGATTTGATACTTTTCGGCAATACCCGCTGCATCAGCCTTATGGCCAACTTCGACCAGCTTGGCCAAGTAGCCTTCACGCCGACTTAGGTACTCACTTTTAACAGACCGAGCCAAGTTTATGGCATCATCATACTCGCCAGCAGCCAAAAGTTCGGGCTGTGGGTTGTCCAGTTCGAGATACTCAGGGCCGAGCTTGTCGATCCGGCGGATCAGAGTGGTAAACAACTCGCACTGTACAGCAACAATATGCACCAGCTCGTTACCTAACTGGCTGTAGCGCGGGTCCTTATGGTCTAGATTACCAAGCTTGTTTGCTGTCAATTGATAAGATGTCTGTAGGATCGTCAAGAGCTCGGCCTTGTCGGTCCAGAAAGAAATCTGGAGTAAGTCATCTTCAGTCAGACCGAGCATCGAGCCTGCCAACGTGTGCCGCAGCTCAAATGCACCGGATTGTAAGAAAAGAATAACCAGTTTATTTGCTTCATCAAGGTCGGTATTTTGGATTTCTACCAACCCCCCCCGGAACGTATCAAACAGTTGGTCAAGGTGATGAGTAAAGAACAAACGCACAGGGTCGCCCTGAACATTTTGACCAGCCTTCTTGGCAATGTAATTGCCAAATAATGACTTTGAGTTGGGGTTCCTGGATACCTGGTCATCATAGTCTGCCCAGAGTTGCCGCGCAACATGAACGCGTTCAGCAAACTCCAGCAACCGAAGGCGGGTTCGAGTATCGACTTTTTCAAAGAAATTATCGCGTGAATACTGAAATAGACGCATCAATGAATCCCATTTGAGAGTAAGGTATTCTGTTAGAGATGGCAGCATAGGTGGTAGATAGGGAGATTTACCCTTATAAATTTCATAGCCAACACGGAAAAACGCTTCGCTGAGAGCCTCCGATGAGAACTGAAACTCCCGGCGATATTGAAAGTCGACAACATTGACGCCCTGATTCTTATGGCCGTAAAAGACAGCCTGTTCAATATGTGCTTTTGCGATCTCCCAGTCCAGTGTGTCGCTATCGACTATGTGTGGCGTTTTGCTTTCAAGGCGTTCGATGCGCAACACACCAGCGTTTCGAGTAAGCACCACAACACCAGAATTTCTAACAAGTTTGTCATTGTTTTTAATGGCATCCTCACCACCAAAGGCAAAAGCCTCGACACCGGGCAAAAACGTGATAATGTCTTCCCAGCGACGTGGAGAGTTGGCGTGGTTTTCTTCGGGAGCAGTGTCAATCAAGACCACAGCTTGCGAAAAAAGCACAAAAATCGTGTTATTTGGCTCAGGCACAAGTAATTGAGGTCTACAGGACGATGGTGATGTAAATGTCTGTAACCGGTGACTCGAGACTATCTCAGCATCGTTACTAGAGACCTTGAGGGTAAACAGAACATAGTAGACCTCATCAGTCGAGGCGTTGTTGACAAACGACGTGAGAATGTAGACATGATGGTTTCTACCATTGAAGTCCACGTCGTGGATGACAAAAGTGGGCTCAGCGTGGGGATAAAGCGATGAGACATTGTTGAGAATGAGTTCTCGGATGCTGTTTTCAAACAACAGTCGTGACTGTCCGGAACGAAAGCAGTCCCACAACATGAGGTTTCCCTGTTCCGTGATGAAAATAGCCTGGCGCTCATCGCGGCCAGTCGAAACTGCACGCTTGACTGAGACAACGTTACGTCTGGGACCAGACAACGAAACAGCACCCTTCAGTGAGGCAAGCAACCCACTGCCAAAGCCGCCGCGCATGGTCTCCGAGTTTAACAGAGGCTTACCGACCAGATCTCTAAATGTGAGCAGCACATAGCGGCCAGTAGAAGTAATTGCAATAATGCCTGCAGGCTCAGCGTTGTAAAGAGTCTCGACGACCTCAGATGAGTGCAGCTTGATTGTGTGTGAAATGTTTTTCTTCTTGTGCAACAAATCGTTCGCAATTGCGCCACCAACACCTTCCCAGTACGATACCGCACCTGAGCGTGAGTCAACAGTTACCAGACCAGGCTCTCTGCTACCAGCGATGGGTGAGACAAGCGCTGCAAGGGGCGGCAGATCGGAGCCCGCAGGTGTCGGAAAGAAATACGTGTGCGGCACATGATCGGGAATGGTATATTCCCAAACATGAACGCCGGAGTGAGAAACAGCAAGTGCAAATGAGGTGGTTTGATCAGTCACGGCAATGATATCCGTAGCAGAGGTTTTGAGCACGGCGGGCGTGGCAGGAAGCTTGGAGACGGTATACTTAAGATTGCGGGTAAGCTCTATGATTCCATCCTTGACGGATTCAGGGGCGTCCAAAATAGCGGTAGCATCATCAAAGGAGACGCTTGATGACCGGGTCGCCGTGGGCGTAGAGGCTTGGAAGCCGGACATGATTGATTGAAGTGCCGGGTGTCGATGGAGGGGTCAACAGTCGGTGTTGTCGGTGTTGGCTTTGCAATTTAGAACCAGAGCGCTGCAAGTAAACAAAACATTTTCTAAGTTACCCTGACCCTGAACGAAAACTCCCAACTGAAATTTTTTGATTCAAATTTTCTCCCGTTCAAGTTGACCCAACTGATATCGCCAAATTTTTATCCATTTTCCTATACATCGGAATATCATCATGTTGCAGACTGTGTATGTACTACCTCCAATATTGACATTTAAAAGGTATAGAATACTAACCAGCGTCTTTGTTTAGGAAGCCTAAGAATGCCCGCTCCAAGCGTGCTTTGGAGAACAAACAACCCAAGCTTATTGAAAATGTCAAGCAGGCCCTTTTTGTGCCTGGTGCCAACTGCAATCAGGTCGTTCACGATGCCATGGTGGATCTGGTAAGTACAGCTCTCTGTTATTCTTCTTGTTATATATAAATTCTAACTGTATCATTCTTAGCATGCCCTGAAAAAGCCTGACGCCAAGCGTTTCCAGAAAAAGAATGACATTCGGCCGTTTGAAGATGCTTCGTCGCTGGAATTTTTCTCTGAGAAGAACGACACTTCGCTGCTTGTGCTTGGTTCCAGCAACCGGAAACGCCCTAACAATCTTACTTTTGCGCGTACTTTTAACTTTCAGATTTATGACCTTATTGAGCTGAGACTCGAGAACTACAAGTTTTTAAAGGACTTCCGGAAAACGACGTTTAACATTGGCCTGAAGCCCATGTTTGTGTTCAACGGCCCTGCTTTCGACAGCCACCCTACTTTCCAGCACATCAAGTCGCTTTTCCTTGACTTCTTCCGCGGTCAGGTTCTTGAGGGCCTTGACGTTGCGGGTCTGCAGCACATCATCTCGATTTCTACTGATGAGGTTGAGGAGGACAAGCCCCTGCCAAAGGTTTACTTCCGTGTTTATCTGCTCAAGACTGTGCGCGGTGATTCGCCCAAGCTGCCCCGCGTTGAGCTTGATGAGATTGGACCTAGCTTTGACTTTATCATTGGCCGTGAGCAGGCTGCCAGTGCTGAGATGGAGAAGGAGGCGTTCAAGACGCCGCGTGCTCTGGAGGCCAGAAGCAAGAAGAACATTGAGACTGACACTATGGGTGATAAGATTGGCCGTATCCATGTTGGCAAGCAGGATATCGGCAAGCTTCAGACTAGAAAGATGAAGGGCCTGAAGTCCAAGTTCGATCAGAACCACTCTGATGACGAGGAGTTTGACGATGATGGAGAAATTCCCGAGGAAGCCGACGATATCATCCCCGAGGCACCTTCCAAGAAGATCAAGACCAAATAGAGTATTTATTGAGTAATGGCAAAGAATAATAATTAAAAAAAAAAGTTGTTTATGTTTATTTAAACGTCTAGAAAATATAAGAAAAGTTGTTTTATGACTGTCTATTTCAGAAGATCGCGTTGCTTCTTGTTGTCGATAAGTCTGAGCAGGTTGCGCAGCAGCATAGCAATAGTGACCTTACCAATGGACGGCACGTAAAGCGAGGCATGCTCCTTCACAGTGGGAGGGAAATTCTTTTCACTTGAGAAGTTGACGCAGACAGCGCCATCCTTAAGGTACTCAACAGGGAACTTGTAAGCAGCGCTGGGAACACCAGTAATAACAACATCAGACTGGCCAACAGCATCTTGCAAAGAGATTTCAACGTCAGCAACCAGATGACGCTTATGCTTAAGGGCTTGACCACGGGTAAACTTCTGGGTGCCAGTGATGTCAACCGAGTAAACAGTTGCGCCATCGTTGGCGAGCAGCGCAGCCAGCGGGCGACCCACGATCTCACTACGGTTAATAACAGTAATGGTCTTACCATACAGACGGTTACCGTACGGAATCAGGGAGTTGTAGACACCAAGGAACTCGAGGATCTTGACGGTAGCTAATGGCGTACACGGCAAGATACTCTTCTGTGTCTCAGCCTCGTCCAGGAAACGAACGTTGTGGTACATGTTCTGGATATACAGATGACTGAGACCCTCTACATCTTTCTCCTTGGACAAGACCTGCTGAAGATACTGGTCCTGGCCACCGCCAAAGACGGGGAAATAAACCATGATACCATCAACAGCATCATCCTCGTTGGCAGCAATAATGGCCTCCTCAAGCTCCTCCTTGTCAACTTCACGGAGCTCATAAATGAATCCAGCACTTTCAGCGGTCTTGGCAGTCCAGTCCGCATACATACGAGCGGCAGGATCACTGTTAGCCAGGAAGCCAACAAGCACCGGTGTACGGTCCAAAGCTTGCACACCATTTTTGATCTCCTCGACAAAGGGTTTCGCAACGGTAGCGGCCAATAATGTTTCTGTTAGGAAAAGAAAAAGCGCAAGTGTTAGAATACGAATACAAGCAAAATACTGATGATTAGAGCCTAAGGATGTTCCGTCGGAACCAAGCATGACTTACTGCAAGTAGGGGCGGTAGTGGAAGTAGTAGCCATTTTTGATCAATATTTGTAAATTGTAACAGGTAAAAAACTGCTGCGTCAAGGGCGTTGTCGCGAAGATGGACTCAAGGCTCGGTGATTGAAGAGGTTCATCTTTTCTCTTCTCAAGATGTCAAAAAGGAAGAAAATTTTTTTTCAGAGGCAACAAATATATATAATAAAAAAAACCGATATCCGAGCCAAATTAATGAGTACACACACACACACGAAAAATAAAAGCGACAGAAAATGTATGTGAATGTAAAAAAAGAAAAAAAAAAAAAAAACAAAAAAAAAGAAAAAAAAGCAAAATTCATTATAATCTGTAAGCAAATTTGTACAATTTCTTGCCCTATGAAATGGGCGCATTATTACTGAATTTTCCCCGAGAGCATGCGATTGGGTGCCTTTTTCAGCAGCTCATTCTGTGATCACCACGTCAAGCAGGCGGTCGCAGTCGTACGACTCGCCTGTGGCCAGATCAATCACGCAGAGACCCTCGAGCGAGTACTGTCCTGTGACCAGTGCCAGCATACTGATCTCAGTTTCGTAACATGCATGGGCATTAAGCGGCCCAATACGGACGTCGTTCATGAGACTCACAATCCCGATGCTACCCGCTGCAGCAATATGCTGGCAATCCTCATATAATTTGAGCAACTGAGTGCGATCAAGGGCTGGGGCCAAGTCTGGCTTTGAAGGTAGTTGTTTTTCGGTTAGCGCCGCCGCCGCTGCTGCACTGGCACGGAAACCCTTTTCAGGCGGTTGAATATATAACGTCAAATGTTTAGCTTGTTGTGACTTGTTGATAGCAAACACCTTCCACTTGAACACCTCACCCACCTTAACAGTACTAGGTCCCGTGAAACTAATAACAAACCCATTCAGTTGAGATGTGACTGTGTTGGATCGGGAGTTGCGTGCAGAGTCAAATCCAGACGAGCCAGCAGTACCGCCGTTGCTTCCTGACGCAGATCGCAGACTAGTATTGCTTGAGACCCGGCTAACTTTAAATAGTTTTTTGACTGCACCAGAAGCACTACCAAGAGAAACAGGGGCCGAAGGTGCCGCACTTGGCGTCGCAGTAATAGCGAAATCTACCACCGTATCCCATCTTGTCACAACAACGGGTCCAGCTTTCGCAAAGTTAAACGCAGCCGATGACTCAGCGCTTAGGTTTGTAATGTCTAACTCTGAGACGTCGCCGAGCACGGGGACCGAGTTGAGGGAAATCGTCATTGGTTTCACACGGTTTTGAGAACCGCCAGCATCAGCATGGCTTAGGTTGTAAGCCATGGAGTAGTTTTCACCTGGTGAGAGCCAAAGCGGGAACGAAGCGTCACCAAACAGTACCGCAGAACCGGCCGTGAATTCCATATGCGCAGACTTGATAAGTACGTTGAATTGTGATGATTCGCTGTTTTCAATATCAAGAATAGCTACGATACTGTCCTGAGAACCGGCAGATTTGGTACACTTGAGCCTCAGATTGACAGCAGGGAAAACGGGGAGCTGGATTGAGCTCGTTATCGTAGAGATATGGTTTTGGTTGTGCGTTGATCTCACTCCTTCTTGTTGCTGTTGCTGCTGCTGGCGCTGGCTAATTGGTGATATTAAATCATTAACACTGTGAGGCCGGCCCTTGCCAGGGGGCGGCGACTGTAATTTAAACTGCGACGGAGTACTACTCCGCGAATGCTGAGGTGATGACTTTGTTGACATGTAACTGTTATCTTCACTATAAGGATCCCTTGGCTGAAATTGCGATCGCGCAGTAACAAGATTGAGATCGAGTTTAGCATTAACATCCTTGAAATATTTGTCGCTTGCAAGAGTCTCAAAAACGTTGACTTCTTCAGCTGGCATGAATTCTTCTAGATATGTGGATGTTTCTTCCTCGGGATTGAGACTGTCAATAGGAGCCGGATTGTTTGCTCCCACAGCGTTCTCAATAATAAGCTGCGTCTTGTCATAGCTCGTAGTCACGTCAATGACCAGCTGGGGTCGAAACAATCGTATGCGCGGATGCGAAACGTCGACTGAAACCTGCCATAAAACAGAATACTTTTCTTCGTCATCGGGATTATTTCCACAGTACACCAGCGCATCTCTTGTATCGACAACCGTTGTAAATATTTCAAACGATCGTTTCTTTTGCTGTGGTTGTTGTTGTTGTTGCGGTGTCTGCGGGCTGCTCTCAGAGATTCCAGGACCCGTGATCCCAGACACTTTTGTGCTGATCAAAACCTTGATAAAACCGACAAAAATCTTGAATTCCTCCAAAGAGCCAAAATGCGTTTCGGCAATATCTAATTGCACGTAGAAACGCAGCGATTCGTCGTAGAAAGCTGCTGATCTGGACTTTGATTGAAGCACATGAGAAAAACGCGCTAGATCCTGACCGAAAACAATGCTAGAATCCTCGGGCGAGACATAGTCATTAAGATGAGGTGCTCTTATTGACAGAACGGCATTTTTAAAAAAGTCCTTGTCCATGGTACGTACAAGTGAGAGTTTTTGCGCAATCTATTATCTTGTTTTTGTAGAGCCAAGGAACGGTGATACATCGCTTTCGGAGAGGTCATCTCATAGGGGAGACATAACTGCCAAACTGGCCGTTTGAGAATCAATTTGTCAGAGATTATATAAATTACACGTGACACACGGCTATATTTAGTCCTACTAATACATGAATCACGTGAAAAATGACTGTTAGTGAGTCAATGTCCCTTACCCTGATTTATCAGCAACGTTGGAACTGGTTCAGCAGGCACGTCGTTTTTTGAGGCTCAACGAGGAGTTGAAATTTGGCACTAAAAAGCCAAAAGAATAAGTCCACAGAGTATTAGATACTTGTACATTATGAACTCTGAGGTCTTGCACTGGATATGACTGTGCTGTTGTTTGTAGATATACTGACGTGTTCGTTATCATCACTTTGCCTCCGCCACTCTCCGGCGCTCATCCCGTTGTAGCCGTCTCCTTTTTGTTTCGGGTTCGCCATGTCACCATCCACGCCGGCACAATGCAAAAAAAAAAAAAATTCAATTTCGTTCCATTGCCTTCTTTGCTCTCATCAAATAAATATCAATGGAAATTTCCCTTCTTGTATTCTTCTTTTCTTCCTTTCTTTTTCTTTTCCCTCACTCTTCTCTAACAGCCAATTATTAGATCTTGCATCTACAATCAACAACAACCACACACACTTTTAAATCTTCAATCTATATTAATATCAATCATGTCTGACTGGGATAACGTTACTGTCATTGGCAAGTCCAAGGGCCCCTCTACGCGCGCCACCGTTGCTCGCTCCACTGGTGCTATTAACGCCGCCCGCCGCAGTGGCGCCGTTGTTTCCGTTGACAAGAAGTACGGTGCTGGAGGCAACAAGACCAACTCACCTGAAGGTCAGCGTCTTGCCAAGGTTGATCGTGATAATGAGGTGGCGCCCCCTGCTAAGATTGACGTCAGCGTCGGTCGTGCTATTCAGAAGGGTCGCCAGGACAAGGGCCTGACGCAGAAAGAGCTTGCTTCCAAGGTCAACGAGAAGCCTAACGTTATTAATGACTACGAGGCTGGTAGAGCTGTCCCTAACCAGCAGCTGCTCGGTAAGATTGAGCGTGCCATTGGTGTCAAGCTCAGAGGTAAGGACATTGGTTCTCCTCTGTTTGCTAAGAAGAGCTAAGCATATCAAATCCCTTCTGACCCCTTCCACCCATGACGACGACATCGACTGAAGCATTTTTTGGACACTTGATTGTTTGTTAATGATCCCCTTTCTTTCATGCGACAATATGCTTTTGTATTATTATTATCTTTTTGTCTCCATATTTTTATTTACATATGAAACGCCGTGAATGAATTCCCTTATATATTACTGCTTGAGTAGTTCTTTTATTTTTATTTTTGAATGCTGGTAAAGTTTTGACAATTGGGTATACCTTTGATCATGTAATTGTCAGAAAACTGAACTAGATAAATGTATAGACATCTTCTCTTTAAGCATAAACAGCACAAACGAGGTCGTTGTACTGAATACCCGGCTTGACTAGCTCGCGTTCCTCAATTAAGAACTCGTGCGCCATTGGCACAATGTAACCACGGATGCCATCAAGCTTCTCCTTAACCAGTTTTGGATCGTTGACGTACTTTTTGACCAGATGATTAGGCTGTGACCATTCTCCAATATACTCGTTATACTGCTTCCAGTTACGGACTTGGTTGGTAGGATAGCAGTGGAAAAGCTCTTCAAATACTGCTTCATTATTCTTAGCTGTTGAGCGCAGGTAATTCCAAAGGTTCTCATCTAACGGATCAGCCACAAAACTATCTTGCTCATTGTTGAAATCGTATTCATAACTGGCAGGCAGTGGGGACATAGCAGGACGGAACCTGTCCTCGCAGTTGAGGTCATCAATAAGTGACTCCGGGATAGAAAGCCCAAGGTGCTTGCGCATCAAGGCACGACGTAGAGACGTCGCAAAGCGTGACACATTTGCCGGCTGACCGTTAACAATGCCCGGATAGACCTGGGGTTCTTCAATAATCATGCAGATTTCACTATCGTGATCACCAGCAAGACTTCGGTCATTAATATTGGCACTGCCACATAACACAACATTATCATCAATAATGATCAGTTTTGAGTGAATGTAGAGCAGTTCCGACACAATATGAGCACCTTCATTTTCTTGAAAGCTCCAACCCTGGTCTGACACGCGTGGCTGACCTTGCATTGCAAGATCAGCAATGGTGCTCTTGGTACCATTAATAATGGAATTTTGCTCGTACTGGGTGTAACTACGTGCCTTCTCCTGGCGCTCAGCAGTGGTCTCATCGTATCGCACACTCATAAAGTTATTATTAGGTGGGCGTGGCAATATGCGGTCGTAACTGCGCAGATGGAAGAACTGAATGTAATCTGTAGGATTGAATCCCGCCTGTGAAATGCGCTCAAGAATACTCTTTGAACCACGGTTGATAGACTTGTACTGGAAGTTCATAATTGCACGAATACTGACAGCATCGTCACCTTGAATGTTGCCAGGAAAGCCAGGAAGAGCCGGGATGAAAACAAAAACCTTGAATCGTTCGTTGGAACGCGCAGCGCGCAAGATTCTTTCCACAATTGCATCGCCGACCTTGTTGTGAAACCTTTCTACCTTGAGGTTTTCACCGCCAGCAATGAAAAACTGATTCTCCATGTAGATGGAGTGACGCGCATCAAGAATCATACCAATATACGCATTTTGAACCGAGTTTTCCACCAGGAAACCATGACTCCAATCAGAGATACTTCGGCACAATTGCGCATTAAAGTCACCCTTGAACGACTCGGGGCTCTCAGGATGAGGCAAAAAAGTTTGCCTAAAAACATCATTTTCAGGAACCGCAAAAGACTCTGTATAATTGTTGGGTTGGTTGAGGGGTTCTTCAGGATCTTGGTTACTCAAACCAAGTTTGCTAAATTGCTGGTTGAACTTGGCGTTAATTTGGTCGAAATGTGGGTGGTTTGATATCGGTTCGTGCTCAATTGCTCCAATCTTCATCGGAATGTACTTGGGACGACTTAGATACTTGAATACACGTAGGAATTCCCATCTTTCAATAAAGTGTTGTTCAAGAGACACACAGGCAGGACCATTGATCTGAATGGCCACATCGTGCCAGCCCATTCTGGGAACAACAGCACGGTCCACACTATCAAAGAACGGCTGACTGACATCCTTAAAGTCCTGAAAGCGTGCATTATTGTACTCCTCACCTCCAAAAACCTGAGCGTCAGCAAAACCAGGATGGATATCGGCAATGGGATGATAATTGAGATCCCATCTGCCAAAACAGAGATCAATTCCACCCATGAATCCAACCCGACGGTCAATTAGCATCATCTTTTCATGGTGAGCCCAAAACAAGGTGACATTCATTCCCTCAAGCGCACCATGGTCCGGATGACGCATAACTTTGATGTTCGGATGCAGCTTTTCCAAAGCGTGCTTGGTATGTATAGATTTGAGCGAAAGCGCAGATTTAACCTCCTTGTAGACAATGACTCTGACATCACACCCACGTGCGGCAGCTCTTGCGAGACAACGATCAAGTCTCCATTTCTCGTGGAGAGTACCCGGGCGGATCAGATATAACTCTGGGTTTAGCCACCAATCAAGAATGAGAATTTCGCTTTGAGCGGATTCAATTCCCTGGGCTACGGCTGCCATATAGTCATGACCTGGAACAAAAGTTAGCATGCCAATTACCAGTAGGATGCTGTGAGTGTTACATACCTCCAATAAACCACTTTGCATCACTGTTGTGAGTGATATCTGCAAAACTCCTTTTAAATAGGTTAATATGATAGTGAAGATATCAAAAATCGAATATATCATTCATACCGAAATCGATGCTTTTCCTTTTCAGCCTCTCTGGCGGCATCGGCTGCCTGCTCATGGGGCTCATCGTGACGATGGTTTGCATTGGTAATTCTGTCGCCGAAGCTGGTAAAGGATGAGGCAACACCTTTCAAAAACGCGGTCTTGTTAATACCGGTTTTTGAGATATTGTTTTTATAATTCTCTTTCAGGTCGTACCTGAGGGTGTGGAACGACATAGCTGGTTATATTAAGAAAGAAGCGGATAATGGGGAAGAAGAAAAAGAAGAGAAAAAAAAAAAAAAGAGAATAAAAAAAATTTGAATTGAAAAAAAAAAAAAAATAAGGCAGGTTTTTTAGCTTTATTTGATCTTGATAGTGACGTATGCAGCACTGATGGTGATATGGCTTGGTTCTGCTTGTTGCAATAGCATAGTCAAAGTAAACACTGGCAAGTCAGATGCAATAATAATAATCAAACAAAGCACCAATTCAGAGTAATCAATAACTTATAAACTTGCAAACGGCGATGGCTTTGGTGGCAGCAATGTGGTATCGAGTCACTACTTGTCTATGTCAAGGCAATCAACACAAATAAATTATAAAACGCCTTTTTGATGGGGTGCATCATCACTTGACAATTCCCTACTCTGATGATGTTCCTGGCAAGTGCGATTGCTCAAATCCCTGAGCTATTATTTACAGTTTGGGTAATAACTCGTATTTGGAAACTGGTTTTTTCCTATCGGTTTTTTTTTTTGGGCCCATGCGCTTCAATAACAGAACCAAATTGCTTTGTTTTCAAGGTTGAGCCTTGGAACCATCAACTCTTTTTATCTTTTAGCTAAACTATATACATCTACAACTTTTTAATCTAATCAACAACCATTGCCTTTAAATCTACTATGTCTATCTTTTCAATTGCCGGCAAGGGCCTAAAGCTGGACTCTGCTGCTGATATTCAGCCCTACCTCGATGAGTTGGCTGCCCTCAATGACGTTAAACACATCAACATCATGGGCAACACCATTGGCATTGCCGCCTCCAAAGCATTGGGTGAGGCCCTTAAAAAGCAACACTCTCTTGAATCTATTAATCTTTCTGATCTCTTTACTGGTCGACTGCGTGAAGAAATTCCAGAGTCTCTTGATTCTATTCTCACTGCTTTGCTTTCATGCAAGAAGCTGCACACTGTCGACCTCTCCGACAATGCTTTTGGTATAATGACGATTGACCCGCTTGAAAAGTTTCTGTCCCAGCATGCCCCTCTTCAACACTTGATTCTTGCCAATAACGGTCTGGGTCCTGCTGCGGGCATCCGCGTGGCGCATGCGCTTGAGAACCTACTTGATGCAAAGAAGGCTTCTGGTGATGAGTCCAAACTTCTTACCGTTGTTTGTGGCCGCAATCGTCTCGAAAATGGTTCGATGGAGGCCTGGGCTAAATGCCTCGCGGCCCATGGAACTATCAAAGAGCTTCGTCTACCTCAGAATGGCATACGGCCTGAGGGTATCAAACATCTCCTGTTGCATGGCCTATCCAATTCGCCTGCAATCGAAAAGCTCGATCTTCAAGACAACACTTTTACTGAGGTTGGAGCCAGCGCCCTTGCAGAAGTAATCTCCAACTGGCCCAAGATCAAAGAGCTTGGCATTAGCGACTGTCTATTATCAGCAAAAGGAGGCCAGCTTCTAGGTGATGCTCTCAGCAAGCTCAGTCCACTTGAATCATTTGAGCACCTGCGACTTCAGTATAATGAAATCGAGCTTGATGGTATCGAAACAATTTTTAACGCTATTAAAACTAACATACCTAATCTAAAGGTTTTGGAACTAAATGGTAACAGGTTCTCTGAAGATGACGAGGTTGTCAACCACATCAACAACCTTTTTAAAGAGCGCGGTTTTGGCGAGTTGGATGAGCTTGACGACATGGAAATTGAGTCGGATGAGGAGCTTACAGAATCTGAAGAGGAGGCTGAAATAATAGAAAAGCTGAACGAGACCATTCTCAAAGATGCCGAGGAAGAAGAGGAATCTAACGTGGCTATTGAAAAGAGCAAGTCCGTTGATAAACTTGCCGATGAGCTCAGAAAGCTTTAATCCTGCTTACGTCGCGCAGTCTAATTATTATTTTCTTATGGTTTATCACGTTATATTTCACTTTTGTTCAGTTTCCATTGACGCAGAATATGTTTACTTTTAAATTCAATAGCTTCTATAACATTACATTAGTAGCTGTAGACTTAGCTAGAACTGATTGGAATTTAGACATTTTATTTGCTTTTTGGCTTGAGTCTTCTGTGCCTAAAGAACCTTCGGTTTCTTTCGCTTCCATTTGGTTCCTCCATCCCGTCTTTGATTTTATCATTGATGTAATGCGTTATCAGCGCATCCTTCCTGAACCACACCTTCTCTAGCCACCTCTCCAAGTTGCGACGAGATATACCAATTGAAAAAAGTGAAAACTTTTCAATGTTTACGGATACATGCCACGGGCTTTTTGAATATTTGCCAAAGAGAAAGTCAATGAGTCTTGGAGTCTGACAGGAGGCAAAGTCTTTCTTTCCTGTTTCTGGCTGAGTCTTGCAGTACAAAATAGTAATATTGTAGAGATTCGGGACCCCAAAGGTGCTGAGCAAACCAGCTGCCTGCACAAATGAGGGATATCGTGGATACAGTAGCTCTTTGAGCTCCGGGAGACCGTTTTCTTGGCTGAATGCTGCATGCTGTTTTTGTTAGTCAAGGAATAATCACCAATATGCATGTTATTTACCTCGTTCAATATCTCTTCGGTTAGCTGGGTCACTTCAGGGAACATAAAGACCCCTAGAATAAACATGAATGTTAGCTTTTTCGAAGCAAAAGAACTAAAATGAAATGGTTACAATAGGGGTTTTTGCTCTGAGAAAGGGGGGTGAACTCTTTCTTAAGCTCAATCTCGTTGAGACTCCAGTTTTGAGTAGTCTGGAACGACTTATACCAGGCCTTAAGATCCGGAAGCCTAAACAATCTTTTCCAACAAAAAAAAGCATATTGCCCTCTCATATCTTCTTTTTCAGCAATTAAGGTCAATACAACGTAGTCCATGATACTTCTGTGGTTAGCTGTTCAGGTCAGTATTTTATCGTCTAGGACTAACAAGCACACAATCGCTTACCAATAAACAAAGCACTACGAGTGCTATCCAGAGCATCTCCCGTAATTTCAAGGTCAATAATTTTAAGAACCTGTAATATACCATACTGTTAACGCTGAGCCATAAAAACAAAAGATTTTCTAGTTATTGTACCTGAAAAAGACCAAAGATACTCCACACTAGCCTGGTAAAGAATATCTGTGATGTGTGCTCAAATTTGTTTGGTGCAATGCGTTTCAATGGGATCATGAGTGAGTAATATAAGAATAGTACTGCAGTTGCCAATAAAAAAATTCCAATTGTATAGTAATTTATCTCGTTGGCACCAAGTTCTGTAATCGCCTGAACAGCCTTGGAGGCTGTAGTAGAGATAGCTGACTTTAGCGGATTATAAGCTGACAAGAAAAGACTTTCCATGGCGTACACCCTTTTTATCACTTTAGTCCAAACTGCCTGATGAGAATCAAAAGAAAATGACGATATTTGCACATTTTTATTTATTTAAAATAATGTGCCACTTACATTGATAAGCTATCACAAACAACCTGTGGTGATTTCTCTACCAAGACCACACGCTTAAATCGCCAAACAAGGCAACATAATGAAGTAGAATTTGAATATTTCAAATTATTTATGAAAGCATATAAATACCAGTTTCTGTCAAGAGCTTTTCCATTTATTATCATTATTATTATCAAAATGTTTTAATGCTTTAACACCATTTGCCTGTTTGTCATGATTTGGTTTACCATAAATTGTACTAACTATCACGTGCAACCTGAAAGCCTATTTTGCTTTTTATGCGGCTCATTTTGCACTGAAAAGAAACAGGTAAGGTAGGAAAAGGAAGGGGTCAACGCACTCACTCAGACTGCCGGAACCATTTTTTTTTTTTTTTTTTGGTTTTTCCCTCCATTAAACCTGCCTTAAAGGCAAGGAACAACCCCCAAACTTTTTAATTTCTATTCAAACCAACCCAAACACCCGGCGCGGTACCCCTATCCAC
>Ga0160505_100697_pt1 | contig 17943 bp, 11 predicted proteins | sample DIDeMG_FD_108225 | JGI IMG/M metagenome (GOLD analysis project Ga0160505, IMG submission 108225) | Enriched chicken feces microbial communities from UW Madison campus, WI, USA - DID2874_E49_Stillage MG | ecosystem: Host-associated > Birds > Digestive system > Large intestine > Fecal ... | reverse complement strand
TAACAAGAAAGCTTGGATAGAGACACAAGATGGCCCTGGTGCCGAAATCACACGGGAAGCTACCGAATACGAGAGACATCAAATATCCAAGTTTCAGCCAGAAGATTTCAGCAATCTTTTACTTTCTGACTTCATATTGCGCGAGTATGCGGTGAGTAAGGATTTCACTTTTTTCCATGAGCAGCAAATGAAGCTACTTCTCCAAAACCGAATGCTGGAGTATAAGCAGAACTTGAATCATTTCATTGAAGGTTCCGACGCTAACTTGGCTATGTGGGGAGACCCATTTATGGCCAAGTTGGCAATTGACGGATGGAATTACGAAGCTGAAATTAAGAGTTTGGATACTTTAATTAAGTTGTATGAGTTCGATACTGAAATTATGGCACAGAAGTTCAAGGAAGAGGAGGACAGGAAATCAAATTTATTGAAGGAGGATAACGAGAGACGAAAGAAGGAGTCTGATAATAGGCAGAAAGAAGAAGAAGAGAAGAAAAAAGAAGAAGAGAAGAAGAAAGAAGAAGAGAAGAAGAAAGAGGAAGAGACGATGAAAGAGGAAGAGAAGAAGAAAGAGAAGAATGAAGTAAACGAATAGTAGAGAGTGAATTTGATTCAACAGCGCAATATTCAATTCAACTCTTCATCATTTCGTGGAAACTTGGAGACGAAGCAGGAGTTATTTTAATGGAGTCTTACGTCATTTTACTTATTCTGGTAGTTAAACGGCCCACAAATGTAGCTTTCTTTTGTTGAAATTCCTAACTGTGACAAAACTTTAGACAGTGGACGTAACCAGAGGAAGATTCACTCAGATTTTGATCTGGCACGTTGTCACGCGATGAGCATTGCCCCCCTAATTATTCTTTACTGTGCATCTCGAGAACAATGCAAGATCATAAACGGCCAAGATAATAAGGCAGACCGTTCCTAATTTTGGATTACCATAATCAATTATGTCCATTAGTGTCAATCTCTTGAAGTTAGCATTTTTTGTCCAATTGCCGCATTTAGTGATCACAGAGCGACTAGCTTTCTCCCCCACTATCCCCCACTCTCCCCCACTGTCGCCACGATAAGAATCTCGGAAGGAAAAATACACTTCCAGAAACACTTGCTAGTAACGCCCCTTCCTGGTTGCAACGGTGATTGGTAACTACAGAACGCTACATCTCAAACTCCTCGACATAGCTTTTTACAAGGTTGCTAACTTTCCGAGCATTAGTAACATCAAAATTAAACATTTACTCCAATCACTTCCAACAAAAAGGAGTAATGAAATTGTAACCCTCAGCTCAACGTTCCTAGTCAATCTACGTTCCTTAAGTAGTTCGGCATTTAATTGATTCCCATTAATAATTGGGGGAGCGGGGGATATGAAGTGGCGTAAATATGTCGTAAGCTTGAGATAGCAACATGCCCAGCTCAAGAGGTTGGATTAAGTAGCAACATCTCAAAGATTGCTGTGCAAAGTCATAAAAATTCACACCTAACGCAATTTTCCTACCTGCACATACCCAGAGAAGAGTGGTGGGATTCTCGGAAAAAAAGGGGCATCCTGCCAAGAATGTAAACCTATGGCTGGTTGCGAGAAAAGCAACGCTACGGTGTATTTTTGGTTATCAGTGAATATAAAATTTCTGTCAAAACGGGATCAAATTCTTCTATCAGGGTTTCCTACAAGCGATTTCTGGTTTGAGGAATATATCACATTCTCAAGAAGCCGATCAAATTACCATGTGTAGTTTCTAGCATGGCCGAAAAGAATACACTTTTCTGTCTATTCTCACCACACTATTAAGGGAGTTACCAAGGCGTGTTGCACTGCCTAGATTGTTATCCACATATGCCGTCCCAGCAAACTATTAGCCCGAAAATAGACAACTTTTTCTGAAAGCGGAAAGCTTATGTACAAGTCCGGATTAGTCACCAGAACGACCGTGGCTTTCCAAAACGTAGTACCCATAAAAAATCATTCCAGCTAGGGGTGGCCACCATCTGAGATACACGCGAACACAAGAATTATTAACTTGCTTTGTCCCAAAACTCCCAAAATTGTGGCAATATTCGCGGTTCTTTATGACTTTTGTTATCGGAAGGGTTAGGAAATCCTGTAGACGGCGAATTTCTTTTCCATTCTGTATGCATTCAGGGCGCAATGCAGGAAGCTAAACTTTACACTATATAAGGAGCCCCCGTTCCTTGGAAGAAGTTTTTTTTTTTATTCATCACAACTAACAATGCAATTCAAGACCGTCGTCCTCGCTTTGACCGCTGCTTCCGCCGTTTCCGCTGCTAACGCCACTAACGGTACTAACGCTACCAACGGTACCTCCACCTCTGCCGGCTCTGGTGCTGTCCAGGTTGCCAGTGCTGGTTTCTTCGGTGTTGCCGCTGCTGCTGGTGTCGCTATGTTGATCTAAATGACACACTGATTATAATTCGCATGCTTTTATTTCATCGTGTCGTAATTAGAAATTGGTTCATTTGTCATTTTATCATACTGCTGAGGCGCTAATCTACCTAAGCCAATAGCACACTAATATCTTTTTACTTGTTTTATTATTATGTATTACACTTATAAAGTTTTTTTTAAAGAGTTGAATATATGATTTCCTTTTAGGACTTCAGATGTAGCATATTTTTGTGGCTCACTCCTTGGACTCAAGGATTCGCCTCTGTTTATCCGTGCAGATCCGTGAGATGAAAATTTCTTCGGTCAGTAAACTCACGTGGCCGTGGCGAAGCCCTGCGCCACATGTAGCCACACACATCAGAGGCTTCATGTTGTCACATGATATTAGTCAAGGTGCACGGATGCTTACTTGTTCCATTTCATTTGATACTTCGTAATCATACTACCCAGTAACGATGTTCACGGGCTTGATAGAAACGATAGGTTCCATCTTGGAATACAATGAACTAGATAATTCTGAATCAGGTGGCAATGGTGTTTCAGCTGTTATAGGTGATTGTCTGGAAATTTTAGGTGACGTTCATTTGGGTGATTCCATCAGTACCAACGGAGTTTGTCTCACAGTTACAGAATTTGATAGCGCAAGAACACAATTTAAAGTTGGAATTGCTCCCGAAACTCTCCGTCGTTCAAATTTGGGTGAGTTACGCATAGGCTCCAAAGTCAACTTGGAGAGAGCTGTGACTTCCGAAGTGAGGCTAGGAGGTCATGTAGTTCAAGGTCATGTGGATACAATTGCTAAAATAACCAAGAAGATTCCAGATGGCAATTCCATCGCGTTCACTTTCCAATTACGTGAGAAGGAGAACATCAACTACATCGTGGAAAAGGGGTTCATCGCAGTTGACGGTACTTCGTTGACCGTCACGGGGGTTGATTACCTGACGGGAGAGTTCTCCATCATGTTAGTAAGCTATTCACAAGGCAAGGTGATCTTACCTAGTAAGAATGTTGATGATACTGTTAATATCGAAGTTGATTTCACTGGAAAGTTGATTGAGAAGCAAATTGAACTCACACTAGGGGGACAATTGGAAAACGAAAACTCTCCTTTGGTGAAGTTTATCAATCGCATTGTCGACCAGAAGGTTAATGCTTTGGGTAAAGAGTAGTAGGTGACAGAACGAAAAATCCAAACCAAATACTTGAATGATCCCCAAGTTCATAAATTCCATCGGCGGCCGCTCAAATGATACAGCATATTTTTTCATTGTATACCATGAGAGCTAGTCTTTCAGTGGGGCCGCCTCTGTTATATAGTATTCTCGATTTGGCTATTTGGATGTGATGGGCTTAACCTCAACATAAAATATCTTCAAAAGAGACAATAAATGAGTGATAGTGGTGAGAATGTGAATACATTTGCCCCTGTTTTCGTCTATTCTACATCTGATGGGCATGTTCAGAGTCGAGTTCGTATGCATAACTCTCTCAATGGTTGCAACATGTATGAGCCTCGCACACCGTGGCAAATACTCAACTACAGGCCTCCACAAAAAACACCTCTTTCGATAGTCAACAATTCCCCACAATGGACATCATACTCGGCATCAAGGTCCTGGACGCCACTATCATCGCCACATCGAGAGCTGCCACTCGCGGTATCTCTGTCTTGAAAGACACGGATGACAAGACAAGAAGTTTGAATACTCATAACTTGATCGCCTACACTGGAGAATCAGGAGATACAGTGCAGTTTGCTGAGTACGTTCAGGCTAACATTCAATTATATTCTATGAGAGAGAACGACTTGGAGTTGTCACCTAAGGCCACTGCATCTTTTGTTCGTAATCAATTAGCCACTTCCATCAGATCCAGAAAGCCTTACCAAGTCAGTGTGTTAATTGGAGGATACGACACGAAAACAAACACTCCGCTGTTGAACTGGATTGATTACTTGGGTACCCAGGTTGAATTGCCTTATGGAGCACATGGTTACGCTGCCTTCTACTGCACATCTTTGTTCGATAGACATTATCGCCCTGACATGAAGTTAGAGGAAGGTTTGGAGTTGTTGAAGATGAGCTTGAAGGAGTTAGAAAAAAGAATGCCCATCGACTTTAAGGGAGTTTACGTGAAGGTAGTTGATAAGGACGGTGTGAGAGAACTTGACCTATAGATGATGGATGAATGACACGAGTGTTTGAAGGCATGAAGTTTGCAGCTCTGCAAATTATGTAGAAGAAAATGACATGAAGTCTAGTGCTTTTTATGGTTTACAGTGATTCAGTGTAAGCAAACTCAGAGAATCTTCAAAGCCCTTTTACCCTTAGGTGAGTACCGAGAATACGTGGAAACAAGCGTCCTTCAAGCTGTCATTGTACAATCTGTACACAATTCACTGCATATGTTCCTTCTTAAATTCGGTATTTCTTATGTCAACTTCTGCCTGATACATAATTTTTTATTTTTTCTTAGCGCTAATTATCAGTTTTAATGGTACCATTCAATTTATATTTTGATCCTACATGTCCCCAAATTTTCCTCTAGTATGTTATACCCATCAACACGAGCCTACATAGATCGCACGCTCATCACGTCCGCATCATTATAGTTGTGCTTTACTCCTATGGCCGATGATAGAGTGCTTCTGCAGTTAGCGGGACTAGTTACTAAATATCTCCAAGTCTCAGATGAGGAGTTTATGTTTTCCAAATTTGTGCTAAGCTTGTATAAATTAGTTGAGAATGTGAAGAATCTGCGATACGACGCATTCACCAAAACTGTTAGAGAAAATGGAGGCGAAGACTTTCAAGAGGAGTTCATTAGGGATGTTTTCGCTGCTATTGAATCCTCAAGACCTGAAGATAAGATCAAAAGTGAGTCTCTTGTCCATACGGAAGAGAAAGTATCTGGATTAAATGAACCTAAAGTCAAGGTGGGACTCCTCAAATCTCGCCTCGCGGAAGAAAGACTGCTTAACCAAAGTCAAAGCATTACAGTCAAGTCAGAGCCGTCCATAAGAACTGTCCTGGAGACGAAAGACGTCCTACTACCAAAACAAGAGGTTGCAGATGAAGTGATTAAGACCCGGCCAGGATCAAATGGCACCCGTTTCAAAAGAAGGCTCAATTATGCCGTTGGAGAACTCCATAAGGGGTATGTGAGTAATATCACCGCCTACGGAGCATTTGTTCGCCTCGATAGCCCGGCCTCTTTCACGTCCGGACTTTGTCATGTTTCCAGAATGCTGTTCGATGGTCGAACTCGAATTAAACATCCTCAGGATGTGGTAAAGCCAAATCAGGAGGTATATGTGAAGATATTACAGATTGAGTCGGGGGGCAGAAAAGACAAGATCTCGTTGACTATGGTCGGAATTGATCAATTGACTGGACTAGATAAACTGGATGAAATCGAAGAATCAGACAGCCGAGAAAGAGGACGAGAAAAGAGGATCGAGAATGCTCCGAAAAGAAGACGGATGACTTCGCCCGAAAGGTGGGAAATTCGCCAACTTATAGCGTCAGGTGCAGCTTCTGCTGCAGATTATCCGGAACTCAACCAGAACGTAGAAGAAGACTCAAATGTTGATGGGGATGACGACATTCTGATTGATGTGGAACTTAATACTGATGAGCCCGAATTTTTAAAGGGTCGGAATTACAGTTCTAAAGTTGCCAATCCCTTGTTGATAATGAAGAATCCAGCGGGTACTATGAGTCGGGCTGCCATGAGTGGATCTAAATTAGTACAACAGGCAAGGGAAGAGAGGATTCAGCAGCAAAAGCAGACTGAATCAGAGGCTCGAGCCGTGAGATACTCAAGTGATCCGTTGGCTCTGATGAGACAAAATGATAATGCCAATCGTTCACAAACAGATTCTGTCATTTCAGAATGGAGACGAGGCCAGCAGAACCACAAGATCGAATATGGGAAAAAAACTAATCTATCGATTGACCAGCAACGTAAATCTCTACCTGTTTATGGCATGAGGAGTGAATTGGTGAAAGCAATACGAGAAAACCAGTTCTTGGTGATCGTCGGAGAAACAGGCTCTGGAAAGACCACTCAAATTGTTCAATATGTGTACGAAGAAGCTTTAAATATTGTTCATGGGAAACATAAGGTTATTGGATGTACCCAACCAAGACGAGTGGCTGCCGCTTCGGTTGCAAAAAGAGTTGCGGAGGAAGTCGGCTGCAAAGTTGGCGAGGAAGTCGGATACTACGTTCGTTTTGAGGATGTCACAAGTTCGAAAACCAGAATCAAATATATGACAGATGGTATGTTACAGAGGGAAGCGCTCCTAGATCCAAGCATGCTGAAGTACTCCCTCATCATGTTGGATGAAGCGCATGAAAGAACTATTGCCACTGATGTTCTTTTTGCATTACTCAAAGCGGCGACCAAGGTGAACCCAGATTTGAAAGTGATAGTTACTTCTGCCACATTAGACTCACAGAAGTTTTCACACTATTTCGAAGACTGCCCAATAATTCAAATCCCAGGAAGAACATTCCCTGTTGAAGTACTCTTTTCACGGGAACCCGAAACAGACTATTTTGCAGCAGCTATAGATTGCATAATGCAGATCCATGTTTCCGAATCGAATGGTGATATTTTAGTTTTCTTGACAGGTCAAGAGGAAATCGACACTAGTTGCGAAATTCTTTACCAGAGGATGAAGACGTTGGGTAAGTCGGTTCCAGAATTGATCATCTTGCCGGTCTACTCTGCGTTGCCATCTGAAATGCAATCCAGAATCTTCGAGCCGGCACCCGAAGGTGCAAGAAAAGTCGTATTGGCAACGAATATTGCTGAAACATCCATCACTATTGATGGTATAAAATATGTTGTTGATCCTGGTTATGTGAAAGTCAATGCCTACGATGCTAAGCTTGGAATGGATCTGTTGATTGTATCTCCGATTTCACAAGCCCAAGCAAATCAAAGATCGGGCCGTGCGGGACGTACTGGCCCCGGAAAATGTTTCAGGCTTTACACGGAAGTGGCATTCAAAACCGAAATGTTGCCTAATCCGATACCAGAAATTCAACGTCAGAACTTATCACTCACAATCTTGATGTTGAAAGCAATGGGAATTAATGACCTACTTAATTTTGAATTTATGGATCCTCCTCCGGTGGCCACAATGGTAAATGCTTTACATGCACTTTATACACTTGATGCGCTAGACGATGAGGGCTTCTTGACTCCAATTGGAAGAAGAATGGCTGAATTCCCTATGGAGCCTGCCTTAGCTAAGACGGTGTTGGCGTCAGTAGATTTGGGGTGTAGCTCTGAGGTACTAAGTGTGGTTGCAATGCTTTCAGTGCAAACTGTTTTTTACCGCCCCAAAGAGAAACAAACTGCGGCCGATCAAAGAAAGCAACGCTTTCATAGCATACATGGAGATCATTTAACTCTCTTGAATGTTTTCAAAGCTTGGGAGCTCAGTGGGAGGTCTTCATCTTGGTGCAAAGAGAATTTTATTCATGAGAGGAGTATGAAGAAGGCCCTAGATGTCCGCAAACAGCTCATCTCGATCATGAATAGATTGCGCTTATCCTTGGAGTCCTGTGACGACGTCTCTGTCGTAAGAAAAGCTTTCTGTTCGGGATTTTTCAGGAATCTGGCAAAACGTGATCCTCATGATGGCATCTACAATACATTGGTGGACCAGACGCCAGTCCATTTGCATCCACTGCTGGCAATCTTTGGAAAAGGCATCGAGTATGTCATATACCATACTTTGCTTCTCACTAGCAAAGAGTATATGCACTGTGCTAGTGCCATAGATCCCAAGTGGTTGACGGAGCTTGCACCCCGATTTTTCCGGAAAAGTGATCCCAACAACCTTAGTGAACGAAAGAGAAAGGAAAAAATCGTACCCCTATTCGACAGGTTTGCGGAAAGTCAAGACGCATGGAGGTTAACATCACATGTTGAAGCGAAAAAGAGGGCGCTTAGCCAACTCCACCAATGAGTGCACCTGATGTGGATCAGCTGGTGTTCTCGGTTCAGATTCGCAGCCATAAATAATTTAAAAGAAAAAAATAAAAAAAAACTCAGCTCCTATTATGAATTTCCAGCAAAAAATCGATGGACTTCTATTTGTCAAATGCTGTTGAATGATTAGTAGGGCTCAGTTTGAATGATATAGTTCTTTTTGGCCTGGAAGAGTTAGACTGCGGATAGCCTGCGATGGGGTTTTCTTCCCTTTCGCCCTGCTCACATGCCACTACTCATACATAGATTGAATAAAGGTGGGGTTGCATTTAAGTCAGGTCAACTATCCGAACGTGCAGTCCTGCTTACTCGAGGTACATACACGGACTGAATTCCAGCCACTTACCTTATAGTCGTTTCGGGTGTCTCAAATGTCTCCGATAATCTCAGCTATCAAGAGTGCCAAACTTGCTCGTGAGGCGATCTCCGATCGCCTCTCCGTGTATAGTAACGGGACAGGAGTTGCTTCTTCTGGAGCCAAACCACTTAGAAGAAAGTTCGGTTCTTCTGAACCAATTGCTAGAGTCCACAACAAAACAGCCTCCATTCTCGAGTGTCTGCCATTATATACCGAGGATGGATTCATTTTGGATAGCAGTGGAAGAAAAATCACCCTCAAGGGGATTAATGTAGACTGTTCGATGAAACTACCTGCTATGCCCTTTATGCCTTCATACGAAGGCAACAATACTGAACCTTCGAATATCTTTTTCCGAGGAGAAAACGTATCATTTGTTGGCCGGCCATTTCCGCTAGAAGAGGCTGAGCTGCACTTGAATAGAATTAAACTGTGGGGTTTCAACACTATTCGGTACTTGATCACCTGGGAAGCATTAGAACATGCCGGGCCAGGCAAGTACGACGAAGATTTTATTGACTATACTGTACAGTTGCTCCGAATAATTCACAAAGTGGGTGGCCTCTACGTGTTCTTGGAATGTCACCAGGATGTGTGGTCGAGGTACTCGGGTGGATCTGGAGCCCCTCTTTGGACTTTCCATGCTGCTGGTTTGCAGCCGACACGGTTTTCTGCTACTGAGGCTGCCATATTGCATAATGACCCAAGATTTGAGAAGGGAAGAACTGATCCAGAGTGTTACCTGAAGATGCTCTGGACCTCGAACTACAGAAGATTGGCTCTGTTCACTATGTTTACTCTTTTCTTCTCGGGTGCCACATATTTTCCCCATTTAAAGATCAATGGTGTCAACATACAACATTTCCTTCAAGAATCTCTCAATAAATGTCTTCAGCATCTATGGGATACTGTTGTTACGAGGCTCCCAGAAATGTTAGAGAATGGTTCATTGCTTGGGTTTGAGCTGTTGAATGAGCCAAATTGTGGACTTGTGGGTCATGAGCATTTGTCATACGTTCCTAATGGTCAACAGTTAAGAATTGACACTTGTCCAACTGTATATCAATGTTTCCGTTTGGGAATGGGCCTTCCTGCTGAAATCGATGTTTACAAGATTACCTTGACTGGTCCTCAAAAAGACAGCGTCAAGTTGGTTGATCCTCGTGGCCAAAGTGCTTGGCTTTCCCCTGAAGAAGGTACCGCTATAGACGAAAAGTATGGATGGACACGTGAAGGATGGGAATTTGGCAAATGTATCTATGCGGGCGTCAACATCTGGAGGTGGAACAAGAACGCAAATTGGGACGAACTCGCAAGCATGTCACAAGATGCAAGAATCGACTTCAGCTACAACGAATGTGAACTATTGTTACCTAATTATTTCAACGAAGTTTCACCTAAACTTTCATTCGACGTGACGGATGAGAAGCTTCCAAAGAAAATCGATATTAACTTTTTCATCAATACTTTCTTTGTGGACTATTATGTGAATTTTAAGAACATGATAAGAGCTTTGGCGCCCCAGGTGTTTGTCTTGCTCCAGCCTCCGGTTCTTGAACTCCCCCCAAACTTGAAGGATAACAGGCTAGGTATCATTGATAAGAAAACAATCTATTGTCCTCATTATTATGATGGGTTGTCGTTGATGTTCAAGAGCTGGAACTACGTTTACAATGTCGACACCCTTGGAATCATGCGCGGGCGTTACTTCAACCCTGTGTTGGGTATAGTATTCGGAGAACGTGCCATTCGGAACTGTATTAAGAAGCAGTTCATTGAAATCTCAAATGAAGGAAAGAAATATTTGGGAAATATTCCAGTGCTCATGTCCGAGACTGGCATGCCATTTGATATGGATAATAAAAAAGCATACGAAGACGGCCGCTATACCCAGCAGACTTCCGCGATTGACGCACTTGCTAATGCATTGGAAGGGCTGCAAATGCATGTTACTTACTGGTGTTACAGTAGTCTCAATTCTCACAAATGGGGAGACCGCTGGAACAACGAAGATTTCTCATTTTGGTCACCAGAAGATAGAGATTTGGCATTTGATGATGACGATTCAGATTCACTCTCAAGATCGCCTTCAAGAAGAAGCAGTGTGACACCATCGCTTAAAGCGATTCGTTGCATGAAGGAGAGTGGACCGAGTCACGTTTTGAAGGCAAAGATTGCCTATCATAAGAAGAAGATGCTTCCTTCAATGTTTAAAAAGTCCTTCTTGAGTGGTTTGGGAGAAGAAGAAACAGTGGAGTCGGACGATTCCTCAGTGGGCTATGATACTTCAACTTTAATTTCTGTTTCCACTGATAACCTTCGATATAGGCATTTCAGGCAATGCTATCCGTCACCAGATGGAGTGAGAGCTGTTAGTGCAGTCATCCGTCCTTTCTTGATTGCAACCGCGGCAGTAATGAAGGCATCTGAGTTTGATATTAAGATATCGAAATTTGCTTTGACCGTCTCAATTGACAAGGAGCTGACTTGGAATGACTTCCAGAAAAAGCCTACTTTAATCTTCGTTCCTAAATGGCACTACCCATATTTGAACTACAGTGATATTTCTTTGACTTATGGCCACATTCAATACAACGATGAATTGGAATATTTGGAGTGGTACCATTATGATATCGGCGACGATGAAAGTACCTGGTCGATGAGTCGTGCTGGAAACGACGAAACCATAATAATCAAAAGTAATAGCGGGAGAATCGAAGATATTTCGCCTAAGGAAGAAGCACAGGCAGGTGAATGCCCTATCAATTAAAATATTTATACTCGCTTATGAATTGAGGAAGCCAATGATTCAAAATTCCAAATTATCAGCACCCCTCTTGGCATCTTTGAGTTCCTCTGCCGTTATGCCACTCACAAATGATGCAAAGTATTCCACATATGGCTTTAAGCTTGTTTTTTGGTAATCTGGAATTCGGGTTGATGGTTGATTATCTGAGTCGGATTCTTCTGGAGGTTGGCTGGAGTCCCGATTCACTCTTTTAGCCTCCCAAACATCGATTTCATTCTGCAATTTTGCCAAACTGGGAGATGTCATTGGATTGAAACCATAATCGTCATCTTCATGATTACTAGATATATTGCGTAGCGGGTCGAATGGAACGCACACATTGCCTGTTCCTGGGTGAATACAAAATGGAGATTTCAACAAGTGGATCATCTGTTTAGACACCTCAATATCCAATCTTGGGTACATGTAGTAGATGATGATCTCTTTTTTTGCTTCATTGAGTTGGTTGACCTGGCCCTGATTCTTGAGAATCTTCTGAGCAACGGTGTTCAAGTCGTCCCACTTATTTTTAGAAGTAGAAATAGACGCCTGTTCCTTCCACTTAGTTCTCAAAGCAGTGCGGAGAGCTTGTTCGGGAAGGAATGATAAAAGGTTTTCAATTTGATCCCAGTTTTCTGGAGATCCTGAAGATGAGACCCAAGGATTCTGTTCATCCAATATTACTGTCTGGAAATGTTGCCTTAATATGTCGAACGATCTTTCTACATGTGGGTGAAATGGCTTTCTCAACCCAAGCAGTGTTCGTCCCACTTTCAGAGTACGCCCTCCAAGAACATCAAGGTATTCGACAATTGATTTTCTAGCACTCTCATCTAACGAACGGGCACGTGAATCACTCACCCAGCAATGGGCACCTCTTCTTCCTGAAAAAACCCACACCATGTGCTCAAAGCCGAAATCTTCCTTCAATGCAGACGTAACAACTTGAGACGCAACTTGAATAAACTTCCAGCACTTGGTGCAAATATCAGTTTTGGAACAGCAGGTTCTGATATCATCATAATCAGTAAGATCGATATCAAATACCAATTCTTTAGACACTGGCTTCATAGCGCTCTTTGGTAAGTTCTTTCTCTCCTTGGGATTTACAGCATAAACCGCACCCACTTCAAAACGGGTAGGGTTGGCATTAACAACGGACTTCTTGAATTCTTCAGCCGAAGAATATGAGTTATATCTTTGGTATGCTCCCAGTCGAAATTCGTATGCAAATTCTCTCATAGTGAAGTCCTTGGTAGCCTTCGGCGAATGACTTAGCCATTGAAAAATTTGCTTGAAGGGGAGCAACCTCTCGTAGTAGAAGAGCATATCTGCCGCGGATGGTTTCCCAGGCTTGCTCTGCGAATCTTCGGACGAGTAATTCGCCAATTTTGTTTCCTCGGTAGTCATGAGGTGTAGTAGTATTATCTTGAAGTCGCGATAACATAACGCGTATGCTCGCGCGCGTGACATCAGTGTGAGTGTTATGCGAGATTCATCTCGATGAGAGTACAACTACTCTCATGTGCATCACGATTGCAACACTTCAACTGGTCGTTGAGGATTTGTTAAGAAGTTGAACGAGAGAGATATTACCGTTGAGCAAATACTAGAAGGATTACAGTAAGAGTTTATTTCAATGCACATTTCGTGATTCTAACAGGCTTTCTTCTCTTCAAGTTTACTTTTTGTTTAGTATTTCTTTCGTTCTTCATTCTTTTATTAGCGCCATCATCATTCCTATCTCTTATATTGCTATTACAGACAGTATTTCACGGACTTAGCCCTAAGTTCTAAAGAAAGTCGCTGCCACATTCGAGAAGGCTCAATATATCCAGCACCCTATACTGAATACAAAGCATTGCTTCAACAATATCTATTACTATAATACATTATTCATGCACGAAAACCAACGAGACTCCCTCGTCACCAGCAGTTACCAATTTCTTGCCTTGCTCCATAACAACGAAGTCCAAGATGCCCATGTTGTGACCGACTCCAACAAATAACTCCTCACCTGTACGGGCGTCCCACTTGAAGATTTTTCCATCCATGCTAGAGCCTACAAGAATTGGAGTCTCGTCAACGAACTCAAGATTGGTGATAGTATCATCAACCTTCAATGAACGACGCAACTTCCACTGCAAGCTGTCAAACAATAGCAAGTCTCCAGAAACGAGACCCACTGCTAAAAGGTTGACAGTAGGGTTCTCGCACCATGCCAAAGCCTCGATAGAGAGGTCGGCAATGTCCTCCACATTCTCAATTGTCTTGACAGTGTGTACAATCTTTCCTGAATCCAAGTTAATGATGGCCAATTGACCGTCTCTTGCACCCACTGCGATTACGTTCTTGTGTGCTTTGACAGACACCCATGGGCTCTCCACTCCCTTAAAATCATCATGAGGTTGCAATTTGTAGTTAACGGCGCCAGTGAATGCATTCCAGTTCACAATACTACCATCCTCAGAAATGGTCACCAAGTAAAGCTCATCCTCCTTGTCGGTGCCTACGAAAACACCTCCATTGCACTCCATAGTGTGGGAGAATCCGGACATGACTTGCTCCAAAGACTTATTTGCCTCATCAATTTGATAAACCCACACAGAGCCATCTGGAGCTCCAAATGCAAAGTAAGGCAAAGCAGGGTGAACAGTGATCCAAAGAACTTCTTCAACCTCTTCCAAGTCCAGGAACTTGACCCACTTTTGGCCACCCTTGGCAGCTTTATGCACCTGAATGAAACCGTTCATGTCTCCGGTGATGACAAATTTACCGTCACCGGTGAATCCTCCACATACGACAGATTCTTTATGGCCCAGTAATTCACCCACAAATCTAGGAGGCTGGGTGTGGGTGGTCCACATAAATGCAGTGTTGTCTCCACCACCAGTAACAACCATTGGTAAGGATGGATGTTTGAAAATTGTGAAGATGGAGTCCTTGTGCTGGTCAAAATAGGCCCAGGAGTTATTTGCTAAGTCGATTTCAACAGTTTCACCTTCGTCCATATCCATGTCATTATCGTCATCTTCAGGAACAGGTCCCACATCATCTGCAACCTCCTCTGCAATTTCGTTAATATCAACGAATTCTTCCTCTGCTTCGTTATAGTTGGTGAGGTCTGACATGGTTGGTAGAAGATTTTTTATCACTAGTCTACTATTAATCGGCTTTGTCATCTCGATTATGTGCAGTATATTCTTGGGCAAGTTGCCTTAGAAGTCCCAATTGTGGCAAAGTCATATGAGACGATGGAATTGTAGGGTTGAGAAGCATAGTTCATAGTTATGTTTGACTTCCTCGGGTGCTGTACGTTTCCTTTCATATATTGTCTATGTTTCGTATGTAAACCATCGAATCCCATTTTCAATAAAAGACTGCTCTCCAATGAAAACTTTTCTCATATGAATAGATGACTTAGCGTTAGTTTGTTTCCCATTCAAGTCTATAGAGAAATGCCTGTGATTATTTCTAATTGATTTGTCAAATCCTGTTCCGCCTTCATACTCTCCTTTTGAACAATTTCATCTCTTTTTAGATCTTCCCGTAGACTGCCAGCATTGAGAGCATTCACTTCTTTCTTAGCTCCGGCTGTCTGGGTCAATTCGGAGTGAATATCAGCTATATTTGTCATGTCTTGATTGAGTTTCTCGATTTGCGCCTTTGTGTGTTTCGATCTCTGATTGAGCTTCGATTTCAGTAGAGGTTTGTTAATCTTGGTACTCTTCGGGTCATTTCTCTTAGCAACTTTACTCTTTAAAACTTTCTTCGTCATCCTTGATCTTCAGTTGGCAAGATGATTCCCTATTACAAGTGAGCCAGTCCTTTACGATTTTGTCACATGACCTGTACGGTAAGAAAAAAAAAGCATATCACGATGGGCATCGCAGAGACTTCAAGTACTCAATAAACAGAAATGGTATCTACCCATAACCGTGACAAACCTTGGGATACCCCTGATATTGACAAATGGAAGATTGATGAATTCAAGCCTGAGGATAATGCTTCAGGTCAGTCTTTCACTGAGGAGTCCTCATTCATGACATTATTTCCAAAGTACAGAGAGAACTACTTGAGATCAATATGGAGTGACGTTACCAATGCTTTAGAACAGCATAATATTGCTTGTCAGCTCGATTTAGTAGAAGGAGCAATGACTGTGAAGACTACTAAGAAGACCTTCGATCCGGCAATCATTTTGAAGGCTAGAGATTTGATCAAGCTCTTGGCTAGATCGGTCCCTTACCCCCAGGCCATTAGAATTTTGCAAGACGATGTTGCTTGTGACGTAATCAAGATTGGAAACTTTGTTAGCAATAAGGACAGGTTTACTAAGAGAAGACAAAGATTGGTTGGTCCAAACGGTAATACTCTAAAAGCGTTAGAATTGCTCACGAAATGTTACATTTTGGTGCAAGGTAACACAGTCAGTGCCATGGGACCCTTCAAGGGCTTGAAAGAGGTAAGAAGAGTTGTTGAAGATTGTATGAAAAATGTTCATCCTATCTACCACATCAAGGAGTTAATGATTAAGCAGGAATTAGCAAAAAACCCTGAATTGGCCAATGAAGACTGGTCTAGATTTTTGCCAATGTTCAAGAAGAAGAATGTTGCCAGAAAGAAGGTCACTGGAGAACAGAAAAAGAAGAAAGTATACACTCCATTCCCACCAACGCAAGCGCCTAGAAAGGTTGATTTGCAAATTGAGAGTGGTGAGTATTTCATGGGTAAGCGCGAAAAGCATTTGAAAGAGTTACAAGAAAAACGTCATAAACAAGAAGAGATCACTGAGAAGAGAAAGGAAGAAAGAAACAAAGCATTTGAGGCTCCCGAAGAAGCATCATACGAGAATAAATTGATTGATGGTGAGAAGAAGGAAAAGAAAGAAAAGAAAGAAAAGAAAGATAAGAAAGAAAAGAAAGATAAGAAAGAAAAGAAAGATAAGAAAGAGCGTAGCAAGAAGAGAAGCTATAACGACCTGGTTGACTCTGAAAGAAAGAAGAAGAAGTCAGATTAGAATGATATTTAGCATATTACAATTCATAATAAGTTCACACACCAAAGTGTAGTTAATGGAAAGGGAGGATTCTGACATGAAGAAGAGTAGATTTTCACAAGTGCCTCATGCACTGTCAACATCAATATTGAATTTATTGTCACGTGTTTTACATCACGTTCTGGGTAAACTTGTTCATCCAATTAAGATTTTCAGAAAATGCGCTTACTGCAAAGAGAAAACATCCTCACCAAATTAGATCCAACAGATTCTCACACAAATGTTGAGCAGAAACTTGTTAAGAACTGCTGTGAGATTTCAATCGACTCTCGCCCAAAAGGCTTCAGCCACTGCTACCGGCCTCACTCTTGAAGAATTAGCAGAGAATGAGAATGCAATGCAAGCCCCAAACAGAGAAAGCATTTGGTCACCAAGTCAGGCTGCTAGAAGAGATATCATTTCGAAGAACCCCCAAAGATTTATTCAGAAGGATTTGAGCAAACAGCCACAACCATATGCGGCCATCGAGTTGATCGCCCAAGTTCCAGTCAAGTACTTGCACGAAGGTAACATTGCTGTATGCGATGGTAACAGAGGTTCTACTTTGCAGGGTCACCCCAAGGTGTTCATCAACTTGGATCAGCCAAAGCCTGCTACTTGCGGCTATTGTGGGTTGAGATACGCTAAAGAGGAGTTTAGAGAGATCATCGAGAAGGAAGCTTAAATAGAAGTAAGTAAACTCATTGTCATTGCTTGTTCAAAAGTAAAAGTTTACTCTGTGAAAATCAAACGGATCTTTCATCCAAGATACCTGAATTGCCACCTGCAACAGCTTTCATACGAAACCTTGTCAAAATGGGACTCATGTCTCAAGCATAGCATACTATATTTTCAAATTCAAGGTTTTGTTTCTAGTGAACAGTGTCTTCATTTTCCTATTCTGTAGCATCTGTCTCGACCTGACCTTACTTGGCTGTAGAATGTCCGGTGCTGTTTCATCTTATGTATAGTCTCGAGATCTGTATGACTACGGATAGGTTCTGCAACAAAGTTATCAATGTTTATCAATTATCTCGATTAAGGATTTCTACATTTATTAACCATGTCTATCTCTACAGTAAATATTTGTTGGCGTAGTGCATTCTTTTGTTTGCCGTAAACCCGAGATCGCAGTCACACTCCATGTGACTCGTCCCGGGGTGTAAGTACCCCAGATTTTTTTTGTTCGGCAAGTTCACCAGAATTCCTGAAATACTTCAACAGATGGCAGCCTTCCATGACATATTGAGAGGTGTGGGATACGGTATTTGGTACTCACAGCGTCACATCTTCAATTCCTTCTTCATAATTCCGTTGGGAATCTTAGTCCTTTT
>Ga0160505_100696_pt1 | contig 17949 bp, 7 predicted proteins | sample DIDeMG_FD_108225 | JGI IMG/M metagenome (GOLD analysis project Ga0160505, IMG submission 108225) | Enriched chicken feces microbial communities from UW Madison campus, WI, USA - DID2874_E49_Stillage MG | ecosystem: Host-associated > Birds > Digestive system > Large intestine > Fecal ... | reverse complement strand
TTTTTCTTTTTTTTTTTTTTTAACACACTTCTGTTCTTTGATTTCAATGCAAAATCTTGATTCTCTTGTTCAGTAGATAGGTAATCAGTTTGTTGTTCTTCCATCAAATAGTTACGAACAAAATTATAAAACAAAATTTCTTGTTTACTAATATATATATACACACTTTTCTTCTTTCTATTTCAATCTCAAGCTAATATCAATATTGCTTCGTTTTTTATACCAGACTCTGACTCTCGGAACTACTGAGTTGTATTAGCAACCTGACTCAAAATTCTCGAACCTTACTAGAGCTTGACAACGCCTTTTTGTCATCATCGACCTATTAGTACTATCAGGGCACACAACCTCTCATTTTGCCCCCCATTCTTACATAGCGGTGATAAAAGCTATTAGCAAGTACTATATTTTGTCATGTCTCTAGATGTGAAACAACAAGAGCGCCGGCAAAAGCGCCAGAGGGTATCTCTTGCCTGCGATATTTGCAGAAAGAAGAAAGTCAAATGCGACGGGACTAAACCGACGTGCAAAAACTGCACAGAGAACTACCTAAGCTGCACCTATACCCAACCTGAGCGCAAGCCCAAGGTAAGGAAAGAGTATGTATTTTGCATTTCTTGCGGTATTATGTCACTTTATTTACAAAGAGGAAGTGGCGGTTTATGCATGTTCAAGAAAAAAATCGCTAATCACCGGTATTTTGTAGGCGTGTGAGCACATTAGCACAGCTGGACGACAGACTGAAAAGGATTGAGCAACTTCTGACGAAAGTCATCCCCATCTTAGATACCAGTACTAAGAAAGCCGGTAGTAAGATCGGCAACGATAGTGGAGTAGAGAAGATCAAGCACAAGCGAACCTTTCCGGAAGTAGCTGATGATGAATCGTCAGGGCAGGAATCCGACGAGGAAGACGACGAAGACGACGAAGACGAAGACGACGACGATTATTCAGATGATGAGTCTGTCGATGACCACTTGATGGCTATGTGTAATCAATCACTGACACCCGAGCAACATTCACCCTCTTCAGTTTTGTTGAAATTCGAAGGAAAGAAAGATTTACGCAAAAAATTAGACATGCAAAGTAAATCAGCGAAGAACGCTGTTCAGAGCAATACCAAGCAGAGCGAAAGTCCGCGTTTAAAACGTTCAAAATCTGCTAAACAACTTGCTACCGGTACAAATGGTCATAAACGTTCAGATCAAGCCTCGTCTTCTAAAGACTCTCGCTTAAGTCTTGACGTTCCCAATATTCCTAACAATACCACTCTCGTTGGCCTCGCAACATCCCTGAGTGAGATCAATCAAACCAACCCTGATATAATTTCTGCTACGTTACTCAAAACAGCAGAAAACCAATGCTTTTCTGACACCCCCTTTTTCTTTTGTACACCGGCTGGCCTTAAGTGGATTTCAGACAAGACTGGAGATTCAAAATTGGCTCCGCGGTTCGAAAAGGCGTTCAAACGTGCACACATAGCACAATTTGCCCAGTTTCGTTCATCAATAGAACAGTGCGACGAACCATATCAACTTTCACCGGATATGCTAATAGAGTGTGCAGAGTCATTCAAGAAAGAAATCAGCTTCATTGGTTTTATGAGTGTTGACGAGGTTGACATGTTGATTGAGAGCGAACTGCATCCCAATCCAGCAGAGGGTAAAGTAAATGGGTTTGCAGAAAAGATAGCTATCCATTCAATTGTTGCACTGGGTCTAATCACCATAACAGAGCCTGATGACGACGAAGTAAAACGAAAAGGTCACAAGGCAGACCTGGACATGATTCACCGTCAAATCAACAGTGCATTTTACTACTTTTTTCGTTTTGCGTTCATCGGTAACAGTTTAATGGGAATCAAGTCTTTGACACTACTGTCGATATGTATGCTTTTTTCTGTGTGCCACCCGCCGGCTCTAGTGGTACTGGCAGTGGCGGTGCGGTTAGCACAGGGAGTGGGTCTTCATACGAAGCATTTCACCCAAAATATGCCACGAATCGAGGCTGAGCGAAATCGCCGTTTGTGGTGGTCCCTTTATTGCCTTGAAAAGGGCATTACTATTATGCACAGCAACCCATCTACCATCATTGATGACTCCATTTCAACGCCTTTACCAACCTTCACTCCAGAAATTGATCTTTCATTTGAGTCTGAGAAGTTTTGCTTCATGCGGAAAACGGCTGAGCTGTACCTTATTTGGGCAAAGGTATGTTCAACAATTGAAAAGATCCAGACTTTGCGATTGAAAGAAAAAGAGAAAATGCAAAGATTGATTCAATTTGATAAGGAACTTCTAATGTGGAGCGAGTCGATTCCAGCGCATTCGCGGCCAGGTTGTTTTAGTGAGTGTGATAAGTTTTTCTCAAAGCTGCAGCTCAAGGATCGTTTGAAAATCCAGTTTTATCATGCTCTATCGCATTCAATATATTTTTTCATTCAAATTGCGATACACCGACAGGTGGCCTATCATCCAAGCTGGGTGTACAAAGTCCTGCGCCCAACAGATCCCAAGACCCCGAGGTCAGATGTGGAAGCGACGCCAAATTCGTCTTCGGTTATTAGTAGCATAGTTGCATCAAAAACATTCAACAACACACTTGACTCTACGCAAACAACAGAGAAGTTGCATCGATCAATTGTTGAACGATATAACAACGTCAAGCTGGTGCCGAAAAGAATTGCGGCCGACTATCCTCGTTTTTTACGATCATTTCAATTATCTGTTGAGTACTCGCGTACAACGATCGACTCTATGCGCCATGATGACAGTAAGTCCAAATATTTTTCGCTCTCATTCTTCCTTCTAAATGCGTTCATTACGCTCTTAATCAAGTGCCTAATGCAGCCTAAGGATGCTGATACTCCCAGTGATCTTGTGAAAATGGAGTATGTGATTTCTTGGTTCAAAAACCTTTCTTTGTTTATGTCAGAGATCATGCCGCCGGACCAAGATAATTTTCTAAGTGTGCTTACAGAAAGTGTGGCAAACTATGTGGATCGCATCCGTGGGGTAAAGCGTAATTCGAATAGTGCAAGCGACGCTTCAGTACCAAAGATTTTTGTTAATCACGAGGACCACGACATTGCTAGCAACAAAAGCAATAATAACACTAGCAATGACAATACGTTACAAGAGCCACCCCAAGATATGGGCACGCCCACCTCAGTTTCGTCACCGAGTCTGAGTTCGATCCTGAACAGCACCAATGTGAATCCTATCAACAGTACTTCCTCTGCTCCAACTAGTGGTAACGTCTACAAGCAGTCTATTTTTGATGATCAGGCTAGTAACTTTGGTCTAAGTAGCAACAACCGCTCTTCTGGCTTATCTGATGTCTTCTCTGATTTTGAAAATGGCTCTACTAATCCAAACACGCCTGGCATGTCTGGGGCTCTTCATGAAGATATTTTATCAAGAATCCTTAATACGGGCGGCAGCAATTTTGCCAACGAAGACATTGGTAGCAGTAGTAATTGTAATAGTAACAATACCGCTAATAGCGCATTTGGCAGTGTTCATACAAATAGTGATTTGTACCCTGACACTAGCAACATCAACCAAGCCACTGCTAATAGCAATAACCCCAACATAGCCCCAGGAGTCACCATTGGTGGTACTAATTCACCACTCACTGCAAACGAAGATTTATATGACAACTATATGATGGAGCTAGACATGAATATGGGTGATTTTAAAATCTTTGAATCACTTTACCAGCTTTCCTCTTATTTGAACACCGGAGAGAATTCTGAAATATTCTAGGTGAACTGATGCTTTCTATTTAATATATAATAATATGGAGTTTTCTCCCTTGTTCTATATTCAACCTTAGATGACTTGTCGATTCTATCAAATATATGTACATAATTTTTTTATAATTTTATGTTCTAAAAAAATGATCATCATAGTGTAAAACCCTGCCTATAAAGACAATACTTCTGTTAAGCTGTTTAATGAGGTTTTGCTGCCAAACACTTTTCTGTAGCAGGTATTTATGGAAATCATTCTAAGCACCACGTCATGACCACTTATTACTCGTGTTATTTACATAGAGAGTGACTTGTCAAGTAATTTCACTCTGTGTATAAATCAATACAATGCCCATAAATCTTTCAGTTTATAGGAATCAACTTGTGCGCCCCCAGCCATCTATACTGGACTAACAAAAGGTATGCCTAACCCACAGTTTTCACATGAAAGTTTTTATTTTTTTATTTTTTTATTTTTTGTTTTTCCTCCTCCTAGAAACGTATTCTTAAAAGTTGGGACTTGACTAAATCTTGAGCATTCGATTTGTGTTTGTTTATATAAGACTGATAAATAACCAATGGGGAAAAAAAATAATAAAAAATAAAATAAATAAAAGTCTACTCCCCTCTTCCGCCAACGAACTCCTACCTTCAGCATTACCAACTCAGCATTCTCTTCTTCTTACAACACCGCGTTATAGAATAACATTTTTTTCTGTTACTTTCCAGGGGTTTGTTTTTTTGAAACCTTTTCACTTGGGTATAATAATATAAGCATACTTTTGCAATTTCATTCCGATATCACACGAACTACTCGGCAGTCGGTCGGTCATCTCCAGTTTCTAAGCCCTACCTCTAGCTCTGCTCGGTCCCTTGAAAAATCTTTTTTAGCATTATCATTATTGTCTCAACCAGTATTTGAAAAGGCACTCTAGTCAAACTATACACGCACAATTTCAAGTCACTGATAAAAGAACTGTCTGTCCCATCTTTAATAATCGTCTTCGACCTGCCGCAACAGTTTCCGATTGTCTGTGGTAAATATCAAAAACAATCTTGGCTTTGACAAACGTGCCGATTCAGGCAAAACTTTAGCCGTTCTCAAATATTGACTACACACGGTTTTTGTCAAGTATTATCTTGTGAAAACAGGTAACTGAAACTCCCCGCAAAACGATCAGCAAGCGATATATACAAACGAAAAGCAAATATAACTGCTCGGTAGTGCCGACGTCTTTTGATCTGCTTAATTACAAACGACCTTTCTCCACTTTTGTTGCTTGGATTTGATTTTTTCTTCTTTTTTTCAGACGCGTTTTCATCACTTGAAGCAGCATTATACCAGTACCTTAAACCTGGCAATTAAACAGCATCCAATCGTTACAATTGTCTCTTCAAATCACGCCAAACGACTCTTGAAAATATTAAAAGAAGTATGTGAGTATTTGATTTGATTGTTTTAGCTTTTCTGATATATTTTTCACTATTTCATTGCTCTAACACATTGCAGTCAGTCAGTACGGTCTGATCCAAAGAAACTTTTACATTCAAAAAATTGGCATTTTTTTTTCTTCTTACGGCTACTCGAATCTCAATAATTCACTCTCAATTTCATATTTATAAACACAACAATGCCGGCGGAAAAACGAGAAATATCTGACCAGTCCCAGTCATCGCACCCCATTTTACCTCCAAAGCGCATACGCCGTAAATCTGGTTTACCAGTCACCCCTGTGCCAAGAAGCTCTAAGAAGCCCGGTGAGCTTTTAACTGCCGATGAAAAAAAGGTATGGTGTCTCTGATCCTTTAATTTTTTACCAACACTTTCACTCTTGGTTCTGTCTTTCTAACTTTTTTTTTAAAGGCAAATCATATTGCTTCCGAGCAAAAGAGACGACAAGCAATTCGGGAAGGGTTTGATAAGATTACAGCAATTGTTCCTGACTTGAAGCAATCTCAGGGCCGCAGTGAGGCAACTGTTCTGACAGAAAGTAAGTGAAACAATAACTTTTTCTTCTTTTTCTACCCTTGGCGTTTTGACCTTTAAATGTTACGATGTTGACTAACTTTTTTTTCATGGTTATAGCTGTGAAACTGCTACACAAACTAATCGACGAAAACCAAGCACTGATGGATTTAGCCAATGCGTCAAACTTGCAAATTCCGGATGCGATTGCTCAAAAGCAACAGCATCAGCATCAGCAGCTAGGCAAGTCATCGGCCTCACCAGGATCATCGGCCTCGCCAGAAAAGACTACGGTTTAGACTAACCCGGTGTCTTATTGCAACAAAACGAATGTAAAAAAGAAGAAAAAAACCTCTCGCAAAAGTACCAGTGGCTATCTAGTTGTGTCTGGGAGCTGTTCCCTAGTAGTTGTAATGCAGTTACTGTCGACTTCAAAAGGCTCAACTGTCTACTTTCCTGGTATAGAGGGGAAACGAATTTATTTTACTACGTTGGGGACAATCATGATTACGCTGCCTCTTCAAGCCCCACTCCATCGAAATGTTATTAATGGTACTCATGTCCTGGAGGCTCATATGAGTTGGTATTACATTCAGCTTATATGCTAATTTTTATCATTAGCTTTGAATAGCTTGAGCCTGGGTCTATCCTTCATTTCGTCTTTTCTAGGGATCTTTGAATTGCAGGAGCTTGAGATACCCCCCATCTCGGGCAACTCAACCCCCTTCAGAGAGAGCCGATCCAGGGTTGGGGTTTGGTCCATGTTTTTTACTTAACAGTTTATCCGCTGGGCACATCCGCCGGCTAGGCCGTCGCTTGTGAGCTTTCTCCCACGGCAACTAGTCATTTGGTTTGCCTTGGTATCGATTGGTGTATAGTCAAGGAGATAATAAACTTTTTTTTTTCTTTAATCAGCTCTTTAACGGCACTCTTGATATCATATATAAAGATCTTCATTTTTCGTATTATTTTTTTTTCTTCTTTTTTCACGTTCAATTGGTTTATACCAGATATCACCATTAAACAATTAAACCTATGACTGCCGCAGCAGATACAGAACAGGCTGCTAGGGCCCAAACCTACATTACCAATAACTATGCAACCTCATTGATTTTCTACCTCAACGGCCAAAAGCAGGTCGTACATCACCCAGATCCAAACCACACACTGATTGACTACATCCGCTCTACAGGGCTCACTGGTACTAAGCTGGGCTGTGCAGAAGGCGGTTGTGGTGCCTGCACAGTCGTCGTTTCTACTTGGGACTTTGATAAAGAAAAGGAAAAGTTAGTATTAACCCCTCGTCTATTAATAATAAATGATCCCTGATTGGGAACCAAATGAAATAACGCTAACATTGCATTCGTATATTTTTTATAGCCACATTGCAGTTAATTCGTGTATAGTCCCGCTAATCTCAGTCCATCGCAAGCATGTTATTACGGTCGAGGGTCTCGGTACGTCGCAAAATCCACATCCAGTACAAGAACGCATTGCTTTGTTTCATGGGTCTCAGTGTGGATTTTGCACTCCAGGCATTGTAATGAGTCTTTATGCGGCCCTGCGCTCGCACGATGAGATCGATGACGAAATAATTGCTGAAGCATTTGACGGAAACCTATGTCGCTGTACAGGGTATAAGCCGATCCTCGACGCAGCGCGCACCTTCACCTGTGGAAAGGGCGCTGGCTGCTGTAAGAACAAGTTGCCAAGTGAGAACGGGAACGTTAGTAATGGTTGCGGCACCGATGATTCATCATCAGAGAACAAGACGCCCGACGGATTCACCTACAAGGAGTACAAACCCGATCAAGAGCTTATTTTCCCGCCAGGATTAAAAAAGCTTTCATCAGTCCCCAATAAGCCTGTGCGATTTGGATCTCAAGAGGAGTTTGAGCGCGAATGGTTTCGCCCCATTACCAAAGCCCAATTGCTTGATCTTAAGATGCTCTATCCTAATGCAAAGATAGTTAGTGGCGCCTCAGAGGTCCAGATTGAGACAAAATTTAAGGCCCTTAACTATAACGTTTCTGTTTTCGTGAATGATATCCCCGAACTCGCTAGTCACAGATTTGTCAAAGACAGTGGACTGTATATTGGTGCCAATATCACTCTTTCTGATCTTGAATCAGTCTGCGAGCATCTTTCCAAAACTTTGACTAGAGGTGCTGGTCAGGTTTATGATACTATTGCACAGCAGCTCAAATTTTTTGCCGGCCGCCAAATCAGAAATGTGGCGACGCCAGCGGGTAATCTGGCCACAGCATCGCCAATTGCAGATCTCAATCCTATTTTAGTTGCTGCTGATGCTGTTTTGACAGTGGAGTCCGTTGATGGAACTCGTCAGCTATCCATGTCAGACTTTTTCATCTCTTACCGCAAAACTCAGCTTGAAGAGCATGAGATTATCACGGAAATTTTCATTCCTCAGACTGCTGAGCGCGAAGTTATTTGTGCATACAAACAGGCTAAGCGTAAAGATGACGATATATCGATTGTGACAAGTTCTATTCTTATTCAGGTGGATACTGAAAATATTGTCACTAAGGCCAACATTGTGTATGGCGGTGTCGCACCTATGACTGTCAAATCAAAGCAGGCTGCAGCATTTTTGATAGGACGCAGTCTAACGACAAAGGAAACTTTGGAGGGAACGATTGATCAACTCTCAAAAGAATTTGATTTACCATATGGTGTTCCAGGTGGCATGCCTACGTTCCGTAAGGCACTTGTGCTCTCATTCTTTTACAAATTTTACCAAACGGCCATGCAGCGACTTTTGGGCCAACCCGACGATGGTGATGCAATCGAAGAGGTTGATCGATTTCAAATCATGCCTGAAGGTACTCGTGATATCATAAACCCGTATGAAGGCACCATTGTGGGTAAATCAAATCCCCATTTATCGGCCTTAAAACAGGTTACTGGTGAAGCTCTTTACACTGACGATATTCCCCCATACCATAACGAACTCTTTGGTGTACAGGTTATGACAACTAAACCAGCTGCAAAGATTCTTTCTGTGGACGTGTCGGAAGCGCTTGAGATTGATGGTGTATATGGCTATACCGATATTAATGACCTTCCAAACCGTGAGTCAAACTTGTGGGGTCCTATCCCTATAGGCAAAGAAAAGTTTTTTGCAGATGGTGAAAGTGAGTTTGTTGGACAATGCATTGGTGTTATTGTGGCCAGCACTCGAGAGATTGCTGCCAAGGCTGCCCGGGCTGTGAAGGTAGAGTATGACACTACTGGATACACCCCGATTTTGACTGTTGAAGAGGCTGTTGAGAAAGAAAGCTTTTTTGAAACCTCACCACGTACAGACAAGGGTGACATTAATACCGCGTTTAATAATGCAAAGTATGTGTTTGAAGGTGTGACTCGCATGGGCGGTCAAGAGCATTTCTATCTTGAACCACAGGGCTGTGTTGTGGTCCCAGAGCCAGAAGACGGTGAAATGAAAATCTACAGCAGCACTCAGAATCCAACGGAAGCGCAAGCCTTTGCGGCACAAGTCACCAATGTTCCCTCCTCTCGCATCGTGGTCAGAGTTAAGCGTCTTGGTGGTGGTTTTGGTGGTAAAGAAACCAGAAGTGTGCAATTGTCTAGTATCGCAGCAGTTGCTGCCAAGAAGTTTAAGCGTCCTGTTCGTATGATCCTATCCCGGTCAGAAGACATGCTTACCTCAGGCTACCGTCACCCTTTTCTCATGAAATGGAAAGTAGGTCTGGATGAAAACAACAAGTTTACAGCCCTAGATGCAAAACTATATGCAAATGGTGGCTGGAGTTTGGATCTCACAAGAGGTGTCTTGGATCGCGCAGTTTTGCACGCATGCAACTGTTACAACTTTCCCAATGCCGTTGTGCAGGGTTTTGCGTGTAAGACAAATACTGCTTCAAATACTGCGTTTAGAGGTTTTGGCGGTCCTCAGGGAATGTTTATGACTGAAAGCATCATTTATGACGTCAGTGAACGGCTGAACCTTAATCCCGACGAGCTTCGTCACATCAACTACTATCAGCCGGGTCTTCAGTCTACGAATTATAAGCAATCTATTACTGAAGACTTTACAATTCCTGATATGGAAACCCAGCTTAAGCAAGAGGCTAACTATCCACAACTCGTCAAAGAAGTAGAGGAGTTTAATCGCGACCACGACTGGGTCAAGCGCGGTATTGCCCATGTACCAACGATGTTTGGTATTGCTTTTGGTGCTCTTTTCCTGAACCAAGCTGGTGCTCTTGTGCATATTTATCATGATGGAAGTATTTTGCTTACACATGGAGGAACAGAGATGGGTCAAGGCCTGCACACTAAGATGGCCATGGTTTGTGCTGAGAGTCTGCAAGTTCCGCTTGATCAGGTGTTTATCTCAGAAACCTCGACTAATACTGTTCCCAATACCTCAGCCTCAGCGGCATCAGCATCAAGCGATCTCAACGGCATGGCTGTTAAAAATGCTTGTGATCAAATTAATGAGCGACTGCTTCCGTATCGCGAAAAGCTTGGGCCTAACGCGACAATGAAAGAGTTGGCGCATGCAGCCTACTTTGACCGTGTCAATCTCTCCGCAAATGGGTTTTACAAAACACCCGATATTGGTTACGTTTGGGGTGAAGAGAATCCTAAACCAGCGTTTTCTTACTTTACACAAGGCTGTGCACTTGCTCTTGTTGAGGTGAACACATTGACAGGTGATTGGATGTGCCTACGGACCGATATTAAAATGGACATTGGCCGGCCCATTAACAAGGCCATTGACTACGGTCAGATTGAAGGAGCTTTTATACAGGGTATGGGACTGTTCACTATGGAGGAGCTTCTGTGGCACCGCGCTTCTGGCACGTTATTTACACGGGGTCCTGGTGCGTATAAAATTCCTGGTTTTCGCGACACGCCACGCCAATTTACGGTCAGTACACTGCGTGACCGCGAATTCAAGCACCTTAAAACGATCCACCGTAGTAAGGGTATCGGTGAGCCTCCGCTTTTCCTGGGGTCTGTGGTATATTTTGCCATCCGCGATGCCCTCAAACGGAAGCGCATTGCGGACAGGGACAATGACGGCAAGGCTACAATGGCAGAAGTTAATGAAGCGGGTAAACCTTGGGTCTCGCCCATGACAACAGAGCGTATCCGCGAACTGGCCGGTGATGCTCTTCTTGCCAAAGCCCTTGTCAAACCCAAGGAAGGTGAATTGCCGTTCTTTGTTATGGCCTGAAGAGCACAAATAGTCTGTCTAGGAGCAAAATTGCAGCACCAAATTTAAGACCTATTTTTATATAATAGGTAATTAGTTTATAAATACATTTCATCTGTGATTAAACAATGTTTAACAGTACAAGCCTTGATGAATAATATATAAATTATCTGAATATTTTCTTTTAAAGAAAGAGGCAGAGCAAGTAGATGATTAAGGGGTGGATATATTCGCTGATGAACTAATTGGGAATCTGGCAACAAGCCTTTGTAGAATTACCTATTAAAGTTAAAAGTGGAAAAGGGGGCAAAGCAAGTTAAGAAACAGGATAGTTGGAAATAGGGCAGCAGCTAGTCACTGATCGCGATTCATCACAATCCAATGAAGAGTAGTGTGACTATAATTTAGAAATTATAAGAACTCGAAAAAAAAGCATGGGACCAAAAGAAGGAGAAAGAAAAAAAAAAAGTTTTAAATTTGTGGTATTGTGTTATTTGACCTATCAGAGGGGTATTGGTAATGATCATCGTCGTTAGATAAACCCTGACTGTTTTGAATCAAACTGTTCTCTCCTAATAAGCTTTCGCAAGATTCCAGGAAGGAGCCGCTTAGTTCAGAATAGTCAAGTTAAAATAAAGCGATGGATAGAAAAGAATGAATGAAAAGAATTACAACTTAAAACTTGAAGTCTAACTCTGTATATAAATATAAATTATTTTACTATTAATCAAGTTGTGCCATTCTTTTGAGGGGGCCCTTTAAAGTGGTCCTTAAGAGGTTTATGACCACACTGGGCTTGCACAAAAGCTAATCCTACTAGGCTTACCATATACTAAACTTGGCCAGATTTGGCATAAGAATCGATCAGTTGGGTTAAGTCCTGTAATACAGGCTATATGGTTTTACGTTTTTTTCCGGTCAAATTTTAATAAGATTAGGCACAGACTGTAATAACTTGAGCCAAATAGTCGCTAGTTTCTTCTCTTGGCTATAAAATTCGGGTGGTACGTAAACAGATACAATCACATTTTTTAGCCAACAGTTGCAGTAAGATTTGCTAAATTAGGTCTTCAAATAGATTTTTCAATTAAATCTGAGAAACTTAAAAAAAAAAACCTTCAAATCTTTATACCTCCTTCATTCAAATCTTTTTGTCAAGCCTCTTTCCTGTCCTTGCTGGTTCAACCCTTTTTTTTTCTTTTGGACACTGGCTTTTTCAACTTCATCTGCCTTTGGTTTTCCGTTGGTCCTTTCTTGTCGATATTCCTTGACGGTACTGCGCAATAGTTTTATTTTTTTTTTTAAAATTTCTATTACCATTCGATTACTCCTCTTCTGTCCTTACTTCACGAACTGGTTTCTGTGAGTTATTTTTGACAAACGGTCCCTAAATTTTTAATACACGTCTACAAAAAGCACCACCAACACCGGTTATATTTTCTACTGAGCTTGAACACGATAACGGCCCTCATCATCGACTCTACTTCGCTCTATTTATCTGCTTGGTTAACAAAAGTTTATACTACATTCGCGCCGTTTGAACACTATCCGCTTAACCTGTGTCCCCCAACCTATCACTGATACCCTCTCACCTATTTATCCGCATTACCACCGACTTTCTTGCGCTTCTTACCATCATCTAAAGCTCTCAAGCATTTACTTTTCATAACATGGTTTTGCTTCGATTTATGCTAGTATCCCTCTTGGTGCTAGTCAAACAATGCTATGCAGAACAATTCATCAAGTCATCAGCTCTCCTCTCCTGCATAGAGAATTCCCAGTTCTCAGCCTCCAGTTTCGATGTCGCACTTTACCGCTCCAACGGTTCTCTTAGTTTTCAAGTTTCTGCTATCTCGACCCTTAACGGCAAATACGATGCCGAAATCAACATCATTGTCTATGGTATCAATATTATCAGTAAAAAAACAAGTTTGTGTGAGCTGTCGTCGCAGCTGTGTCCTATGTCCCCTGGCCACTTTGATGTACCATTGTCGTCGCAGACTGTGTCAGATGATATTATATCTCAAATTCCCGGTATTGCCTTTCAAATTCCCGACCTTGACGGTGTTGTCCGTGTTACTGTCTATCCGCAGGGAGAGGGTAATGGGACAGCAGTTGCCTGTGTCGAGGCAACTCTATCCAACGGCAAGACCGTTTCGACAAAGTATGTTGCATGGCCCATTGCAGCCATAACTTTTGCAGGTCTTTTGACTTCAAGTGTTGTCTGGCTCTTTGGCCACGTCTCGACCTCTGCGCACATTGCCTCCAATATTGTATCCCTCTTTGTGTATTTTCAAGGTCTTGCCATTATCAGCATGATGGCTGTCGACCGTCTGCCCCCTATTGCTGCCGCCTGGGGGCAAAACTACATGTGGACAGTAGGTTTAATTAGTATTCCGTTTATGCAAAATATTTTCAACTGGTACGTACAGGCCACAGGTGGAACTGTTACGGATATCCTGCCCAATGCTGCTGTCATGTCTATTTCAGTACAGCGCGTCAAACGCTCTTTAACCTCAGCACTTGACTTTAGCGAAAGTTTGCAGTCTTACTTCACTCCTAACCCAAAGCTGGGAGCATCCCCATACTCGCTAACCCACGAGCTGGTGCATACTCTTGGCTACTCGGCCCCTGCGCAGTTGGTGAAGCGCGCGGCAAACGAAACTATAGCACCGGCTGAAACTACCAATGAAGCCCTTGACGACTACTCCGCCACTACACTGGTTCTACGTGGCATCCAGCGTGTCGCTTACCTTGCAAACATTGAGATCACATCTCTGTTTATGACGGGTTTTATTTTCTTTCTAATCCTGTGCGCGTTCACTGTGATTATCTTTATTCTCGCCAAGGTTGTGCTTGAACTTCTTGTCAAGGCTGGCGCCGTGCAGCCCACTTCATTTATGGAGTACCGCAAAGACTGGCGCACGGTCATTAAAGGTGTTTTTTACAGATTGGCGTTGCTGTGTTTCCCGCAACTGACTGTTTTATGCTTGTGGGAGTTGACAAAACATGATTCACCCGCTGTTGTTATTCTTGCTGTGCTTACATACATCATTATTGCTGCACTGCTGGGATTTGGTGCCTACAAAACTATCAGCTTGGCTCGCCAGTCAATGGTTTTACACAAGAATCCGGCATATATTCTCTACTCTGACCGCGATATCCTGAACCGCTGGGGCTTCTTGTACGTGCAATTCCGCGCAACTGCATACTTTTTCATTGTACCGTTGGTCATCTACATTTTTGTCAAAGGCATATTTATTGCTTTTGGCCAGAACGCGGGTAAAGTACAGGCCGTACTGGTTTTTGTTACTGAGCTGATTTACCTGGTGATCATCAGTTATTTCAAACCGTACATGGACAAGTCCACAAACGGTTTTAATATTGCCATTTCTGCTATTAACTTTATCAATGCGTTGTTTTTCATGTTTTTTTCAGCCATATTTGGTTTACCCTTATATGTTGCTGGTGTGATGGGAGTTGTGTTTTTTATTCTCAATGCCGTCTTTTCTCTGATTTTGTTGATCATGGTCATTGTGTCTTGTGTGTGGGCTCTGTTCTCAAAGAACCCGGAAAGTCGCTACCAGCCGATGCGCGACGACCGTGAGTCGTTTATCCCTAACAATGGAGTCGACAAGTCCGCTGCGACAGAGCTTGATGCCTTGGGAATGTCTGCGCGTGACGGCCACGAGACAACATATCCTATCAATGATGACGAAGAATCGATCATTGAGCAGGCCAAGTCGCGGCTATCTTCGCGCGATGACGTCAGCTCGATGCGTCCACACGAACGACCGATGCGCAATGACGGTTATATGCTGACTAGCAAGTCTAGTCGGGCATCACTTAACCCCGCTGACTCGACGACGAGTCTTTCGGTCCCTGGCAGTCAGGAATACAAAGGAAACTGGTAGTCGAGGGACAACTTTTAAAACCATTCGCACAATGAAAACCATACACATGTAATAATAATCACTGGAAAAAAAAAATAATAATAATTTGTAAAATGCCATAATAGTAGTAATAGTAACAATAATAATAAATAATAGAATTATATGTATATTGTTTGATTGTTAACAGTTTACTACGCACGTCCGTGACGCTTCAAGTGGTATTCAAGTGCGTTTGGTTTGAGTACAGGAAATAAGACTCTTCTAATGCTAACGCAGAGGCCCGACAGATTATGCATTAGAAGGTTGGGTCGCCAACTGAACATGTCAGAAATCCAAGTAGGAGCCGTATGACGTTGACGTCGCGTGTGCACAGTTTCCGTGAGACCCACAAGCCTGCCCTACTATCGCACCAGCAACCCAGATTGAGCAAACACGAAGGTGCATTGATATTCTACTCCCTGGTTCCTTTTACCACCACCATCACCACCACCGCTGCTGCTACTGCTGCCGTTGCCGCTGCTACCGGACCCTGTGGCTAGCCTCCGTTCTTCTTTGATTTTCTAGATGTCATGTGACTCGTATTTTTACTGAGCTGATGCAGGGTTCGGGTTATTAGAGTTGTTTTGGTTTCCCGTGAACGAGATTGAACATTTTCCCACATTAAAACTGCGTTTGCCTTTGCCATTTATTACCTCTTTTTTGACTCAAACTCATTTCTTTCTTTTTTTTCTCTCTCTTTCTTTTTTTTTTTTTTCTTTTATCTCATCTCATAACTACGACCATTATTTGACTGTCACTTCTACAACTCTGTGCTATACTCTTTAGTGCTTTCTATCCCCGTGTCGACACACACGCTACACGATAAGATACTTTTTTTTCCGAAAATGGCAGCATCAGAGCCTCCGACACATTATAAATACCCTGCGACATGGTTTAAACCTGAGGACAGTAGCAACAATAACGAGGACTCACCCCCCTTCTTTCCGACAGGCTTCCCTGACTTTGGCCATGGCGGCAACAACGGAGAGATTGGCGATGGTGGCGACTCATCACTTAATATTCCATTGCTTGTCGGCCTAGTGTCTGGGTTCGGCACGCTTTTTATCGGTTTTCTATGTGGAGTTTTATGGTTTGCCATCTTGGGAAGACGCCGGATAAGACTCGGAAATTCCGGCGATCCCGGCGATTTTGACGACGAACAGGCATTGCTAGAAGCAGAGGCAGAAGCCCTTACAACCATGGACGAAGTCTCACGGCAGTACTACAATATGGCAAAAGCTTTTATTGAGGCCAACCCTCCCAACAGCGCATCCACTGACATCAGTCTGTCACAATACCTCACTATTCAAGAAAAAGGGGTCTCTGCGTGGGAGTTTGAAGTCGACTTTCCAAATGCCACCTGCTTTATTGAGGGAAGAACTGAAATAGAATTTTTTGATTCTACGTGCTGTTCACAGACCAACCTCCCCGTTCCTCGGCAAAACGAGGTTTATTACTGGGAGGCAAAAATGTTTGATAAACCTGAATCTACGCTCGTATCCGTTGGCTTATCTACTAAACCTTATCCCACATTTCGGCTTCCAGGCTTCCATCGATACTCCGTGGCATACGATTCTGAAGGTCGTAAACGCATCAACCAGCCCTTCAATGTCCCAAGTGTTGGCCCCAAGCTTCAACAGGGCGATGTTATTGGTGTGGGTTACCGGCCGCGAACGGGTACAGTATTTTTTACAAGAAACGGTAAAAAACTTGAAGATGCATTACATGGAATGAGACTTAATCTGTTTCCGACCGTGGGAGCCACGGGACCCTGCAAGGTTCACGTCAACTTTGGCCAGGCCGGGTTTGTCTTCATTGAGGCCAATGTTAAAAAGTGGGGCCTTGCGCCCGCTCACGGATCACTGGCCCCACCACCTCCGTATGGCGCGGAACAGGACTTTCTGCTGCTTGAAACGGGTACTACTTCCAACACTGGTGCTGGTGGCAGCAGCAGTAGCGGTAACGAATTGCATAATCAACACAACAACACTCATGACAGTAACGATAATGAAAGCAATAGCGGCACGGTACGGTCTCCACCCCCGTTTCAGCGGACACTGACATCGGAGGAGGCAATTATTTTGCCAACTGGCAGCGCGCCAGACCAGGTAAACATCAATATGAGCAGCCTTTCATCATCACATCACTACCAGCAGGTGCCTCAGCAACAGAACAGCATATCATCATCTAGCACAGCCGCAACAACTTCAATGACGGCGACAGCCTCTGAATTGGGGTCAGTAAAAGCTTCTGCTCCCATTACTGTCGAGCCGCCAGCAAAGTACACACGTCATGCGACAAGCTCGCAAGCATTGCTAGTCCACACACCACCACCTAGCTACACCTCTGATACTGAAAGTATTAGCAGTCTTGAAGTTGACGACAACGATGACCACGATGAAGACGATGGCTCCCATGCCAGCGTTGTATCTGACGACGAGCATCAACAGAGTGATGAGGAAATTGTTTAAACTTGAAATTAGAAGCTTTGTGTTTGTTGAATGAATTGTCTTTTTTTTTTGTGTGTGTATTTTGTATTAATGTTTGTTTGGTCTAAGTGGGTTTACGCTTTGTAACTAACTACTTGGATATGTTTTATAAAAGTTGAATATTGTGCACTACAGAAGAATCCCTGGTCGAAATGTCAGAAATAACGACAAGCAGTAACAATAATATTGATACTATTATAACGGCTGCTACGTGCCTGGAGCTAAGTGTGCAAACCCAGTTTTTTATTACAAAAAAAAGATTTTTTTTTTTTTTTTAAACCTGAAAATTGCTACTTTGATGTCAAAACTTGAAAAAAATGTTAACTTTGTTGCTTAGGCCCAATTTCTTCTAGATTTCTGGTAAAATAGTGCATAAATAGAGGTTGATTAATGACATCGATTTAAGTACTATGCAACCTTAATTTGAAGTTAGAAAATTGTAGAGAAGAAAGAAAATAAGGGCTTTTTTGCGTTCTGAATTTTTTTTTTTTTTTTTTTTTTTTTTTTTTTTTTTTTGTTTTTTTTTTTTAATTTTTTGTATTTTTTTTTTTTTTTGTTTATTTTTATAATTGTTTTATGGTTTTAGGGTATTGATTTTTTGT
>Ga0160505_100695_pt1 | contig 17971 bp, 7 predicted proteins | sample DIDeMG_FD_108225 | JGI IMG/M metagenome (GOLD analysis project Ga0160505, IMG submission 108225) | Enriched chicken feces microbial communities from UW Madison campus, WI, USA - DID2874_E49_Stillage MG | ecosystem: Host-associated > Birds > Digestive system > Large intestine > Fecal ... | reverse complement strand
TAATAATAATAATAATAATAATAATAATAATAATAATAATAATAATAATAATAATAATAATAATAATAATAATAATAATAATAATAATAATAATAATAATAATAATAATAATAATAATAATGATGGTAATAGTAAGAGTAATAATAATATTATTATTCTTAATTTTTTGTTTGGTCAATTGGTTTGCAGTGAAAACTGTTTAATAAAAGAAATCACAAACATGTATCTAGAATAACAAACAATTTGGACTATCATAAAGACTTATGTTCTGGAGAGTTTCCGTTTCACAAGCTTTTGTTCTAAACTGTTCATCGCTAAAAGACCTTCTAAAAACAAACGTCTGTTTCAAATAAAAAATATTGGACAGTGATAGTCCACATTTGGTTTTGTAAGTATTCTTTAAAAAAATAATCTTAACAGCGGGGTGTCTGTTGGTGAGGCTTTCATCTATTCATTTCTAGAAGCTGACAATAATTTATAGCCCTAGTTTGATAATTCACCACAGTGAGAATCTCAGTACTATGAAGGTTGCAAATTTTCTTTTTTGCCTATGTTCTGTATATTTGTCTCAGCATTTCCTTAAATGAGTGCTTTGTCTTTTGTATTACGGTCAATTCACTTCGCTTTTCAAGTTTAAATTTGGGTATTGAGTCACCTGTCTTATCAGAAAGCTTTCACCCTCATAAAAGCGTTAATGTTCTGTTTTCAATGTTTGCTTTTGCTCATTGTTGCTTCTTTCTTTGTTGCTAAGAGTATCTGAGGTTAAATTTGTCGATATCCTATATGAAACAGGTAGTCCATATTGTTACTTCGTGATTTCTGTATACATGCTTCGAATTGTAGTCTTCGTTTGAGTCTTAACCCACCTCAAAATCATTTATTTCTTCCAATGAGGACAGGAATCATCAAGATCAGATTCTTTAGAATATTTTTAGTGAAGCATATTAGGGTAATTATCATAGTTTGTTTATACCATTTTATTTTGCTTTCTTTTGATAGCTAGTGCTTTTAACGCCATCCCAGGACATTTAGTATTTGAGTACTCCTAAAAGGCGTTTCACCAAAACCTTACAAGCAAACCTTAGGTTGATAAAAGCGAATAATTAGCTTGTTTATGTGACGCTATTAATAGGGACGTTAGAAAGTCTTTTAGCCTGATTCTCTTCGGTTTAAATTGATTTCCAGTGGTTGGGCACTACTCGCAGGTTCCAAATTTGATGTAATATTTTTAATCAGCAAAGATATTGCTTGTTTTTGCACCTTGTTTTGAAAACTCAATATGACCGTACGCTACTCTAGCTAGGAGGATGCGCTAAACCTAGAATAAGAGTGCGCGTTTAAGATTTTAAAAAAGTCGTAACAAAGTGTCTGTCTACTCAATTGCTGCATGGCCAATATTTTAAGGATAGCAGGAAAATGAGAACAAGAGAGCCTGAGCTAGATATGTAGCCACGGCTTACTACAGCGGCAACTGTTAAGCGGTTGCAGGTCGTTAGAAAAAAAAGAAAGAATGAACAGAAGATCTCTCATTGGTATCTTGTGTCTATAGCCTTAATCCTAGGGTTAATGATCTTCTACTACAACATTACTAAACCTTTTAAGCTTGCCAAAATAATTTCTTTTTAACATTTTTGTCTTTCTCGATCCTGTTTTGTTTGTTTTTCTTTTGCATTCTGGCCATATTATTCCTTTTGTTAGACAAACTGACTTATTCATAGATTTTCATTGGCTAAAATTAAAAAAATCTATGCGATATTACACAACTATGCATAATTAGTATTTCTTTTTTCTTTTTCTTTTTTTGCTCGCGTCGAGAGATTCTTGTCATCTTGTTGTGATTACCGAATTGATTCAAAAATGTTACCAAAGAAACCTGTATTTTTTATTCTTTTCTTATTCGAGATTTTATCCTCGTCCTTTTGCACTTTCTTGTAGCTTTAAATAGGAAAAAAAGAAAAGAAATAAAAATTATAGAAATAGTTGCAACTTCCCTCGTTTTCGATTGCATTTTAATTTTTTTTCCCTCTAGTTTTCCAAAGATTCTGAACTTCTCAAAATGTACTCCTACGACTGGTCAAAGCAGCAAAGTTATCTACTTACAAAACCCTTTGAACAGCACCCAATCAAGCAAACTCAAGTCACGTACAACTCGTCTTGTACAGCCTCGTCACCTCCTAATACTCCACCTCCGGTCCCATCTCAGTCTTCGATGGCCATCTACATTGTCTCGCCCACAGCCAACATAATCTACTCTTCACCAACAACTATCCAGACCCTTGGCCATTCAATAATTCCTGGTTCTTCATTTTTAGATTACATTCATCCCGATGACTTGAACGAGTGAGTTAAAAACCACCAACCCCTAAACACCTTGAAATACTGGTTTAAACATTGATTCCCTACATTAAACTGCCAACTAACACGGATTTCAGATTTATGACCAATGTCAATTACTCGCTTTCTCATGGATCTCAGTTCTCCATCTACTATCGCCTAAAAGTCAGCAACCCACAGAGTACTATGTACAAGGGCATGACTGTCACAGCCAAACCAATCTATAATAACAATATTTTAACTGCCAAGGATATTGACACTGCGGCTATTGATTTTGTTTTGGGTTTAGCGGATGATTCCAGCTCAAACGGCTACAGCAGCCCCGATAATCAATTAAAAACATCCTGCCATGGTTTTGTACTGGTAAATAAACCAGCATCTGACGAGTTTAACAACAATGGAAACAACAAGGCTATTGACGTGGGTCTCTGGGATCGCAGGAAGGTTAAGCAGGATCTTCTGACGCCAACCTCACCGCCCAGTCTAGCAATGCCCAGTAGCGACAACAGTGCTATCAGCTTAAAGAAAGAAACCAGCACGCCAACGTCAGCCACCTCTACTATCCCACTGTCCACCGCTTTATCTCCCTCATACCCAGAAAGCTACCTAGAACAGACCAAAACTTCAGCAGAAATCTCAAATTCGCAGCTCCAGCTGCCACCACCACAACATCAACAACAAGAACCTGCATCTGCATACTGGAACTTTAATTCTACTCCTAACTCCTTACTTAGTTCCCAAAGCAAATCTGAATACTCATATATACCAGCAACTACAACACCACAATACTACAATCCTGCTTATCAGCTGCCATCACCTCAGGGCCATCATCCCTTATACAATTACACTACAGCCCCGGTTACTTCAAACCAAAGTATTTACCTAGACGGGAGTGGCGGAAAGCTTAATACAAGCTATGAATATCAGCAGAGATTGCCCCTTTTGGGCCAGCAACAATTGCCAGGACTAGGATACACATACACTCCAGCGCAGCCCAGTGTCATGGCGCCACACCAACACCACACTCATCACCAGTACTATGTGCAGGCCAATGCTAAGAATTACAACCTTGCAAAGCGAAAGTTTCAATACGGAACTTCGTCTTCAACGTCGTCAATGAAAAGCGGTAAGTATGTATGTACTGAGTGCCATGTGTCGGAGTCGCCGGAGTGGCGAAAAGGTCCTAAGGGTCCCAAGACCCTCTGCAACGCATGCGGTCTAAGATGGGCTAAGAAAACTAGAAAAGAAAGTATGCAGCAACAGCAGCAACAGCAGCAGCTGAGTCTCAACAAATAAGGGGTTGTCAGCTACAATGAAATAGTTGTGAACGATAGTGTAAGAAGATTCAAGACTTATTTTGAGTTATAAAGTTCAAAAAAAAAAAATACCAAAAGTTTAGTATAATTTAATATACGCTCAAATTATTTAGTGTAATTTAATTTAATTTAGCATAATTTAGCGCCTAGCATAATTTTTTTTTGTCTTATTTACTTTTGGTATTTGGAATTCATTCTTGTTTACTTGGAATTTTTTTTCTTCTTGATTCCTGATTTCTGTTTATTTTCCCATTCCTTCTTTATATTATTTACCATTCAGGCTAATATTTATTTCATAATGTCTGATAATGTTGTCCCTGATGGTCATTCTGTTACCAAGCGTCTGCAGTCTGAACTGATGCAACTCATGGTAAGCACATTTTTTTTTCTTTCTATTGTTTTGTAACTGTTCTCGAGATCTAACACTACTGTCTCACCAGATGTCTTCTACGCCAGGCGTTTCAGCATTCCCAGAATCTGATGCCAATCTTTTAAAATGGACCGGTACTATTGAGGGACCTCCGGATACATTCTACGAGGGTTTGAAATTCAAGCTCTCGATTCAATTCCCCGCCAACTACCCTTACTCGGCACCTACAATCACATTTACAAGCCCAATGTGGCACCCGAACGTTGACATGAGCGGTAATATCTGCTTAGACATTTTGAAAGAGAACTGGTCGGCGGTATACAACGTACAGACTATACTGCTGAGTCTGCAGTCGCTGCTGGGTGAGCCTAACAACAAATCTCCGTTGAACGCTCAAGCCGCCCAGCTGTATGAGAAGGACCCAGAACAGTATAAGAAACTGCTAATGCAGAGATATCAGGACCCCGAAGAGTAGTTGAGCTTGTGAGGTCCCACTCTGAGTATGTAAATTTTTAACTAACAGTTGTTTTGCTTGCATTCAATAAATGAAGAAATTCTCATTACTATGTCATTGCTATCAGATTGGGCTTTATAAACATCAGTGCTGATGAATCAAGATAAATAAAAGTGACTTTATATGTTGCTGGTCAACTAAAGGTCGCTGGGGGTTAGCGGTGACTGAGCCAGCAGTGAGCCGCCATTCCGCCTCGCAGCACCCAAAGATGGCGTGCCTGGTATGCTGCTGCTCGGTGTGTTTTGACCAGACGCAGACTGTTGCGATGGGGGCGGAGTTTTGCTTCCAGACGATGCCTCATCTTCATCAACTAACTCTTTGGGTCCACCGGTCCATGCTACCATCTCGTACTTAAAGCCAGTAAATGACTTGAGTTCAATGTTGGTCTTGGTCCATTTGCGGGCTGGCTTCCCTGTCCGGTCTAGCGCATTGCGCGCAGCGTTCGTAGACACGTTTGAGGAGCCACGAGTAGTTGAGCTTGCTGCTGCTGATGACACTGTGTTAATATTGTTCAATGGGGTTGATGGCTGACCCTGAGATGACTTGGGTGTATTAAACTTTTTGCTATTGTTTGATGTGGCTATAGGCGTTGAGTTGCTGTTGTTATTATTGTTGTCGGTACTGGTCAGTTGAGTAAGAAGTTTTGAAGAAAGCTTGAGAGTAACTAAAACTTGATGGTCGTCTTCTAGGATCGGTGCTGGTGATGAAGCTGTGCTCATTATAGAAAAGCTGACGGTTTCTGGGTGATGGCTATACAGAAGGGGTGGTAGGGTGGTAGTTTTGTCTCTTTTAGGGTGGAGGTTGGAAATAATTTTTTCTTCTTTTGGCTTGATATCTTCGTTTGGGTTTCAAAGTTGCAAAAGGCTGAAGGTGCATAGAAATGTAGACGCCTATGTGAATTTCTGCCAGAACACAAAGACAAAAGGTCCTAATAAAGAACTCCATAGTCAAACGCCTTTCAAACAAAATAGAAAAGACATTCATTCATTTCTCTTCAAGAAACAATTGTAGGCTTAGAAATGATTAGGTTATTTTGTTATTTTAGTAACTCAATAGCTACGTGAGAGCAGCTCAGCCTTTCTCCTGGATTTTAAGCCAATTCAGACTGCAAAAAAGAATTAGCAGTCAAATAAACTAAAATATATTTCTGACCAGTTGCTTTATACTTCAGACTAGTATGGACCTAATTGTACTATAGAAACTTGCCTTGCCTTTTAGCTGCAATATTTTTTGCGGAGCTCGTTGGAGAGTCCGTATTGTAAACCTATAAATTTGAACACAAAGAGAAAAAATGCTGCTCCTATCCGTAATTAGAAAGCCTTTTTCCAACTGGTCTACATGTAACACTTCGTCATGCTTACTTACTAGTTATACGGATTGCCAAATTGGCATTGCTAGTGTCTATTAAACCTGTTATAAAAAACAATGAGTGGTAGATCTGTATGTTGTGCGTCAGCGCTACTAAGCTTGGACCAAAACTGAACCCCAAACACATAAATGATTAAAATAAAATCATTAAAAAGCTGCCCTAATTTCAAATATTCGAATTTAAACATTGAAATTACCTCTCAAAACTGGTTTAATATTTACAAGGCATCAATGCAGTAAAGAAGACTTTTCTTAACATGGAGAATAACATCTCAAAAATATAGCTCTTGTTTATTAATATCTAAAGGTTCATTTAAGTACGGTAAAAAATTTCTAACGTATTGATGTGCGCACTTTTAGAATACCAATCTACAAGTTGATGCAGTGAGTTGAACAGAAATAGGTACTGTGACGGGATCAATTTTTGCTTGATACGATTAGGTATAAAAGTGGTAAGATGAATGGATATTAGCATATGTGTTAATAAAACGGAAGACTACCGGAGACAGCTATCTCAAGATCAAGTATCATAATTTGGTTGTGGACATCAGCGCAGCTGGTGGTTCTTGAGCATGTAGTTGATAGTTTATGATAGAAGGAATCCCCAGGAAATACTTCAATATATAGTTTTAATTTAGAAAATTCAGTCAAAGGAAAACACAGATTAGGAAGAGGGGATTGGCTTGTAACCGAAGTGGAGTGTTTGGAGTGACCCTGGCACAGGTCAATCTCATAAGTAAGGCGTCTAAAATAATTAATTAAAAAAGGACTTATCTTGTTTCAAGGGTTACTTGATAAATCATTATCCCAGACTTGGGTATTTGCATATATGAATGAAGTATGCCAAAGCTTCCGTGAGGGCTCGCCAATACATTCTTTGAAATGAATAAAATGTCTAGGCTGAAAAATATCTTTGAGGTTCAGTTATTACTGGCCGTAAAATACTAACATGAAATACAATTGACAGATATGATTTGAATTCTTGCTGATGGCTCGCTTGATTAATCAACTTGTCAAGGCCTTACTGAGTGTCAATCTCGGGTATTGATCCACTGGATGTTCTGTATTGCAGGTTCCTTTTAAAACATAAAATTATTTAGGGAGAATTCGGTGTCATCAAATGTTTGAACTCAGAATAAATGCTTACACTGCTACCTTGTAAGTTTCATAGATACAAATGGTTTTAAAATCCACGTCTTCTTTGTATGTCATTTTGTTTCATAATTTTGGTTGTAACTATTTGATGTAAGAACAATAAACTGATTTTCTATCAATCTAATACAAGCAGAACCAATGCTAGCTGGGATCATCAGCCCAGCTTTATTACAGATACATAGGGCTTTTTTGGTAGATACCACTAAGTGCAAAGCTGAATTTCCTAAAGGTCTTAGTTTAATAGACTGTTATTATCCGTAACAACAACAACAACAACAACAACAACAACAACAATCCCAGTCATACTACAAAAAAAAACACAAAATAAACAAGTAGGTGCCGTCATCGATTTCTCCTAGATATACAAGCCTAACTTAGATGCGTTGCTAGTATTAAAACTTCTGTTAAATTTCTTGTCTTAGTTCTTGCTGAAACTACTATGACGATATATAGCGCCACTTAAAATTCTCAGTTAGATTTCAAAATTTACGAATATGTTTGTAATAGAGAACATTTTTCAAGTAAGTTCGACTCAGCCGCAGAGACTAAACGATAGTAAAAAACAACAACCTTATAGTTATTTCATTACCACGACAATTGTTTTAAACGGCGTGAAACTGTTGTGTTGTGTTCAATGGCTGTAACAGTAAGTTTAAAGTTCATAAGACTTTCCGATGCTGTACATGAAAGGCCGTGTATTCGATCCAGCATAGATTTTGGGATTAGCCGTTTTCGAGAACATGTACACATCTGTACCTCACTTTTAATTTAATATGAATAAAAAAGAATCAATTGTTGGTTGTATATTATCCTTGGCTATAGATTCAGAAAAAATAGATGTAGCCATTATTTCCCCCGTAGCTGTAATACCGGGCTACTTGGTGTAGACCTTACTTTTAATAGTGTTTCAAAGAGTCTTTAAGTGATATGATTAAATGTATTGCGCTCGAAGATTACGAAAAAAAATACAAAAAAGCAGGACTTACTCAGTGCTTTTCTTTTTTCTGCAATGTGTGCAGTGACATTTTGGGGGTACTTGTGAGCATTTGAGTTGAGATATAGTCAGCGAACAATATATTTCTTTATTCGAACCATAAATAAACGCAAGTATAATTTAAAATATGACTTCAGTGAAAAGAAATTGTTTTTACTAGAAAAGAAGAGAAAGTAAGTAGAAATCACTTACCAGATAAATATCATCAAACTACCTCAAAACATGGAACTTCATGATTTGAGCATCAGGGATGAACAGTTAATTTTACTTAAGGTCAAGACAGGTTCAAGTTAGCTAGTATAGGATGCATTGAATGCCCAACAATAAACTTGATAAAGAAAGCGCATTTTTGATCAATATGAGTATTGAAAAATTGTGTAAATACATCTTATTTTTAACATATAAAGGGAGATTCAAATTGTGCATTTAAATTTATGTTTTGGGATTGCTCATCCATACCTATGTGCGCGATGAGGTTTATATCTGTTCTACCAAAGCCATTTATTGAAACCGATAGTGAATATTTATAAATTTTGTTACCTTGTTTGGTTCTGTTTATTAAATTCCTTTTTGCTAGTTCAAATGAGACTTATAAATAGAGCTTAACGGAATTGGATTAACGGGTACTACTAATACTGGCTCTTCTTACATTTTCAGATCTTATTACATCTATTTTTCATAAACAATTATTTTATGTCTCGATTTTCTTTTTTACAATTAAGGTCATAATCAAACATGCTACTATATTTGAAATTAACTGTATAACCCTCGTAAAAGTAACAGTGTACGACTAGTTAGGATTATCTTTCCTTAACAGGTTCAGGAGATTCATATTTCCAAATACTTAATACAAGACTTAGTTTTACTTTAAGTTTTATATCATCTATCTTTTAATATTTTTCTATTTGCTATCCTTAACAGGCCATAACAGTTTACCGTGAATAGCTGTGTTCCCTTGTCCCAACGATTAAACAAATTTATAAAATGCCTTCAGGGATTCTAGCCATATTCATTAAGTATTTACTCATGACTCCCTAACTGGAAATTCTATTTGCCACTAGCTTAGAATACTTAATATTATGTGATAGCGGTCTTCGGTGGTACTTTTAAGTCAATTTACCTATTTTTCCATACAATAATACTTTTCCTTCCAAATGAAAAGTCCATTGATTGTCAGTTACTACCGTGTAATTATCTTCATGACCTAGTTATTTGGATTAGCACTTCTAAATGCTTTTAGAGTGAAGCGCCAAGATCTTTCAACCACCATTAAAAAATGAAATCTAGTGATTCGATGTAAGATGTATGCCGCAGCTGACTTGAGCACCCATAGAACTCTCCTCAATAAAACATTTTAAACTGCTTCAAGTTTGCCCTTATGGGACTTGAACTCTGTGGTACAGTACTGGTCTTAGATACTCTAGCACAAGAAAAAAATGGGGATTGTCACTGTTGAACTGCAGAAGTAGAGAAAATGAATACTGGCCCTTAGGTAAGAAATGAGGTCAAGTGTAGGTTCTTTTCACAAACCCTGCGGATGCACAGGGGCTGGTGACACCATTACTATTGACATGTGATAAATGGCCAGAGGAATATGGAGCGATAAAATATGCTGACCTGGTAGTACCTACAGTCAACAGCCTGTATTGGATAGTTATAGGATGACTACTGTTTCTAAAGTCTTAAGATGTATTACTAACAATTATAGCAACAATGAACGGACGCCCCATCTGCGCACAGATTTTGTTATATTCATATTTTTAAGCTCCATATTTAAAAGCGGTTCAACCATGCTCACCAGCGTAGCTGTCCTTGTTGGAATAGACACCTTGGCAAATAGTTCTATTGCCTGCATACTGAAAATGCCATAGAATCTCTATAAGATGTTTATTATCTTTGACTCATTAAAGGGCTTAGCCTAACCCCTTGGTAATTGTAAAACAATATCAATGTTAAAGAGTAGAAAATATTTGATATAGGGCAAAGTAAAACAAAAACAAAAATACAATCCAGCAAGCTTGCCGCTTACCTTTATAATGTGTCGCCAATTCATACTTTTCTAAATGTACGGGTCAATATGAGTTTCAAAACCACATAGCTCCTCCCTACTTCGATAACCAAGTGTCATACTGAAACGAGATCCCAATTGATAAATGTTTCATTAGTATTGCCTACGTCAACCTTTTTACAGCTCTACCTGTATTTATTATTGGCAGCTACTTAGCTCAAGGATTCCTCACCCATGTCGACTATCCGTGGACTTACTCTCCCAAACCAAACCCACTGGTTGGATTTCTTGTTGACCGTCGTTATAATAGCTAGTATTGGTTTATTCACCGTTTTTTGTGCGGGGTATTACAAACTCTTCGTTCTCATCCCTCACCATCACACCGATTCGGTGATTCATATTTCTTAACTTATTACTTGAACCTACGAACTTTGAACAACTAAGATAAGTGTAAGCTATAAGTGACTTGTATCAATGGTAAAGTATAAGTATCAAGTACCAAATTATCTATCGCTCAATGATAACACAGTAACTTAAGAAAACAGGGACCAAGATATCTCGATTGAAGCTTTTGGCTTTCTAATTTATACTATTTAATATGCTTTCTTTTCCGTGATTTCATACCGCATGTCTTTACTTCCAGCTGGGTAAACATAACATAAGGCATAAACTTCAAACAACTTCGCCCACCCTTGTGCTCGCTGTTAAGCTATATAACTCACATAATATATATTGAATCTATTAAAAAAATTTTATTGTAAATATATCAAAACTTTATATATAATATAATTCCGGATTTCAAGATTCCTTTCTCTATCTTGTGAAGACCTTGATATTGTTTTGGACCTGATTTTGTGCTTTCAAAGACTAATCGTTGTTAATACAGGGTTAGGTTTCAATACTAGAACTTAAAAACAAACCAGATTATCCGTATGTTCCAGAGCCTTGATATATTTTCTGTTTCTTGGACTATTTAACTGTTCTTTCTACCTGACTACTCATATTTTCACTTAGATTTTCATTTTATTTACTTTATTTTGAGCAATTGATATCTATATTTTTTAGCTTAAACTTTTAATTCGGATCAATAAGGCAATAAATAGCTTTGCTACTCAAAATTATAGAACAAATGTCTTGCCAAGCGGTCATTTCTTTTCCTGGGTATCGATCGCAGGGACACTGCGGCTATTGCGAAAGCGCAACTGGTTCTAAAATCTACGGCTTTTCTGCATTCAAGATGCCTATTCAACTGTACGGGGAATTGTTAGATAAGGGATTTCGCCGTAGTGGAACCTTTTTATACCGCCCAGATCTGGCCAATTCATGTTGCCCGCAATACACCATTCGGTTACACGCTGACGAGTTCAAGCCATCTAAGGAAGCAAAAAAGGTGATCAAGAATTTTAACAAGCACATCTGTAGCAATAGTAATGTAAAAACCGAAAACAATGACAATACTATCGAGGAGCTCAAGAAGAGAAAGACTAAAGGTTCCGACAACAAACCGTTTGATTTCGATGAAGCGATTAAACTCTCCGAAAAGAGCGACCAGTTTGAGATCAGGTTGCTAGATCCCAAGATCACAGAAGAAAAATTCCAGCTCTACAGAAAATATCAACAGTTGATTCATAAGGATGATCCGGAATCAGTGACTAGAGGTTCATTCAAAAGATTCCTGTGCTCAAATCCGTTTCACCAAAAGTCCCATATCAGCTATGAGAGGCTAAAAACTGAAGGTGGACACTTCCATCAGGGTTACTATCTTGACGGAAAGTTGATTGCATTGGCTGTTTTGGACTCACTTCCTGGGAAGTGTTTGTCTTCTGTTTACTTCATGTATGATCCGGACTATACTCATCTCGATCTCGGAAAGCTCAGTGCGTTTAAGGAAATTGCTTTGACCAGAGAACTTGGGTACAAATATTACTACCTCGGCTACTACATTCATACTTGCATCAAAATGCGCTATAAGGGAAATTACAAACCAAGTGATCTGCTTGATCCCACATCTACTTCCAAGCCAGTATGGTATCCTCTAGAGCAATTTCAGGATGCGTTTGAGAAGAGCAATCTTAAGAATAAATATGCAACAATTTTGAACTGGAAGTGTGCGAAAGACGGTGACACGTCAGATTCTGAATACTTGTCTCAGCACGTTCCCGGAGTGTTGTCTTACAAAGAAGCAGAGAAAGTGGCCAATAATTTGAATGGATATTATCTTTTAGAGCCCGATGACAATGGCACAGTATCCATATCTGAAGATGAAGAAGAAGATGAATATACGGATGAATTTGACGATGTATATCGCCCAAAGTTGAGAAAAATACACTTTGGTCCCTTTTCTCATATTCCTGGAAATAAGGTATTTAAAACAATGTTTCTAGAACTGATTGCCACACTTGGTCCAGAACTGGCCCCATGTTTTGGTGTTGTTTATTGAATCTACAACCATTTGTTGTGCTCTAATTATATCATCAATTTATTCCAAGTCTTAAAATCATATATTGAGAAGACGCGAGATTTTTCTGGATTTGAAACTACTTGACTTCGCCTGTGACATTAGATAGATAGATATTCAGTTTATTGTTCTTACATCAAATAGTTACATACAAAATTATAAAACAAAATGGCATACAAAGAAGACACGAAATTTCAAAAGCATTTGTCTCTATCAAACTGGCAAGGTAGCGGTGTCAGCGCGCGAAATAATTTTAGATGTTCAATGGCGTCGAATTCTCCATGAATATTTACATGTGCTAAGGTAAACCTGCAATACATAACATCCAGTAGATCAATACCAGATATTAACACTCAGTAAAACCTTAACAAGCTGCTTAATCAAGACAACCATCAGCAAAGAAGTTGTCTGTGACCTTAGAAGAACCAATTCAGGATGATTATGATTTTCCCCTAAGGCACAAGGTTTCTTTAGTAAAGCCAACATACTGACTTTTGGTATTAACATATTTCAGTTATAATGCTGTTATTTTAAAAAGGTAAATATACTATAAAAAAATTAAGCTAGCATTAAGAAAATGAGAAGGCCCAAGCTTATTAATGTTTTTTTTCGTGATTCCGTTTTGAAGAAATCAAAATAGACCTTGGAAACTATTTCCAAGATACCAAGAAAAGCATTTAATGTTTAGTTTGTATGGCAAATATACTAACTTGTCAAGACTATCTTCAAACTACTGGTTAGATTTAAAATATTCACATTTTCATGACCATTAGGAACAGAGGTTAAGAATGACCAATTGGCTATATCCGCAGGAAAATCGGTGAATAAGGCAACAATGACTGGCATAACAATAGCCAACAGGAAACCCAACCAGTGGATTCAGTTTGGGAAAGTAAGTCCACGGATAGTCGACATGGGTAAGGAATCCTTGCGCTAAGCAGCTGCCACTAAAAAAATACCGGCAGAGCTGTATAAAAGTGGCTATGGGCTACAGTAGGAAAATATTGAGTTGTTCGGATTTTACTCTAGTACGGGATTTGATGGTGGAAGTAGGGACAAAGTACGAGATTCCAAAATTCATATTGTTCTATACATTTTGAAAACTAAGGAAGAATAAAAACAGATTTTATAAGTATAGCTATATGGAGATGCTGTTCTAGGGCACAAAAGCATGTAACGATTTTACAGGCCGGATCAGGATTTGCTGACTTATTACTTTTAAAAACAAATGGCTGCACTAAATGCTTTTGAGGTTTCTCAGGTTTTTTTGGAACAAGCTTATCAGATACTATATAGTGAGGACCTTGAGGCTGATAAGAAAATTTAGATATTCCCAAATTCCCGTACCTATAGGCAAAAGCATGTTACAAATAACCCCACAATCAGAGCAGGATGGTATTTGCTGGATATATAGTTACACATAAAACAATCAAATGAACTGATTCTACAACTACAACTACAAGCTTTTCCAAAAAGATAAAAAAGAAGGAACGTTTTATTTCAAAGTATTGATAACGTATGTATATATGTTTGCTTGTTGCATCTCTAAGAGAACTTTTTTTTTGTTTAAAACGAAATTGCTAATTTTTCTGGTATTGGTTTATAGAATAATGTATGTGTATTAAATTTCTCTTCTGCAAGCTACTGTGGATTCTAATTTTAGTTAGCTAAATTCAAGAAAAACTGAAAGACTTTCAAGAATTCCTCAAATTCCTCAAAAGTTTTGGATTAAGAGAATGAGTATATCAAAATATATGGTACATAGGTAGCAACTTGTAATTTATCTGTCCATATAACTGAATACCTATTATCATCCACTTTGGGACTTCATAGCTTTTGAGAAAAATACTTTCTGTGAATTTATTATTGCTTGATGTGTCTAGTCACAATCATTTAGAATTAAAATTTGTAATAATTCTATTTTGTTTAAAACCTTTAACATAATCGCAAACAGCCTTTTTAGTATCTAAGATTTGCAAGTCTTGTTCTCAAAAAATTTAAGAATTGATTTATTTGTTTTATGTTCTCTAATGGAAATCCTTTGTATGTTAAGTAAATGTAATGTATAAAATAGGCTGTCTTCAGTGAAATATCAGAAATATCGTTTAAAAAAAAGACGGATATAGTCTGAAAAACGAGGCACAAAATGACTGATAGTTTATTATTGGTATAAGGTCTAGGAAATACAAGACCGTAAGCAAGTAAACAAAAAAAGAAATATTATTCCTACCCTCTATGAGCAGTCGGATGAGCTACTTTGTGCTAGATCAATCAAGTCAAAAAGTTTTACTTGATTTACAAAGAGCTTTTAACGATTAAGATTGTTTTATTTAATTACCGTATGAATATCTTAGCTTTAATTTTTTTTCTTTATGCAGCGAGCTTTGCTTTTAGACAACACCTGGGATAAAAATTTGCATTATATAAATTAGGCAATATTTTAGCTCCAGCTTTGAGTGGAATATTCTTTTTTCGGATCCGGTAATGCATGGAGATCAGAATGAATACGGTATAGGTCTAGTGTGCTGTATAGAAGAGTGGCATGTCTTTACTATTTTTGAGATTAAAAACTTCTGTTTGCTATAGTCAACTGGTGGAACAGAAATATATTGATAGAAAATGTCAATTCTGGGCTCCAGTAACAACTTAGAAAAACCTTTTATGCAGAAAGCAGGAACAGCTTTTCATTCTATGGAAAATTATCTTGATGAAGGCCAGCTTTGGTGGCCTTTGCCTAATGCACATATTGCTTTTTCAACGTAATTATTTATATGTATCTAAAGTGGCCCTTTCGTTGGCGGTGGTAAAAGTGATTGTTGCTTGTTGAGCAAGCAACTTTCAAAAAACCTCTTTTGCTTCTAAATCTTTATCAATTCGCGTTTTGACACAATAAATAAAATCAATAACCAGAGCTTAAAAATATGATTTAAGATTTAGAGTTCATTCTCTGCCTCACCTGTGCTATCAAATGCTTTACACTCACACATTACTTTAGATCCTGATGGGAATATTAAAATATAGCTGCTGTCAAACAAACATAAACCATGGACGCTAATAACCATACTTTACTACCTTATATTGTGGTTTAGTTATATATATTTCATATATTTAAAAACCTTTTGATTATGATTAATGACAATAAGTACTACGTAGTTTTTATACCATATTTTGGACTAACCTGACCACCCCCAACTGAAAGAACAACAAGCAACATATAATCGACAGAACGGTAACAAACAGATAAACCACCAGTAAGGCAATTCTGAAAGAGTAATTCGATATACGGCCGACATGAGTGAAAATTTATTGGGCTAAAGTGAATGCCAACCATCAACACAGATAAAACTGTATGAAACTTGACACAGGAAGATGCAAGGGAGGCATCGAGCAACTCAGATATCTCTCTGGTATGATATTCGATACTGGAGTAGAAAGGAAATAGGTGATGGTATAGTTCACATGAAATGAGCGAAAATAAAAACATTATGTACGCAAATAAATGCCTGTTCTACAGACACAAAAAGTGTCTAAAGGTAATTATTTTGAATTGAGTTTGAGAGTTTAGTACAATCGTGTGAAAACGCAAGTCACAACAATTGCGTGCACGGCGTGACCAATTTTATTTCCAAGCTGATACTTGATGCTAAGATTTGTCTTATCTGATAAAGTTGTACAGAGGATGATCTTTAAAGTCATGAGCAGTGCTCAAAGATACGCCACACAGAGATAATTAGAAGAGTTTTTGATTTGCATAACCACAAAAAAGCAAAAAGATTAGGTTTGAACTTTTACCCCGTATGTACAAAAATCAGCTATGGAGGGATTTCTTTAAGACGTATTTTAGTCTGACCAAAAACTTTTCTAGTAGTCCTCTGTAATTCAGAGAACACTATAGAAAAAAAGGTATATTTACACACTGGGTTCACGGAGTTGCAAGTTTATGACTTTAAAGAGGGTCCTCTGTAGATCTACATCAAATTGTAGTAATCTACCTAAGGCCATTTTTTTTGTAGCCATCTGATTTCTATTTCTAGGATATAGTAGTTGAATGATATTAAAAATAACATGTAGCGGTGTTGCGTTAAACCAGAGCTCTCCACTATCTAAATGGTTATGCTTAAGCATTTTAATTTCCAATTAAGAACTGTACAGCAATATAGGGCTAGATTTAAAAAAAGATAATACTGATTTTTCAATTGGTGAAGAACAGAAAGTTGTCGGTGCATTGATTTAACTCAAGTTCAACTGACTTTGATTGTCAAAAGACCCCACTCAGATGGCAATGTGATATCTACCCATACATTTGCAATAATTTATTATCATAAATTTCAATTAAATTCATTTTTATATTTAGTTTCTAAATAGTTAATCTTGACTTGGTTGATTGAAATTTGTTTGACTAAATTGATATGTAGATCCAGATGTCTCATAGAGACAAATGTTTTTGAAATCCATGTCTTTATATACCATTTGGTTTTATATTTGTATTTGTAACTATTTGATATAAGGACAATACACTAATTTCCTATTAATCTATGTAGATCTACATTAGTCGGCTATTGCTATTACATCTCTATTAGAGTCGTGATTTTTATGGAACTGTTTGATCTTGTAGTGCCCTGTTTAATATCTAGCGCTGTTATTTTGAAATTAAAGTATGTAATTGCAATTGAAGTTCAATTAATCACTTTAGGTAGTGGGAGTAGATGGGGGATGTATGTTTTGTTAACAGAAAAGAAATTGCTACTATTATCACGAGAAAAAAGCGATAATAGTTTGAGAAAAGTCAATTGACCACAAAAAGTGCATCACTGGTTTCCAATTAGTGAATTTATATTATATCCTACATGGAGCCGTTGCGTTAAATTTCAGATCAGCCAATACATTTAGACCTAATCATCTTATTATCATTTATTCTTAGTCTTGCAAATGATTGTCAACTACAGGTGATTCTGCATTGGGAAGCCCACAATAAAATAAGTATAGATAAAAAGTTTTATTGCAATATCAGTCGCGGAATTAAACATACCTATATTGAGGATTTTTGTATCTAAATCCCCAGGGAATTGAATTTCATTATCGAATAAATGAAAGTTTGACTTTCCGTGCCTATTATTTTGATTCTAGTAATGATGGAGAAGCATGGCCCATTATCGAGGGGCGCATTAATTTCCATTGATTTGGGACCGGTGGGCTGTCTTTATAATTTAATCGTAAACATAAAAGTTAGGTCAAAGCTCAGAAATTTCGATATCTGCCTACAGTCTTTTCATCAATCCGTCCCCAAAAAATTCCTTATCTCTAATCTAATATCTGAATGAAATCGCAAAGCAATACAATACAAAAAAAAAAAAAAAAAAAAAAAAAAAAATAAAAAAACATCAACCAATAAAATATTTTATTTAAATTTTTTTTTTTATTTTTTTTAAAAAAAAAAAAAAAAAAAAATATTTT
>Ga0160505_100694_pt1 | contig 17972 bp, 20 predicted proteins | sample DIDeMG_FD_108225 | JGI IMG/M metagenome (GOLD analysis project Ga0160505, IMG submission 108225) | Enriched chicken feces microbial communities from UW Madison campus, WI, USA - DID2874_E49_Stillage MG | ecosystem: Host-associated > Birds > Digestive system > Large intestine > Fecal ... | reverse complement strand
TTCTCCACACCGGTGACGTCCGTGCCGATGACAACTTTCTTCGGCGCCTCAAGGGCGAGCGCTTACTGCAACCATTCCTCGCCTCTCCCGACCCAGCCCTCGGTCCTCACAGGCACCGACGCCTGGACACGATCTACATTGACACTAGTGCCCTGTGAGCTCGTTTCCGGACCTGGCTTTGACGCGGTTCTAACACGTGTACAGGTGCGAAGTCGACGTTCCGCAGAAGGTATGCCCACATGTGTACACTTAATCTCACTCCCGCAGGAGCCGGTTCTAGACTCGCTCATGACGTTGATCGATCGCTATCCGCCGGAGACCGCTTTCTTCTTCAACATCTGGACGTGGGGCTGGGAGGACCTCCTGAAGGCTGTGGCGAAGAAGTTCGGCATTCCGGTATGTCGTCGTCGTCGTATATTGCGTGCTTCCCGGCAAGTCTGACAAGCCAGGTCCATGTCGATCGTTACAAGCGTCGAATTTACGAGGCTGCCGCGGACGCCGAACTCCTTCAGGCAACCACCGTCGATCCCCTGGTGACGCGCTTCCATGCCTGCGAGCGCTGGCTCCCCTGCGAGCACAGCAAGCCCAGGGAAGGCCGTCCGGCCGTGCGCGTGGAGATGGCCGAGCTCGAGCTCGTGCCTTGGGACCTGAGGAGCGAGCGCGCGTTCCATTCCGCAAGCACCGTTCAGCCCGCTCAGGACAGCCCGTACAGCTTGCTGGATACTTTGGTGCGTCCCCCAGGAGCAGGTTGGTGGTTTAACGATCCAGAGGGTCCCGCTCGCTCGCCACTCGACCACCCCCGAGCTGAAGCATCTCGTGAACCTCTTTTGTCCTCGCAACCTTGTTCCCAACGCCATTCTCCAAAGCACCTTGTCCAACCTTTGGAAGCTCCGGCCCGACTACGATTGGCCCCATGGTGATGATCCCTCGTCTGGCACTGTTGCGTCTCATGAAGAGGAGGCAGGATCGTCTCTCGCAGCCGTTACGTCGCTGGCCTCCAAACCTGCCCAAGCGGACAACGACTTCAGCTCAGTCCCCAAGACCGATCCCAAGACCCATCTCGCGACGAGCGCATCTGCCGGCACTACTTCGACTCGTACCGAGACCACTGTCGAGGCTCGAACCGAGACAGGTGCCGTGGCAACCATCGCCAAGACCCATGTCGAGACCCGTGCTACGTCCAGCATTCTCAAGACTCACGAGACCAGTGTGACGGCCAGCTCTGAACGGAACGCCAAAACGACCGCTGCCAAGTCTGCCGTCATCGAGATTTCTACGGCTGCCGAGACACAGCACACGCGCCCAGGCACAGCAGATGACGCCCCTCCTTCGCGTATCCGCAAGGCACGCACTGATAACGATAACGATACTCAATCCACACAACCTCGCCGCACCCGCCCGCGCGTGTCCGAGGACCGCCCCCCGCCCAAGTTCCCCGTCAACGGGGCGCACCTCCGGAAGAAGGCTGCGGGTCTTCCACCTGCTTCCTCGTTGTCCTTCGAGCCATAAGTGCCACCCCTCATTGTCGATACCCTGCACTCTAGTTCCTCACCCCGCATTCTTGTTGATATCCCGCATTCCCGATCCTCTACGCTCCAACGGAGCAGATACAGTCCAGGTGACTGCACATACCATTCCCCGACCACACACACTCAGTTCACCTGCTCGGAGCCTTGTAGAATACAGCCGCCACACAAACAATGTTCTCATAGTCTCCTGTACAGTATCTCCAGCACTCCCATTCACCACCTTGTTGATAGCCTTCAATGAACACAAAACAGATTGCATTGTTAAGACTACAAGAACTTAGACGGAGACGAGGATAGAGGGGCAGGGTATAGAACTAGGATGAAGAGATTGACACTCTGGCGCACTTAGTCGTCGTCATCAGAGTCAATCACGATGTGCTCGATCGAGTCTGGGGAATCGTGCTTCCGCAACGCCTTTTTACCGGGCACATAGTCGGCCTTGGGCAGCGGCTGCCAGTCGGGCTTGGCGCTCAGTTCGGCCGTGCGCGTGTTGTAGATCGTCATATCGATCGTGTCGAGCGCAAAGAGACGGTGGACGTGGACAGTGTTGAGCTGGCCGAAGCGGCGGACACGGCCGATAGCCTGCGTTTCGACGGCGCGGTAGTCGAGAAGCGACGACGTGAATAGCGGGCCGAGGAAGATGGCATGGTTGGCCGTCGTGAGGTTTGATCCGGCGGCCGACGCGTCGTTCATCTTGAGGAGGAGCACGCGCGTGCTGTCCTCCTCGGACTGGAAGCGGTCGAGCGTGTTGGCGCGCGCCTTGACGCTGCCTGCGAGCGTGGCGTAGTCGATCTTGGCGGTCGACAGCGCCTCGCCGACCTTGGGGTACAGGTCCTCCCACTGCACGAAGACGAGCGCTCGCTCGCTCTTCGGGATGCTCTTGAGGAGGTCGACGAGCTTCTGGAGCTTGGCGCCGAAACGGCCAGAAGACAGCTCGCCCTCAATGCCGAGCGTGGCGACCTTGACAATGTTGGTGTGGCGCACTGCGGCACCGCACTGCGCGCCCTTGACGCAGCGCTGGCTGTTGACCGCTGCGACCATGCAGTCATGGCACGCGATGTGGCCGCAGCATGAGAGGACCGACATTTCGACCTTCGAGTTACGGCTAGTGGGGCGGTGTCCGCACTCCGTTTTCTCGAAGACAGCGAGGCGCTCCTCGTCGCTCTGCTGCAGCCTGCGGACGACATCAAAGAAGCGGAGCGAGCGCACGCGGGCGACCAGCTCCTTGGAGAGACGGCGGAGCAAGTGCGTCTGCTCGCGCAGCTGCCACTTGACGTCGTGGTCCTTGGCCTTGGTCTCAATCTTGGGCATCTTGCCGTCGGCAGGCACGTCCGGGATCACGCCAGCGCGGAAGTTGCACTTTTCGAGAACCTTGACGAGTCGCTTGGCGGCATCGGCGTCGCCGTGGTGCTTGGAGATATCGTGTGAGAACTCGACCCACTCGCGGAACGGCTGCTGTTCGTCCTTGGCCCAGCCCCACTTTTTGCGAATGTAGGCGTGGAGTCCGACGGCCTGGTTGATCGTCACGCGCAGGTCCTCCTCACATCCCTCGAGCTGTTTCTTCCGGGCGCCGGCAATGTGCTGGCATGCCTCCAGGGCAGACTTGACGTCGCGCTTCTTGTCCGTGAGATCAAGAGTGAAGTGGCAGCAGCGCTTGAGAAGCGCTTCTTCGGCGGTACGCGAGTCGGCGAGCGCCTCCTCCAGACGGGCATTGCGGTCGCCCTGCGAGACGTTCTTAAACTTGGTCTCCTTGCGGCTGCGTGTCAGTGGTTACACAGGGATTGGCAACTTACGCCTGCATCTCGAGCGCCTGGAGATGGTGCTCGAGCTCGAGGTACACTGCGCCCTCACTGGCCGGGAGACGGATAGTGTGGACGTGCTCCAAGGTCGGAATGTCGTCGATCTCGGCAATGTTCTGGCGGACAAAGGTGTTGAGGAACTCCTGGGCCAGGTCGCCACGGCGACGGTGCCAGGCAGCCGAGTGGACCTCACGGAAAGCGTGGAACTTTTCAGCCTCGGTCTTCTCCTTGGCGCGCTGCTTGGCCGTCTGCGCTCCGCCCTCGGCATCGTCCTCGACACCGAGGTGGATGCCCATGAACGTCGCGATGCTGCGGATGGCCGGGAAGTCGTTGACAGGCGGCGTTCCCGAGAGAATCCACTTGTAGCACGAGGAAAGCTGCAGAACACCGGCGAGCTCCTTCTTTTCGAGGTAGGTGAACTCGTCCGCAACAACGCGGCGGAAGCTAAATGTCAGCACAATGTAAGAGTGACTGTAACGTACCGGAACATATGCATGACAGGGCTCGTCAGGAAGTTGATGTTCTTCTGCACGGTCGAGCTGGAGAGCGACTGGTATCCCGATGCCTTGTGGAACGTCGTCTTGGGCATGATGATCTCGCCCTCGTCCTCGTCATCCTCGTCGTCGTCGACCTCCCACGGGTTGTCCGTCTTGGACTTTTTAGTGGGCCGCTTGGTAGTGGCGTCGTACTTGTCGCGGTACGCCGCGCCCTTGAGGCGCTTTCCAAAGTTGGCGGCCTTCATGGCCTCCTTCTGGCTCTCGACATTGGCGATGGCCTCCTTGTGGTGCTTGTCCATGAGCTCCAGGGCGGCCTCGCCACCTTGTTCCTGCATGCACTCGACCTGGGCGTGGAGCGTCTTCATGGCGGCCTCAAGGCGGTGGGTGAAGAAGCGGCCGCCCTTGTCGTTGAGGAAGTCCTGCGGCTGCGCGGAGAGGTACTCGAGACGCTGCCAGTACGCGTCCGACTTGAAAATGTCCGAGGCGATAACAATGACGTCCGCCTTCTGGAGGTCGGCGATGCTCAACGAGTTCAGGTCGCTCATGTTCTGGATAATGATCGTCTTGAACAGGTTGCCGGTGAACCGCTTGATCTCGCTGGGCCACTGCTTACTCAAGTGGCCGGGAACAACGATGAGGGTGGCCTTGAGGTCAATGAGACCAGGCGGCGCGGGTTCAGGTGCCTTTTCGCCCTTGGTCTCGGCGATGACGGCAAGTGAGATGATGGTCTTTCCGTAGCCGACCTGGTCGGCGATGACACCGCCGCGGACCATGACGGGACGCTCAGCCTTGCCTTCCGCACGCCATCCCAGCGCAGGGAGGCTGGCCTCCGAAATCTCCTCCTCGATGAATGTGTGGGTCTTGCCTTCGGCACGCTCCTGCTGAAGCATCCACCACACGGACCTCAGCTGCTCCTTGCGGAGAGGCAAGATGAAGTTCTTGGGCTGTGGGTGCTGAGGATCCTTCTTGTTGCTGGGCATGACGAACACGCGGGGAGGCTCGGGGACCTCAACTCCCTGGTTCGGCGTCAGACGCCACGACAGCTTGACCGAGCCCTTGGCGGTGCTGGCGGGAAGGCGGGAGAGCGCCCTGTGAGCGAGAGAGCGCACATTGAGGCCAATGCGGAAAGAGCCGACGTTGCCGTCGAGACGCAGCTGGAGAACAAACGGATCGGGGCGCTGCTTGAGTGCCTGTATGTTAGATCAGATACCCTGGAATGTAAACGCACCTGCTCATAACGTCCTGCCTGCAGAGCATCTTCAAAAGCGATGATCGAGCTCGCGGTCTTGCCGCCGTTCTTGTTGAGCTTTCCAGGCTGCTTGACCCAGATAATCGGCGGGGGCAGAGGCGCGCAGCGCGTGCACGCGGCGCCGGCGATGTCGGTCTTGCCGAGAATGTTCCAAGACATAAAGGCATCGAGGGGCGGCAAGCGCTCCGTGATCCATGCGAGACGAGCAAAAGTGCCGTTACCCTCGTGCTCGAGATCAATCTGGCCCCAGGCGCCCCTCTTCCACATCGCCTCAGAGTGGGATGGGTTCAGGGGCACCTTGACCGAGAGGAGAGCCGCCGCCTCGTTACAGTCGTCCGTGGCCTTGGAGACGGCGTTGACGTTGGCAGGAATAGAGTACGTGGCCTCGTCCCTGGTCGAGTTGGACTCGCCGACGGCAATGTCCTCGCCGCCAACGGACGTGAGGTGGGCCTTCTTGGACACAACCCAGCCACCGCGGACCTCCAGGTTGACGTGCTGCTTGGGGAGGTTGGACTCGCGGAACTTGTTGTCCAGGGTCGCGACCACGTCGCGCTCGGTGTAGTAGTCGAGGCGGTCAATGGAGGTCGAGAAGACGTACCTGTCCTCGGACGCCTCGCCGCAGCGAGTAGGGTCGAGGAAGAGGAAAAGCGGGGGCAGGTCCTTGTTGTCGTTGGATTCCAAGACGTGCAGCGATGCCTGGGCCTGGCCACACTTGGGGAGGAGAGTGTAGACACCAGAAAGAGGACGGTCGAGAGCCTGCTCCGCGGCCTCCGAGAGGTCAATCTTGAGCTGCGACCAGCGGGTAGTACCCTCGAGTCCTCCCTGCAGACCGATGGATGCCTGCCAGGTAGGCACAATCTCGCCGCAGCCAGTGATCTCGGCGGAGAACGTCTGGTAGGAAGGCACACAGAGTTCCCACTTGCCGCTGAGAACGTTGTTCTTCTGCATGTTGAGGCGCATACGGGCCACAGGGTGGCGGAGCAGGTCGCGCAAGCGGCTCTTGACGGGCTCGGACTGGGGTGCCTTGATGGTGAGACGCCACTCGGGGGCGGGGTTGCGCAGGCACAGCTCGAGCGTCGCAGAGGGGGCCTCGTAGACAGCGGTCCAGATCGTCTGGCGCTTGAGGAAGCGGAAGCGGAACTCGGCATCGGTGACAGCGTCGAGGACAGACTTGGACCATAGGCTCCAGTCCGAAGTCTTGACGGTGCCCTTGCCGAGCTCAACAGCCTGCTGGCGGACGGCATCAAGAGTCTCCTCGGTGATACCAGCTAGGTTGACGCGCATGGGAAGCAGTTCCTTGACACGCTTTTCGAACATGGCGGTTTCCAGGCGCTCGTCCTTGCAGGGCTCGTACTCGTGGTCGGGACGGCCACCACAGTTCTTGCAAGAGCGGTAACCACACGCTTGACAGTGGTTGATAGGGGCGCTCGAGATGCCAGACTGACCCTCGCACTCGCAGTGGCGGGAACTGCGCTGGGCGTCCTCGAGGACCTTGGCAAGATCAGCAGTGTCAACCCTGGCCAGGTCGAGCGGGTGGGGCACGAGCTTGGCGTCGCCAACGATGGCTGTCGAGGCCTTCTCCAAGGTCATTTCCTCAAGCTCCTCTTCCTCGGCAGCGGCGGCCATGGCATCGTCTCCTTCGGCGAGCTTGTCGACTGCGAGGCACAGTGCGGCGAGCATCGAGGCACCGACGACGGTCGTGGTCATGGCGTTACCAGCGAGATCGGCAAGTTGGTCCTCGTTCTCGCTGGTGAGAAGGAGCTCGCGGACGGGGATACCTTGCAGTGCAAGAGCCTCGCGGCCGGTCACGGGTCCACCGCGGTTGGTAACCCAAGGGATCATGTTCGGCGTCAGACACGGCGCCAAGGCAGTACGGGACGATCCGGTCTGCCTGTCGACGTTCTGACTAACGTTCCAGATACACGCCTTGTACCCTGCGTCGATGCCATCCTTGGCCATGCGCAATGTCGAGATTTCCAAGAGGTCCACGACGCGCTCCGTCTGTGCCAGCAGCCAGTCGTTCCATGTCCAGTCGAGACCCTTACAGACACCGGCCTCCTGCCACGCGGTGAGAGGACGCAGGTTGCCGAGCTCTTCTTCCTGGCGGGCGCGGGCGTGGCGAGACTCGCAGCGACCCCAGTCGGTCGGCTTGCGCTGGTTGCCATCGCGCTGCAGCTTGGCGGCGGCGAGTTCCAATCGGGCGCGGTGGATGTGCTCGTCGTCCGTAGGGAGCAGGAAAGCCTCGAATGGAGACGACCATGGGCGGCGGAGTTGCTTGACGGTCTCGATCCACTTCTCAGGAATATGTTCCTTCTTGGAGGTGCCGTACGGCGTGGCCATGAGGTACACACGCGTACGCGTGTGGGGAATGTAAAACTCCTTGGTGTCGAGTCGTACAAAGTTTGCGTCGTAGCCAACCTCGTCAAAGTACTGAACGACCTTCTCCCACGGAGCACTGCACACGTTCTCGAGGATGACGACCGGGGGTCGGTGCTTGTTGACCCACTGGAGCATACCACGGAAAGTGCGGCCCGACTCGCCGTTGGCGTCAATGTCCTGCTTCTCGTTGTTCAGTCCGGAGTAGTCAACGCATGATGTGCCCGCAATCAGCATCTACGCATGTCAGCAACGACCTCAAACTAGTTTTCTGTACATACATCAACATCTCCGGGAACCTTGACAAGTGAGCCGTAGGCGGTGTGAGCCTTTTTCCGGCCAAGCTCGGTGACGTCACGGAAGAGAATCGGTGGGGAGAAGTTACGCTCGATGTACGCCTGTTTGAAAGGCTCGATTTCGCACGAAAAGACATGGTCAAGCTCGAGCTTGACGCCGTGTTGCGCCTTGATAGCCTTGGCGATCATGTCGAGTGCGAGTAGGGGAGACTCCGTACCGCTGCATGGTCAGATCTGGCCCAAATCAAAGGATCTGTACTCACGAACACATGGTCGCGACGCGAAGCTTCCGCCCATTCAACCGCTTTACGACGTTGACAACGGACGGAATCTGGAGGTCAACAATACACTGTATGCATGTCTTACCTTGGACGTGAGGTCGTCGAACATGACACCAATGTCGTTGATGGGAGGCAGGTCGACGCTCATGTCCTTGCCGTTACCCTCGTATCTCTTGGTGACAGGCACTTTGAAACCGTTTCTGTTCCGTCAGCCATGTAAAGTGGAGCGCTCTGGCACTTACAAGCTGACAGCAGGCTTCTTCGGCGCAGAGATCTTGTTCGCACCCCAACCTCCGGTGAACTTCTTTCCACCGCTCGCCGCCGCCTTTTTGGCCTTCTTCGGCGCTGGTTCTGGCCCGTCAGCCAATTTTCCCACGCAACGCGTTTCGGAAACTCACCATCCTCCTCGTCCGACTCGGGCTCCGACGCACTCTCCTCTGCATCAGACTTGAAGTCTTCATCACTCTTCTCGTCTCCAGACGCGACAAAGTCGCCATCATCGTCGTCATCGGACTGGGACTTTGATTTGGAGCGGGACTTGGGTGCAGCTTTGGTGCTTTTAGGCTTCTCGACCACTTCCGGCTCGTCGTCCTCGTCGCTCGACTCTGTGCGGGCGCGCTTGGAGGCAGGCTTAGAAGCAGGCTTTGGCGTGGCCTTGGGTTTGGGCGCAGCCTTGGGCTCTGGCGCCTTCTTGGCAGCAGCGCGTTGCGGGCGGAGGGCTTCGAACACCGTGCGCTGTCCCTTGCGCGGCTTGAAGGGATGTTTCTTGTAGAACGCAACGACGGGCGGGTCGTCGTCGTCCAGCTGGTCCGCGAGCGTCCAGCTACGGTCCTCGACACCGTAGTCCTTCCAGTGGATCAGGTACTCGAGCACCGTCTCGCCCTTGTACGTGTGGAAACGCGAGTCGACAATATAGTCGATAGTGTACTCCTCCTCCCCGAGCTCGGGCATGCTCTCCTCCCCGGACTCGTTGTCGTCCGACATTGGGGGTGGTGATGGCTGTCCGTCAGCATACTAGAGTTTGTGTGGGTGACTCACGCGTTTCCGCTTGTTGTGCTTGTTCGAATCGCGCAGCGGGCGCGTCTGCTCGGTCTCCGACTCGGCAGTCAAGTCGACATAGGCACCAGCACCCTTACTGGCCGACCGTCTTGGCGTGCGGGTACGGCTCGTCATAAGGAAGTATGGTGGTGAGGTGGAGTGGAGTAGTGATACAAGATGAATGTTAGAGACGCGATGTTGATTATGTAGGCAGGGTGCGGGCACGCACAGGGCAAGCACACGGGGGGACCAGTCGTGTGTGTGGTTGGCCAAAAGTAAATCGGACGCGCTCCCAGGTTCATAGATTCAAGCCAACTCTCATGTGGGAATGATTCAGACGCGTCCGGCGGAACCAAATTTCCTGACATTCCTGGGCTGCAATCACTGCAAGAGGGAGTCGAGTGGCATGAGCGAGGAATTTTGATGCCGCCCATCGTGACGAGAGCGATAAACACACAAGGTAGTAACAAGGTGCGTGGCGTGGCGGTCTGGATCGCTGCAGCGCGATCTGGATCTGGATCTGGTGTCTCGGATTCCTCGGACAAGACGCGCCGCCAGGCAGATGGTGGTGATAACTGAGGACAACCTCGTCCAACTCGTTACTTTAAAGGGCTCTAAGCCACAACTACAAGCCGGGTTTACTGTCGCCTTCCAGACACGCGCAGTCGTGTCTGATGCGTGACGCGAGCTACTACGAGGGGCTTATAGGGAAGGAAAGGCAGCCACACATTTCTTCATTCCTTATTGGAACAGTGTTTGAAAGGGTCTGGTGACCTGTATCGATAAGCGATACCAGTTTGTGTGTCTCCAGAAAGTGTCTGGTGCACGATACATACACGAAGGGCTTCATCCTTCCAGCAAGTCCGAACAGTCACCAGTAAGGTCAGTATTCAGTAGTGTCTGCACGCAGATACAGTAGTTGTCAACTTCTGCACCTCAGTCAACCACACACGGTGCCCAACTTCGGCCATCGCACAAGCCCGCGTCGCCACTGTGGGACGCGCGTGGTTTCGCGTTCGCGAATATCGAATATATGGAAGTGTGGTTCGCCAGGCTTTTAAGCAGTCCTTAGCTCAGGTTCGGCGGCGTCAGGCGGATGCCGTCAAGAGACGCGACGGATACCGGCGGGTACGAAAAAAAGTCTGATGTATGATGTTGCAACAATAGGTACTTTTGTTGCTGGATAGTGGCAGGTGTGTCTTTGCATTGCCACACGGTCACGAGTGTTTCTATGCACTTGTGTATGCATCACGAGACCTACGAGAGTTGTGTTCCGGGCCTGCATGTACGTGCATGTCTGTTTTATCGCATGGACTGCATGGGCTGGGTGGACGAGGAGGCATCCAGGCCGCACATGACGGAAATGTCAGCGTGGGACCCCGCGGTGATCAAAAGCGGGGTCTAAATGAAAAGTGAACCATGGCAATCACTAAAAGCCGGGGTGCAGCCAGGCAGCCAGGAGCAAGCCAGGCAGCCAGTGGGATACCAGTGACGACACTGGGAGGCGGCCAGCCGGGGTCGCCATCATGGATCACCGATGGGATACCATGTTACCAACTGATACAGACTCTCGATCAAGTCAAGTTGCACACGACGCTAGACGCGCATTCTTGACCATCTCCATCTCCATCTCCCTTCTTTTCTTCTCTTCTTCATTATCCCAACCACAACACTCATTTCCCATATAACCTGGTTACTTGGACCCCAACGCATCCACCGCCGCCGCAGCACACAAGCAGCAAGCAGCAGCGATGAGCGTAACCAGCGTTCCGTCCCTGTCGTTCCCGCAGGCGCACCGGCGGCGACTCCTGATTCTCCTTGTCGTCTCGCTCGCGCTGGCCCGCTCGTCGTCTTACAAGCTCTCAAACCTCAGCGATGCGGTCTCACTCCAGTCGTGGCGCGACAGCCGGCGGCGGCGGACTGATGCCCAGAAGCGGCGCGAGCTCGAGACGCCTCTGTGAGTAGCCACTGGGCACTGTGTGGACTGGACTCCTTGCTGATATCCTTAGAAACACGCCGGCGTTGGAGAAGTCGATGGTTGATCTGGTATGAATACGCAAACTCTCACAGTTATTAACAGTGGTCCCAGTACATCCCGGACCCGTCGGGATCGCGTACACTGCTCGTCCCGCACCGCGGGCGGGTGGCCAAGGTCCGCGTTACGCCGACCCCGCCAGAAGTGTACCGCGCGCACCAGAAGCTCTTCCCGCCACTCAAGCCCGGCGAGAAGGTCGGCGTCAACAAGCGCTTCTGGCAGATGCTTCGTGCGATTCTGACCATTGCCATCCCTGGGTGAGCTCGCTCGCCGACTGTGTTAGCTGACGGGCAGAAAATACAGCAAAGAAGCATTCCTGCTCCTCCTCCACACGTTCTTCCTCGTCGCGCGCACGTACCTCAGTGTCCTTGTTGCGCGCCTCGATGGCCGTATCGTCCGCGATCTCGTATGTGGAGTGCGTTGTGGCTGTTGCTAACTGATAGGTGTCGGCCAACGGAAAGGGCTTCCTCCGCGGACTGGGGTACTGGTTCGTGCTCGCCCTGCCGAACACATATACCAACTCCATGGTAGGTTATTGCTATAGGCACAGCTGACAGTTTGATCCGCTTCCTTGAGCACAAGCTCGCGCTCGCGTTCCGCACCAACCTGACGCGATACATTCACGACATCTACCTGTGAGAACCTCCTGTTGATGTCGGTAATGGAACTAACAGGCAGAAACAAGAATCTCAACTACTACAAGTTTGGCCTTGGTCTCGGTGTGGCTACGAACGGAGCTACTCCGGACCCGAAGGAGTCCGCGAAGAAGACGAAGAAGGGCAAGGCGGAGAGTGCAACGACTGACACCTCGACTGGAGGTGCTGATCAGTACGTGGGAAAGGTAGATTCGATACTGACCGCCCAGATTGATCACTACGGATCTTGCCCGATTCTGCGACACACTCGCAGCCCTCTAGTGAGTATTCTCTGGCCGTCGTATTTCCTTTCCCCTCGTCCTAACAGGACTCAGTGGCAACATGGGCAAGCCCATCCTCGACATGATCATCTTCAGCTCGCAGTTGGCCACGTCGCTCGGCCCCGTCGGCACTGGCGGCCTGTTCGCCCAGTACTACTTCACCGCCTGGATCCTCAAGAAGGCCACTCCGGCCTTTGGCCGTATGGCGGCCACTGAGGCGCGTCTTGAGGGCGAATACCGCACCGACCTGGGTCGCATCGGCCGCGACAGCGAGGAGATTGCGTAGGTCTTGGCTCATAGTGCGCTGTTGACACCAGATTCTACGACGGCGGAAAGCGCGAGTACTCGATCCTGTGGTCCGCGTACCAGAAGCTCGCCCAGCATGTGCACTCGGTGTACAAGGTCCGAATCCTCCACGGGTAAGAGAAAATGTAGCTACGTTGATACTAACCTCACAGCATGACCGAGGACTTTGTTATCAAGTACTTCTGGTCCGTCCTCGGATACGCCCTCATGTCCATCCCCGTCTTCTTCCCCGTTGCCCGCCATGTGGTCGGGCACGAGCCGACTAAGACAAAGACGGATGTGCACGAGGAGGTCGCCGCGCGTACCGAGAGTAGGTATGGCCTGGGTTTCCCAATGCTCACTTTACAGGCTACGTTTCCAACCGTCGACTTCTGATGGCCCTGGGCGACGCCGGTGGCCGTCTGATGCACTCGGGCAAGGACCTCGCCGAGCTCTCGGGATACACCGCTCGTGTCTACTCGCTCATTTCCTCGCTGCACGCGCTCGACAACAACATCTACCCCAGGAACCCCCGCCCTGCGTCGTTGCCGCCGAACCAGGTAGCTATCAAAAAACGTGCGAGAGCTAACTGCAGCCCTTCTACGACATGTCCAATGTCCACGGACAGGTCATCATCGGCCCCGACCACGTCCTCCTCAAGGGCGTCCCGATCGTCGCCCCCGCTGGCGGCTCTGCTGGTGCGGAGCGTGGCGGTGAGGAGCTCATCCGCCGCCTTGACCTCCGTGTCGAGAAGGGCGAGCACACGCTCATCACCGGCCCCAAGTAAGCCCACATTACGCCACGTTTACTGACTCTTCCTCAGCGGTGTTGGTAAGACTGCCATTGCTCGTGTTGTCGGTCAGCTCTGGCCGACGTGGGCTGGCGTGATGGAGCGCCCCGTTCACGGCGAGGGCGGCATCTTCTTCCTTCCCCAGAAGCCCTACCTCTGCATCGGCAGCCTGAGGGACCAGTGAGTTACCGAGAGTTGGATGTAAGCTGACATCAACAGGGTCATCTAGTGCGTTTCCTGGTCCTCCTGACGAACGCATACTAACAACAGCCCGCACACGTACGCCGAAATGAAGGCGAACGGCCGCACCGACGCCGAGCTCATGAGCATCCTCGAGCACGTCCACCTCGCGTACCTGCCTGCCCGCGAGGGCGGCTGGGAGACGCGAAAGGAGTGGAAGGATGTCTTGTCGTGAGTAGAGAGATTACGCTAGTGACACAGAGCTGACATTGTACAGCGGCGGCGAGAAGCAGAGGGTAAGCTTTGGCACGAGCACAAACGTGAGAATTACTGCTAACGTCCGCGCAGATGGGAATGGCCCGCCTCTTGTGAGTACCACAATTGAGATCATCGTCGCAATGCTAACTGTTCTAGCTACCACCGCCCCACGTACGGTGTGCTCGACGAGTCCACCTCGGCTGTATCGACAGATGTCGAGGGTCTCATGTACGAGCACGCAAAGTCGATGGGTATCACCCTTATCACCATCTCGTAAGCTTTAAACCACTCGGACTCGAAGCTAACGATCTTAGGCACCGCCCGTCCCTGCTCAAGTACCACAACCGGCACCTGCGCCTGGGCGAGCCGACGCTCGCGCCCTCGCTCTCGACCGCCAACCTCCAGGCTACGCCGAGCACCCCGCTCGCCTCGCAGGGCTGGCAGCTCACGCAGCTCGCGTCGCACAACAAGGAGGACAACCTCGAGCTCGACAAGGAGATTGAGCGCCTCGAGCACGTGCTCAACGACGAGGTTGGCAGCTGGGAGAAGCGTCTCGCCGAGGTGACCAAGGAGCTCAAGAACGAGGTTACTAACGAGCTCACGGGCGAGCTGGCCAAGGAGCTCGAGGGCGAGGCGGCCGAGGAGCTCGAGAATGAGGTGGCCCAGACCGAGGAGATCCAGGTCGAGGTCTGAATCAACAGCAAGTCCTGATACGATTGTAATGCTACTCTCATTTTATACGTGCCTCGTCTGTCTCATGTGTTCCTGTTTTGGCTTTCTCATCCTATACAATCTGTTTTCAGACCTAGTGGATATCAATCAAGCACTAGATGAAAGAAATAAAAGATAACTAAGAAGAAGAAATTATGGATTAATCGTAGCGTCGCCGACATACTTGCCCGACACGGTGGACCTGCGCACGCCGTCAAACGACCAGCCCTGCAGTGTGGGCACTTCGCTGCCTGCATTCTCGACAATTTCGATCCCGAGGCCCGAGACGAGGTGGTTCGGGAGGGCAAAGCGCGCATTGACGCTCGTGGGCGTCAGGCGCGCGGCGCCGGGGGAAGTAACGAAGCGCGCAACGACCTTTGCGTCCTCGCCGGCATGTACTGTGCTCGGCTCCCAGTGGACGATGCGGTGGCCGCTGCCGTCTGCGGGCGACCAGGTACTGCTGAACGGCTTGGACTGCGTAGCCGTCACTGCGGGCTCCTCGGGGAAGGAAACAGCGAGGTTGAGGTTGGCGATATTCGGGGTGGCGGCGCGGTAGTGCAGGATCATGCGTGTCTCGCCGTCCTTGATCTGGAAGGCCGGGTTGAGGGCCAGGGGGATCATGGTGCTCTCGGCGCCCTCGGGCACCAGGACGTGGTACTTGAACAACACGGGCGTGGTGCCGATAGCCTGCGCGGCGGCTGTCGCGTGCGCGAGCGCCTCGACGTTGAGATAGTACTCTCCCGGGGCGTCGGGGACCTGCGCGAGGAAGTCGGGGTTGGGCAGGATGGTCTCGAGCGCCTCAAAGTTGGTCAGGCGGATGTGCAGTGCGGATCCGGGGGTAGGCGCCGGGCGGAGCTCAGAGGGCAGGAACGAGAGGTGGATCTCGCCCGTGATGACGGTGCGCTGCGAGATGAACTGCCGGATAAGCGCGTGGACTGTCTCGACCATGGTCGCCTGCAGGCCGGCAGCGGCGGCGGGGGCCACAGCACCGAACTGGGCCGTACCGGCCGTAGGGGAGGACAGGGCAGCGGTCTGGTTGGCGGGCGGGGTGGCATTCACAGGAGATCCAACAGCCGAGGTGGGCACATGCTGCTGCTGGGGGATCGCAATGGCAGGCAGGGCCGCGGCGGTCGCTGCACCAGCGGCGAGGCCAGTAGCTGCGCCAGCAGCGGTAGGGACAGCAGGGACGGGAGGGACCGCGGGAACTGTAGGCAGAGCGGGAACAGCCGACGCGGGCGCCTGGAGACCGGGCGAGTCGAAGGGGTTGCGCGAGCCGACGCTCGACACCGACTCCCTTCGGCCCATGTCCGAGCGGGCAGTGAGCGCCGAGAGGGGCTGGTTGTCCGAGAGGCGCTCCTCCTCAGTATCGGTCGCGGTCGAGCCCTCGCCCACCTTGGACAGCGCAGCGAGCTGTGGCTGCATGGCACCGCTGTCGGCGAGCATCGTGTTGCGCGCCTCGCGGCGGCCGCGGGCGATCGTCGAGCGTCGGACAGGCGCGCCGGGGGTCGCTTGGAGCATCTGCTGCATTTTCGCGAGGGCGGCCGTGCGCTCCTCCTCGCTCTCCTGGATCGGCGTCTGCGCGAGGGAGAGGTTGAGGCGCTGCTGGGGTGCCGCCTCCATTGACGACCCGGCGATGCTCGACGGCCGCGACGTGTCGGGGGTCGAGCTGCGCTGCTCGGCGAAGATGGCAGACGGCAGCGCCACGCCTGTGTTCGTTGTCGTCGGGATGTCCTCGTTGGGCTCGTCCCACAGCGGCTTGTGTCGGTCAGCGGGAGCGATCGAGTAGCCCTCAGAGTCGACCATCGGCTGGCCCTGACAATGTCAGCTGGATTACAAGAAGGTGAAAGCTTACCCTCGGGGGCTGGTTGGAGAGCGCAGAGCGGTTGTCGCTCTGCTGGCGCTGGGGAGTGACGGGCCGGGCACGAATGGCATCGCCCTCGTCCTCTCTCTCGTCCAGCGGCGCAAAGACATCGTCCTGAGGTCCTGTACGGCGGTTGCTGCGCATCGACGTAGCCTCGCTTCCAGAGCGCTGACGGCCCGAGACGGTCGCCTTGCGGGCGAGCATCGACTTGAAGCCGCTGAACCCTCCTCCGCCGCCTGTTGTGACAAGGGCGTTGCTGGAGCCATTGACCTTGGTGGCGGTACGCGGTGTCAACTCTGACGATCCGGCAGTCTGGGCAGACGGGCGGCGCGGAGCTGTCGCGCATCAGTGGAAAATCGCACCTTGTTAGACTTACTCGAATCGTTGGCGTTTGCCATCTGGGGAGCGCTGCCGTGTCCGTGGGAGGAAGGAGGGTTGGAGCGTGGGCCGCCGGGCGCCAGGCGGTTGCCGACAGCAATGACCTCGTCCTGGGTCTCCCACGAGAGCAGCTTTGTGAGTGCTGCCTCTGCGCGCTCGCCATCCCTCGTCGCAACGTCCGCACGGGCAGTCGACCACCGCACAATGACCTCCTTGAGCGTGCGGAGGCGCTCCTCGTCGAGACGCTGGAACGTCGTGTACACCTGCGGCGCAAGGTTGCCGAGCGAGGCGTTGAGCTGGTGCAGATCAGACTGGAGCTGGTCGGTCTTTGTAGACCGCTTGGACGCCGCCTTGTCGAGCTTTGCGGCCGTCTTCTCGGCGTCCTTGAGCGTGCGGTCCAGGCTTGCCTCCTGGTCGTGGATCCGGCGCCAGGGTGCACTCTTGTTCGGGAGATCGCGGATAGGCATTTCAAAGTCCGACTTGAGCGAGGACGACAGGGACAGATGGGATGAGGCCGTCTGCAGCAGTGTCAGCCAAGATTCCAAGATTCCCCTTCTAGATCTCTCGTTATCGTACCTCTTGGATGTCGCTCAAGACCGCGTCCCAGAGCTTGGCCTCGCCGCTGTGCCGGTCCCACTCGACCGCGCCTTTTCCACTGAGCTGGCCCGCCTCGGCTGCGCGCACCAACTTGCCGAGCTTGGTTGCGTATTCGTGCTCGATGGCCGCGCGCTCGTGGAAGAGCTCCGCGAGCGCATGCACGTGGGTCGTCGATGCCGCTAGTCGGCGCTGCAGGGCGGTGAGAAGCGGGCGGTTCGGCGTCGGCCCGAACGTGCTGGCCCATGCGTCGGCCGGGAGAGCGTCCGAGGCCATGTTGTTGATGTTACTGGAGTGTAGATGCTATAGGTGACGGTGACGGTGAGGTCGAGGCGAGGTCGAGGTCCAAGTAGTAGTCGAGGTTGCGTCTCTCCACCGAAGAGCAAGGAGCAAGGTTGGATGTTGACGATGTCGAGAATATAGATTGTGGAATAAAATAGAACCCGTCCTTGGCGAGTTTCCAGAAATGTATGAACGGCGCGGTTAATACGACTATAATACTTGTCGACGTAACAAAGTGTTTTGTGGACTTGGACGCGTGTTTCAATCGAGCGGCGGGATGGGATTGGGATGGACAATGGCGATGATAAGGGACAAGGGGGGGAATGTGTGGCTTGGCTGTCGTTTGCAGTCGAGGGCGATGCAGCCAGCAGTGATGGGAGATGGCGAGAGAGAGTGTGATAGTAAAAGTGGAGAGTGGTAGGAAGTGAAAGAGTGTGAGTGACAGTGACAGTGACAGTAACAGTGAAAAGTGGTGCGTGCACCCAGAATAGTAGCTATAGTAGACGACAAGAACGAGAGAGTGGGGGTGGTGGTTAGTGAGATGGGATTTGGATTTTGGGTTCAGAGGTTCATTGCGGCTTCATCGTCCACACCCAGCCAGCCAGCAGCAGCCTGCA
>Ga0160505_100693_pt1 | contig 17988 bp, 12 predicted proteins | sample DIDeMG_FD_108225 | JGI IMG/M metagenome (GOLD analysis project Ga0160505, IMG submission 108225) | Enriched chicken feces microbial communities from UW Madison campus, WI, USA - DID2874_E49_Stillage MG | ecosystem: Host-associated > Birds > Digestive system > Large intestine > Fecal ... | reverse complement strand
TTAAAAATAAAAAAAAAAAAAAAAAAAAAAAAAAAAAAAAAAAAAAAAAAAAAAAAAAAAAAAAAAAAAAAAAAAAAAAAAAAAAAAAAAATTCTAGGCTTATCTAGGAACCAATCGTATCAAGAAGTTTGTGACCCTCAAAAACCATGGAACCCACGCATGGAAAAACAACAGTAACAAAAGCCTCAGCAAGCACAACCCACTTAGCAAAAGAAGGTACGCAGTAAGCAATCCAAAAAATTTTTTTTTTTTTTTGTAGATTAGCCGAGTTCTGGCACAACCTTTTCTTTAATTACGCTCTAGTATAAGACCGACAATATGATCCCAAAAAAACAAAGGGAAAAATTTTTTTTTTCAGCTGGTTTCTCTAGTTGGCGACAATTTGTCCTGGCTAATGAGGTCCTTTTGATATAATGTTAAAGCCTGCCATGGGCGGGACCTGTACCAAGTAGAAACAGCATATACCCAGAGGATGGCAAGGCATCTTCATCGTAAACCACGTTCGGTGGATTTGGATACCCTTCACAGCCCTGCTTTCTCCGAATACAGTAAATTTTTTATTATTGTCATCATTATTGTGATTTTATTTTTTAAACGTTTTGTACATTTAATAAAAGAAAGACGAAAAGAACAAGAAATGAACACTACATCTATACAATCATCCACCACGCCGTGGAGAGGAAAAGAATAATCAAGAGTGTGGTGATAATACCGGCGCCAGCACGATCCTTGGTTTCAATATCAAGCTGATTACGCACCATCTCATTGACAGTGTTACTACCAGCGGAACCATTACCCGTTGACGTAGCACCTGTGCTCTCCGAAAGCGGGGGTGGCCGCGTCCAAATAAGACGATTTTGTAGTGCTTCCAGTGCACTCATTTGCTCACCTAGACCATACTTGTCGTCCCAGCCATCTAATTGCCAGTTGAGACCGCAGGTGTGGCCATCAGTACCGCCTGAGCATGAACGTAACACACCAACCGATGTTGCTGCTAGGTACTCTTGAATCTCAGCATTCATATCTGGAGCCATGAGACATGTAAGACCCAAGAAGCGCGAGTAGATGCCTTTAAACGAACGTTGATCGTTGTTACATTGGCCCGTAGGTTGGCATGCTGCCTCATACATGATCTTGTCCGTATCATAAAAGATCTTGGACCGCTCCCAAATGCTCTGAATGCGGGTGAGCCACTTGGTTTCATTTGTGTAGTTATACATGAACGCAGCGCCTGCCATAAACAGACCAGAGTTGTATGTCCACTCAAGGCCAACAACATCCGTGCAATCTGCCTCAATATTGCCACCATCGTATACTGGCCAGGCATCCGTTTCATTATTAATAAACTGCTTTTCAACCACCCAGTCCCAAGTTTTTTCAGCCCATTCAGCATAGGTATGGTTTCTGGTGAAGCGCGCAAGTCGGGCGCCGAGCATAAACAAGCATCCATTACTAATGGTGTTTTTATAGTTGTAACCATTATTCCATTTGAAAATTTGCCATCTTAGACCACCCTCGCAGTGTTCACTATCCCAGCGTGCGGCCATGGTGTTGAAAACTGCTTGCGCGAGGTATAGCCACTGGGGCTGGTGTGGCAATGGGTTGGAGAAATTCTTTTCTGCAGCAGCCATGACCGTGATACCCCAAAAGGCCTGATCATCATTACCCTCAGTGGTAGTCTGGTTAGAGGGCATATAATCCCAGTTGTCTCCGGTTTGAAAAAGAAGACTGGTCTTAAGCAGATCATTGTAGGTGTCATCGCCGGTGTAGTACCAGTAGTCGAGCATGGAATTCCAGGCGGCACCAGCCTCCCACCAATAGTAGGGGTTGGAAAACATACCGGGGGTCTGGCCAGTGTCATTACCATTGTAATAGTCCATTAGACCCTTGGCGATCAGGGCAAGCCCAGAGTTAATGGAGGACGTAGAAGTGAAGTCCATGTCGATGGCATGCGCCAGTGGTACAAGAAGTCCGAGGAAGGTGACCAAACTCGTGAATCTCATTGTATATAAATTGCTTGGCTTTGGTTAGTGTCGTTTGTTTGTTTGTGTGATAGAACTCTTGGTAAGTCTTGGTGTGTCTTGGTGTTAACGAAAAGGGGAGACCGGAAGGGTTCGGTAAAGCTTTAATTGGTGAGAAAAAAGGTTGTCAAAGTCTTAGTAAAAGGACAAGACCTGGGCAACGGCAGCGAGATGATTCTGCAGTCTTGGTGAAAAACAATCTAAGACTATAAACAGCAGAGAGTAACTTGACTGTGGAAGCAAATTTTGGTATTGCTTGTAAACAGTGTCAAAAGGGGACCTGTCGTGAAGGGTTTATAGAGTTGAATAAACAATAATCACACAAGAAGGAGAAGGAAAAGAAAAAGGTGTTTGGAATAAAAGAAAAAGTTGGGTGGGGTTGTCGTGGTAACGCCAACTTTAATATACACTCAAATTTCACACCAAAATTTGACCCTTTGATTTTCAGGTGGTTCTTTGTTGTTCATTCCAAACTTCATTCCATTGCCAATATTTATAAACTGCCGATATCACCAAAGATCTATTGTTGTTGATGTTCACGATATATTAATAGCAGATCCAAATGATGAATGTGGTGTTAACATGTTTATTTATCACTATTGTTGTTGTTGTTGTTGTTATTATTCTATACTGGCCACATGACCCGTCTAATAAGAGAGTTATCAAAGTTTTGTAGAGTCTGCTATTAATAGGACCAGAAAAATAAAAAACAATACGTATTAGTTAAAGCTGCGTTTATCAAACATACAACATTACTTGAATCAGCGTGGTAACAAAGCTGTTAATTTGGAGTCCACAGCCTCCTTCAAGAAACCTGTTATTTGTATTGCTAAAGTATTGCCTCAGAGGTTTCAGTTGTACCTACTCCAAGGCACCTAAATCACTACAACAGTTTTTTTTGTATTTGAAACAAAAAGGAGAGCCTGTTTAAACAGATGCAAAACCTAGGTCATTGTTTATTTTATTTATTTAATTTTTATTTTTTTTTATTTATTTCATTTTTTTATTTATTTCATTTTTTTATTTTTATTTTGTTGTCAACAGTCAGGTACGCCTCATGATCCTGCTGCCACTGACACATTTCTCCATTTGTTGTTGGTGGGTAGCTGCTGTTTATTTGTGCGATGACGTAATCGTATGCATACAAAAATATGCTAGAAACGGAAAAGCCTCCTTGACAGTAAAATGGGGGGCATATTCGTGTCATGGTAATAGCGAGATCATGACGAGTAAACAACAACAGCATAAGCTCTTTTGTGTTTAATTACTCCAGTTTATATCATTTGTACGACAGCTTTTTTTTTTTTTTGATTCCTACGCGAGCTTAGGTAATACTGGAAAGGAAATGAACTTAACCACCTCAGAATTTCAGCAAACCCAATCTATTATTGTTATGATATCATCTATGCTACTATCTTTAGGCTCATTTAGTCTTCTTTTTTGAACTCTCAGATTACTAGCCGGTATTCAGTTTATTGCCTCTCAACTAATGCTATATTACGTTACACTCGGTCACAGGTAAGAGTAAGCTGGCACTGGTGATACGCTGTGCCATTTTTAGTAAATGACATTACTCCACACAATGTGGTCACCGTCTCATGGGGTTAATAGATCTCAACGAAATTCGTTTTACACTCATTAGAGGCACCGTAGAATGAGCTATTTCTGGCTGTATACGTTGTTTCTTATTAATACTGATAACACTAATTTGTTTTCGGCATCTTATAATAACTGCCTTCTAAAGAGACATCAAGCCTCGTTAAATTCAGGATTATATGTTAACATTCTTGACCATGCACACTCACCAAAACATTAAAAGCTAAAAGTTCTCTGATGAGGTATGGATTGCTCTCGTGGTATCAAATTCAACAATATAAATTTAAACAAACACCAATAAGCGTAAAAGTGACTAGGGGGATGATTAGTTTAGTGTCCATACATTAAATAGTTGCAAACAAAATTGCAAACTGAAATAATGTACAAAAAAAAAAACGTAAGTCCCAAACCACTTGTCTCTATGAAACTGTCAAGGTAAAAGTGTCAGCCTGTATTCCAAGATTAAAGGTTTTATGGCGCCAAATTATCCCTGAATAATATCATAGTGGCCTCGATACCGTTTATTCTTTTAGACCAGGAACCCTAACGGCTTGTAATGCTTATTTCTTGTTTTGACTAGAAAAGTTTAAGCACTTGTGTACTTACAATATGCCAGTATATACTATACAATGTAAAGAAACAGTACATAGAACCGACAAATCTATGGCAACTCGCTTACTGTTTATCAATGCCAGTAAATTCTATCTGAATTAGATTGCAAATTGGAAAAAAAGCAGCCTCTTAAAGCATGGAAAGTTAACTTTGAAAACACCCCTAAAATAGTTTTTTTTATTATGTACTATCAAAAACTATAATTATTTCAATTTTGCCTAATCAAGGTAATAAAATACAATAATTGTTGATATTATCAAGGTGATTTTATGAGCTGTCTTAGCATGGTTGGTGTATCTACTCCATATACTATCGTACTCTAGCCTGGAGACTGGAAACCCTGATACTGTGCACAAGACTATATAACAAAGGTGAAACGCTGTTATATAGAACATGACTTGATAGACATTCATTTTTATCTTTTTAGCTATTAAAATTAATATAGTATACACAAAGGTAATCCCATTGAAAACGATTACTATAAAGGCTGCTTGACTAGTTTTACATTCTCACAGACAAAGCCATAGTAGTTTTGGATATCTAGTTTCTACGCGAAAAGAATCTATCTTGTCATCAGATCAGAACAGCAGCGACGAAAATGCGCCGTAGCTAAAAGCTATTATATTTGATACAAAGGCAAATTGCAGTCGGTTACAGTGAGCTTCTTGGGAGCCACGATTGAACCGTCCACTTTCAACTTTGGTATCCAGCCCCGCTTCTGCCAATTTCGATTCATTAGCCACAATCTATAGCCATGAATTATAGTGGCCAAGCCTGAGGAGTATGGCCCATTGCCAAGCTCTACTTGTATTTGACGCAAAAGACAAATAACAACAACAAAGTATTTAGCACACGACCACTGTTTTGTTTCCCCCCAACTACTTTAACTAATATCAGATTTACTGGCTCTTTTTGTAACTGCCAAAAAAAGATTTAATCTTTAAAAATCCGAGCCTACTCTCTTTGGTTCTACAGCTTCTTCTTTTCTGTACTAATGAGAGTGTTGAAGAAATATCGTATATCTTATATCCACGGCAGCATTTCGTACACACCACGGTGATAAAATGTATACATGCAAGGTATAATGATAAGCTCCGGCGTTTATTTCCATAGCAAGTCTCTATGAAAAATTTAAAGTTTCTATCATGCACTATTGAGGAAGGAAAAGGCCGTCGCTGAGCCATTGATTATCGTGTCTACCTCATGGTCCAAAAAAGATAGGACGGGCTCAAAAAGGCAGTTTCAACTTTTAATCATAAAATTACCAACCACTGCTTAATTTTAAATCAGAAAAAATTATTTATGTTAACAATAGCATGTGAACTAGAAACTCGCCATACGAGGAAATTAAAATCAAGGTTGAGCGACGGAAAATATTAGCAGCTTTGGGATTAGGCAGTTACCTGTCAAGTCTACTTATGGTTCGCCAATATTATTTCACTATGTATCTCTTCATTTATTATCGTTATTATTTGAAAGAACTTGTTTTTACTATAAATTGGAAAGCAACAAGATATCTCAGTCGTTACGAAGAAGGATAATTCAACTTTTGAGTCAATTATCTAAACTTGAAGGCCAGCTTAAAGTGGAAACACTCGCCCACAATAGAATAAAAGCAGCATTTAGGCGGCCATTTGTTGCAGCTATATACACAATTTAAAACAGGCCGGGTTTTGAAAAGTTGACAGCTAGTCTTAAGCTAGATACCGCATGCCGCAGTCAAAATAGTGCAGGGAATCCTGCCGATCATCACTACGACTAGTTGTCCCAGTTGACACCAAATACATAGCCATTGCACCAAGAGTATAAAAATGCACTCACTATTCACAGTCTAGCTTTTATCATGTTGCTTATTTTGAGACGCGGCAGCGTTTGCCCTAGGTCTAGTCAGAAAGAAAAAAAATTAACCCATCAATGCATATAATCTCCTCCCCTTTTTAAAGCATGAGTTCAGACTAGAGCCATTCCCCAAAGTGTAGAACTAGCATGCCGATAAGTACCCAAAAGCTAGCCTAGTATCTATCATAAGCTAGAGCAAAGCAGTGATCATGCATTGTGCAAGTTAAAGCGTCTAATATTTGTACATGTTCGGGCTACTCAGGCCCATTCTTTTTACCCATTCATGTTCTCTTGTCAAGATTAAACTCTTTTTATCTTTTTTACAAGTTTAGCCCGTATGATTACATAAAACGCGCATTTTCAAACAATGTAAAATTACATATCCGTGATTACGTCTTCTTATCCATACAGTGCAGAAAGCGGGTTTGTTGACTGAGCCAACGAATCCTGGAACCAGGTGGCAGCAATTGGCAGTCAAATGACACGCAACTCAACTGAGGATGCAAACAGAAAAGAGACTTGCTACTTAAAGAGTACTTGATTGTAACTTTTGTCAGACGATGGTAACTCATCAGAATCATTATTTTTAATATTTTTTTTTCTTCATGTATGTATTTAATTTTCCATTATGGAGGTCTCTGACAAACATATTATTGTAACCCTAGAAGCTGGGGTAAAAGTAAAAGTGGCGAAAGGGCCAGAACCTCCCTGTCAATTGCAACGCTGATTGAAACACCTTGAAATAATATGATATTTTATTTTATATATAATCTCTAATATTGCCTCTGACATTTTTTTTTTCTCGCTCCCCCCTTCTTTCTCTTCTATTCTTTTGCTTTCCATGGGACCGACTGGAAACGGTTGCTGTTACTTAGTTTTGACAGTATTGAAATCAATTATTCAACCTTAAAACAGAATCACCAGAAAACCCTAAGGACTATAAATCCAATGTCTTCTCAAGTAAAGTTATTAACCACAAAGCTCACTGTTTTATCTGCAAGCAAAAGTCTTCTTCCGACCTTTTTTCATGGTATTGTCAGCATTATAACTGGAGTATGGGAAGAGAAATACATCAATCAGCAAAAAAGCGAACTAGATCAGATAGGCAATAATCGCAATGAAAGCTTACCAAAAGACAATTCAAACGACAGTGGCATTGAAAGTGACATTGCCAGCCTCAATAATGACCACAGTATTGCCAGCGACGATAATGAGAACAATCTTTTTAACGGATCTGATAACAGGAATAGCAACGCTTTCCATTCTGAGGGGTTGAGTTCGGGTCTCTCTAGCTATGGAAGCAGTGTGAGCATTATAACCCCTGTTGCCCGGGAACGCAACAGTAATCCCGGATTCCACGCCCGGAAGGGGTCCGCGCACGACAATACAAACATTGATTTCTCAGCCTCTGAGCACATGTTTTCTCAAAACAAGATTCAAGAAAAACTTGAGCAACTTAAAGCATATTTTAGCATAACTGTGACTCCGAGCGAAATCAGCATCGTCTGCCCAACAGAGCTGGTGGATTTGATCTTTGGTGACCAGCTGAAGAGTAACAATGAGGCAGTGACTATTTTGAACGACTTTATAGCTGTTCAGGTTGATGACTTTGATACAAGAGGCCTGATTAACCTATTAAGAAAAGATGGTCACAAAGTAATGTTTATACCCAGCCATTTCTCAGATTATATTATAATACCTGTTGCTGCTAGACACTGCGTTAAAAATTATCTCACTTCGCTGAATTTCCGGTTCTACTCAAATAGCGAATGCTATGTCCAGCCAAACATTATAGAAGACTGGATGTTTGAGTTGCAGAACCAAATCAATAATAGCCACGAGTGTCTAGGAGACGAGTGTTTAGAAACAGATTTACCTGTTCCCGAAATATTTGGACCATTAGAGTTGGATATGCCTCAGATTTGTTCGCATAAACACTTTGCAATTCCAGAGAGCACTATTCTGGTACTTACCGGCCATCAGCTACATGAGGTTCCCGAAGATACCAATCATGTTCTTGACGTTATAAAAATGCTTATGCGTTTTCCAGAGTATCTACTGGTATCTCTGACAAACTCCACTGAGCTTTCGTTTATGGTAGATAGCGATTTGCTAGAAGGCAACCAAGCCAATATATGGGTAAAGGGACACGCATACCTAAGACCAGTGAAAGTCAGCAACATGGTAAAAGGTATTTCCATGTATTTAAACGGAAACCCAATAGGCATGTCGACCATGAAAGAAATGTGGGTGCTACTTGAGGCTGATCTGGAGAAAAACTAAAAAGAAAGAAAGAAAAAAAAATTGAAACGACAATAGAATGACCCCTTTAATGTATAATAATGATTGTAAATGTATATATGAAATGAAAAGAAGTTGACAAAACTCTTATGACCTCACAAAACTCTGAATAAAAAGCCACTAACCATTTAGTTGAAAGATGACAAACCCTATATAGAAAACATAGCATCAAGGTAGCACATGGGCAAAAAAAAATAAAAGGCGCAAAATGGCTTTGTAAGTGAGATACTGGTTACAAGGGCAAAGGCCAAGTTGGCACAAACACATTCTTCTCACTAAAAGCTAGTGCTGACGAGATTCTTGCAGATGGATGACGACGGAGCACCAGAAACTGGCTAGTAGTTGTTTTAATACGATATTTTACAGCTTTAGAGACACTAGGTTACAGGTGAATATGGCGTTGGGAGTTTACAAATGAAAAGAAATAATAATGGTCATAATAATATTATCATGTCACAGGTTTGGCTACGAGTGCTATACAACAGTTTGGTGGCTGTCAATGTCTTAAATTTTCACACACACACACACACTTTTTTTGACAACTATAGTAAAAAAACATTTTTGCTATAAAAGAAATCATATGAAACTGCTGGATACACTAATTGTACTGCTGTACCTATCTATTAATAACTAATCCAGTCAAGTGTTTTTATTTCTTCACTTGATGCTGAGTATAAAGGCCCATTAGCTGACGGCTTGTAAAGGCAGGTCATCACGTTGTTATAGTCAGAAGTTGCAAAAGGGATGTAAATACCGTCAACAAGAAGCCGCGAGTTTTTTACTATTTGATATAAGCAATTTTATGTAGGGAGAAGGAAAAATAATCCTTTATTTCAAGTTTCCAGAATTTGTGAAATCTATATGTAAATCTAATTCAAATCCAGGGGTTACTTATAGCAAGGTATAACTACAACAAGGTATTTCCTTATAACAAGTTGCACAATAACTCCAGATATTTTAGATATATATATGAAATAATATAGTAGTTACAGAGGTATTGATCATGAAAAAACGGAATTAAGATCACTGGGATACTGATCCTGCATCCTTTTCTCTATTAACAGTCGCTCGTGACGCAGGAGCTCCATTAAAAGGGGCTGGTTTCCATCGGCCTGCTGTTCTTCAAATAACCGTAGCCTACGAAGGGCCTCTAAAGCATCAGTTACAGGAACTTTAGGGAGTGCATCATAAGCTCCATCATTAGATTCAGCACCAAACAAGCCTGGAGTAATGCTATCTAAGTTCTTTATATTATCTGTGACTTCCTCTTCGGCGGGACTCAGAAACTCCTCAAACTTCATGGGCTCCTTGATATTGGATACCCCTAGCTGATTAAGACTTGTTTGAATATCCCGGAGAAGTACCTTATCAATCGCTTCTGTGTCCGTTTGGCCAGATAAGGTCTTGGTAAAACAGTTCTGAATGACATTAGGAGAAAGATCGACCTCCCAAGCTTTAACAACCCATCGGATAGCCTTTAGAATTGTCATTGTGGTGACTGGATTGTAGCCATGGTCAAACTCTGCCTTCATATAATGAAGCCACTGATGTTTCCAATGGGCCTTCAATGTAGAAATAATTCCTTTAGCAAGCGGCTGGTATTTGGCTGTTGAACTCTCTGGTAGCCATAGAATCAACGTATTTTGAAGCCGGGAAGCGACCTTCTTGTAAGCAGATTCATGGGCAGAAAAATTATCCATCAAGAGTAGGACATTTCTTCCTGCCATTCTTTTATCAAACCAACAAAGCCATTCCTCAAAAATCTTGCTGGTCATCCAAGCCTTGTCATTATGCCTCCAATAGCAGCCTAGATTCTCAATGTTGATTCCAGTATTGTCGAAAATACGTGCTTTTTCTACAGTACCAATGGCCCATACAGGGAGTCGTTCAGAACCATCAGAGTTGGTACAAAAATGAAGTGTGACGCGCGCTTGATCATTCTCCTGCCCAGGCATTGCGTGGATGAGGCTTTGATCGGGACTTGATTTCCAATACAGACCGGTTTCGTCACAATTGAAGACATCCTTGGGTGGGTATTTGCCGATGATTTGACAAATACTAACCATTCTCACATCTGCATCTGCAGCGAAACTCTCTTCTTCGCTTTGTCGTGGATGTATTTTAATATTTCGTCGATTTTGAAAGCGCTGGAGCCAGCCATTGCTGAACTGAGGCATCTCTGTTTCTGGATAAAGAGATGGCCAGAATTGGCGGGCCTTCTGTCGTATAGCATCCTGAGATACTGCAAGTTGGGTATTTGCTCTCTGTATCCACTCATATAAAGCCCCCTCCAGCTCTGGCCAGCTTTCTCCACGCTGTCTTTTGGCATTCAGTTGGGTATCATTTGCAGTGTCCAGCCAGTCATATTTTGAAGAGAGAATCCGGGAGATACTAGGCGGGGTAATTTTCTGATTATACTCCTCTTCAAACCATTTCTTTATCTGAAGCCCAGTTAGGTGAGGTTTTAATTTATGCTGGGCACGAAGGGCTGATCGCTGACGGTTTGTAATGGTAGTTCGCTTGGGCATTATAATCACAATTTGCAGTAGAGATAAATTCGGTCAACCAAAAGGATCTGAATGTTTGCAGTACCTGGTATAAGGAATTTTGTATGGAATGGTGAGTGAAGTTTTTTTTTTTTTCGGGTTGTAAATAGCGGGGGGTTGTAAATTTTTGCTAGGAAATATATATTTAACACGGTGGCAAGTTGCTTATGACGGGGAATTCCCTATATGGAAGTTTCTTATAGCGATGCTATATAATACGCTTGAGTCTGCTCAGTCCTGCATAATGAGCTTCTATTGTAAACAAGTCCGGCGAGGCTTGATAACTCGAAACGGATACAAAATCCAGGCTTGAAATTCTGTCTTTTTTTTTTTATGCAATGGGGATCGGGTTTTCTACCTAAGACGTTTAGCTGACACCGGTTTTTTACTGTCCCCCCGTTATGACTAAGGCTGGTATTTAGGAGATACTGATTGCAATACCTGTAGTGTCTCCACTTGACTGTTTCTTTTGTTTGTTTTTCCTTTCAATTGGTTTTTCAATCTGATTAAACCTGGTACTCATTAGCGGCTGTGGACAAAAAGGTTGTCCACAAGTAGTCTTCCATCCTGTATTTGTTAGATTAACCCATCTTTTTATGAAGAGGCTATATCAGCCCTCCGATTTTTTTTCTTCTTTCAATTCAGCGGATTCATCTGATATTTACAAGCAAGAGCGAACATCCTCTTGCTTTTGTTCACGACTATTAAATTTGTACCAGCTTGGCGTCTGGCCGGCCCTCTCCTTTCTCTCCCCCTCAAACTGGATTTGTTCGTAACCAGCTTCAGGCTTGTATCAGGCTGCCGGCTCTGTGCTGCCGGAAGTCTTTACCCTTCCCAATAAGTGGAATCAATACTTTAATTAGTAATAGCAGTAGTGGCGCTGCTGAATCTTTCAATTTCGCACGCAAAAAAAGAGCCGTAATTGCTGCTGAATAGCAACAATCAAACAAACCATAGTAACCATAACTTGAAAATCCAAGCCCGCGTAGTACTGTTAGTTGTAGGAATGTAGCAATGATATACACTTTCCACGTGATACTCATAGTGAATAGTTATTGCCTATCTTGTCCTAACAAATGATTTGCCCTTCGGAAAAGAATTAAAAATGACAAAAATCCCACCCAAAAAACTAAACCTTCTACATCTCCAACGGTCTTTGAATACAAAAAAAAATTTTCGTTTAGTTTCTACAGAGGGTCGTCTTTGCAATCCTGTTGTGACAAAAGGATCTCTTTTTGGAGAATAATAAGGCGCTGGCTTTCTCTGTATTTATATCTAAGCTCTACACATATTTTTGCTTTTGTTATTAAGCGCATCCTTTCCACCCGAAATCATTATTCAGTCATTACCACTCTTGCCTCAGCATATTATTGACCTTAATGGCTATCGAATCATCTGCTGCCACTGCTGCCGCCATAAACACTTCGAAACCCCCCGAAAAACGTCGAAAATCATGCATTACATGCCAGGAGCGTAAAGCCAAATGCGTCGCCTTGCCCTCCGGCGACAGCTCCACATGTCTCAGCTGTCGGGACGCTGGACTCACCTGTGTGTACCCCACGTCCGACCCACGAAAAAAAAGAAAAAAAGCCACCAAGCCCGATGGTCTCTTGCCGGTTAACCTCAGCGTTCCGCCGCTGCAAGACCTGCAGGGTCCGGGCAAGCACGTGGAGGAAAATGCACCGCCGTTTGTGCCTCAAAACTGCGATACTGTCGCGTATCTGGGATTTTCTGCCGACTTTGATCCCCACCTGATGCAATACTACAAGTATGATGATAACCATGTGGCTTCTTTCTTCAAATGCTCCGCACGCCAGGTGCTGGATGACCCCACTTTTCCTGTCCAGTTTTTAGCATTTCCGGATAACCGCGGTAAGGCAGTAAAGGATGCGATAGCGGCACAACGAAAACGTCTCAAGGAACTAACACGAGGCACGGAGGATCGACTTCTGAGGCTTTTCTTCCAACTGGTTTACCCGACCTACCCGATTGTTGATCGCAAAAAGTTTTATGCTGAATACTCAAAGGGAAGTGAAAACATTGATATTTGCCTGTATGCGGGATTGCTGGCGATTAGTGTGATTTGGAACAAGTACGACGAGGAACTCTGTGTCAAGGATCTTCCAAGACAGCTTTATGATGAGCTGTTTGATGAATGCGAGATTGCTGTTGAGCGAAGTTTGAAACATCCGACGCTGGGAACTGTCCAAGGCTTGCTGTTGTTGGCTCAAAAACACATAATTCAAAGTGACAATTCTACTCTGTTTTCTACCAACTTGCTCATGGCTAAATTGGTATCTGTGTCACATACTCTGGGACTGCATCTTGATTGCAGCGAGTGGTCTATTAGCTCATCTGAGAAACGTCTTAGAAAACGGCTTTGGGCAACTGTTTACTTGGTTGAAAAATGGTGCAGCGCCAATCTTGGTCTGCCGTCGATTTTGAATGATGAAAACTCAACTTGGGACGAATACTCTGAAGAGGACCCAAGCTCCTTGCTGTTTGTGCATTTTGGCAAGCTTACGCGTATTCTGGATGGAATTCTAAAGGACCTGTACTCGGTCAAAAATTATGCGGACCGGTACAAGGATGCTGCCAGTACCATTAAGAAAGTGGACAAGTACTTTGTAAGATTGCAATATTGGCGTGACGATCTGCCTCTGGAGCTCAGAGACATGTCTTGTTTTAACGCAAACGATATTAAGAAAAATGGTATTCTGCATCTTGCAGAGCTTACAATCGCAGTTTTGCTACATCGAATCAAGCTACATCCTAGCTGCACTGACCTACTCGACCACGAAACGCTGCTCAAGTACCGTACTCAAGCAAGTACCATCATAAAAAGAATTGTCAAGTACACGTCTGATATTGATAACCCGCATCTCAAGTCGTTCTGGCACTCAATGGTGCGGCTAAACTTTTCGACGCTGCTGAGCTTTGTGTTGTTCCACCACATCACCTCGACATCAAAGAAAGAATTTGAAGAAACAAAGCAAGTGCTCAAAAAGTGGAACAAGACTATCCAGGGTTTGTCCAAGTCGTGGGCTGGTGGTACAGGATTGGCAGTGGAGCGCGCCAGCACTGTGTTTCTGTCTGGAGACACAGCAACCATGTTCCGTGAAGATGACACAAATGGTCTTGTACGGTACACCAAAGACACGGACCGGTTGAATGAAGAAAAGCTGAAGATTAAAAAGGAGGAACAGGAGCGAGAGCAGGCCCGCGAACAGGAAAAGCTCCAGCAGCAAGCAACCTCGGACGAGTCGCCTACTAGTATGACATTGTCTCTCAATAGCGACCACAGTGCTGCCCACGAACATAAGCCCAGTCGAACCTCTCACCATATTGATTTTGCATCATTTCATGGGCCTGATCCTCATCCCGGCCATAATCACCAACCGCACCCAATGCCACCACTCCCGGGACCAGTTGGAATGGATATTTCGCTGGGCACACCGCATTTGGATAATCACCTACTCGACCAGCTTTACGACGAGTTCCCAGAGTATTACAATTTGCACTTTAGCGATACAGAGCTTGGTGGCACTTCTGGCGGCACGCCTGGTGCTACTCCCCATATCCCTCAGTCTCACCGCCAGGCCCACCTCAATAGCGGTAACAGTAGCCCCCATCCCGGTGCTGCTGGTAACGCTGGCAACATTGGTGCAAGCAATATCCACCATTGGGGCCAAGCCTACGATGGGTTCAACTTTTAGAATCCACCTCAATCTTTCAACTAATAATCCTGCAGTAATAACTAGAGAGTAGATAGTATATTAGGATATGTAATTTAATGAACCAATTCTGTTAGTAGTATGCAAGTAAGTGGTACCAGAAAAGAAATAAGTTAGAAAGTTTGGGCGTCATTTCAAGCGATGCAAGTCAGGTCAGTCGAGTATTTTCTTGATGACGGAACCCCAATCGTTACCGCCCAAGGCCCCACCACTGCCTCCGCCGCGGCTACCATTGCTCATTTCGTTAATGCCACCAGATCCCGTGGTCACGGATATCTCGTATGGGAATGGCGACACATCAGGTGAAGTGATGGCCGGAATGTAAGACTGGCTGGCATTCTTGAGCATTTCCAGCATTATCGCCTTGAGATCGCGCACCAGCGCCTTTGTGCTTGCATTTGCGCCCATGCCAGCGCCAGCACCGCTATCGTTGGGATCGGTGTTGTTGCTATTGCTGTCGCCGCTGCTGCCACCGCTGCCGCCACGACTCGAGCTGGTACGTCTGGAGCTTGTGGCAGCCGCAGCAGCAGTAGCGGCGCCAGGCGCTTGCGTGAACAATATCGTCACCTGCCAGCTCTCCCAGCACCGCGCGCCGTCGTCCTGGCGGAACCAGCTCTTGGCGCGTGGTGGCTGTTCCGGGGGCGCCAGAAACCGCACTTTCAAAACTACCTTGGCGGCCTGCGACGGTGATGGTGATGATAATGATGATAATGAGGATGGTGCTGCTCCTGAAGCGGATCCTAGCGGAGCCCCCGTAGTAGCAGCAGTATTAGTAGTAGTGATACTGCCACTCTGCTTAGCTGCCGCTGTTGCTGCAGCCACAAGCGCCTTGCGCACAAGCGAGTCGGCCAAGTTCACTTTCTCTTCAATCTCAAGGGCCCCGGCGCCCACGACGGCGGGGTAGCTGAGCCGGCCGCCGAGGATCTCATGGCGTGAGGGCAGCGCGGGCCCCAGCATCCGGTGGAATAGAATAGTCGAAAGTAGGCATCGCACCGTCTCTTTGATATGCGCAGCGGGTGCCGTTAGCGTGTACTTGAACTCCATTCGAGACTATTTGTATGTGTAGTGTCAATTGAGTGATGTGAAGGACAAGGGATTAGAAAGAAAAAAGAATAATGATGATAATAGAAAATAACTGTGCAGGTGAATGTAAACAGCAGCAGATGACTGAGTTGTACTATAGAATTGGAATTGAGTTGACGATGGTCGTGGAAGAGAGACCAGTAGATAATGATTGTTGTTGTTAGATATGATGATGAGAGAAGTAATAATAATGATGATAATAATGATAGTAATAATGATAGTGATAATGATAGTAATGATAGTAATACCAGAGTCGATGGCAAAACTTCTCATTTGGGTTTCGATGTCTGCGCATTTTAAGCGTTAGAGCCCCAAGAACATTTTAAGGTTGAGGGACACCTGCTAGTGCCTGGCAAAAAAAACGAACCACCAGGACAAGGCACCTGTCACGGCAAAAAAAAAATAAAAAAAAAAAAAAAAAAAAAAAAAAAAAAAAAAAAAAAAAAAAAAAAATTAAATAATAAAAAAAAATTAATAAAAAAAAATTAATAAAAAAAAATTAATAAAAAAATAAACGTGCTGCTAGGTACCAAACCTACAAGTAAATCAGAGTACATCGTGGCGTGCGCTGTATCGTGAACAAATACATTAAATGACAGGGGGCTCAAGCGGTCTGGCCGGCAAGCCTGCCGCGATCAAAGTATATACAGTTTGTGTACAGAATAAAACATATGCAAGTCATAAATAAATAGTGGTTTGTTTGTTTCCTCGAGCAAACCCGGGACGCCGGGACCCGGCTAGGAACTGATCATCTCAAAGATCAGAATTATCACCAGCGTCAGCGTAAAAAGAACCAGCCCGACCCCCACCATAAACTCGAGACGCCAGTTGCTGAGCACGCACTTGCGGCTGCTGCCAGTACAACACCGCCGCCGCCGCCGTCGACGCCGGCCACTGCTGCGCCCCTGGCGATGGTTGTTGCGTGCGTTGGGGTCAAAAAGTTCGAAATTAGGACCGATGAGGGGCTCCTCCGTGTTGTCGCGGTAAGTCAACTCATAGCCAATGCTGCTGTCATCTAAGCGCGAGTAGCGGGACTTGAACACTAAGTTGGCAATACGTCGCGCAAGACTCGGCTTGACGATCCGCTGACCTGCCACGACCATATCTTCCTCATCATCTAGATCATCGTCATGCAGCTGGCCATCAGCATCATCCTCGTCGCTGCTACTGCTGCTACTGCTGTTACTGAGGCTTGATTCGCTGCCAGAGTCAATCTCCTCCTCCTCGTCCCGATAGGCTTTTGCATAGCCATCGACAGAAAACCGGTCTTCAATAACCTTTAGCGATGGCATGAGCGCATCAATGACCTTAACAGTCTCAAGTAAAAAATGCATATCTTCTCGCCGAAACAAGATTTCGGCTACAATCTCCTTGTAAAAAGGACAGACTTTGGCGTTCTCCTCGGGGGTATCGTGTGGCAGCACGAGCGAGTAAGTGCTGCTGGACATGAACAACTTGGTCTTCTTAATTGTCATCTGCGGATTAATCACCGTGTACTGCTTTGTGATGTACTTGACATATTGCAGACAGGTGTCCATCATGTCCTGCCGAGTCTGACTTAGAATGCTGAGAAACTCCGTCGTGCTCTTCCGCAGTTCCTGAAGAAAAAGATGCTGGACGTCCTGTGGATACGACTCACCAATCTCCTTGTTGAGTGAGACGAGTAGTCTTTGAATGTCCTCAATTGTGGCTTTCACCTCTGCCCGGCCTGTACGGATGGAATCAAGGGTTTCTGGGTTGTTATATCGGCCGTAAAGTTCCGAGTTCATATTGTAGCATATCCGCTGCGCAGCTACGCGATTACGGTTGACTTCAACTATGCTTTCTATAAGTTCATGCTTCTTTGCAGTGAAGTCCTTAAAGTAGCTCTGGACCTCACCAGGTAGTGGTGGCAATGTGCGCTTGTACTTTCGCATCGACAGTGGAGGCCGCTTACCCACAGGTTGGTAGTATTTGTTTCGTTTCATGGTGGCGGCACTGAAATTTGTGTAGTAAGAAAAAAGGGGTCTTCAGGCAGATTCTATATCTCTATAAATGTTGCTTTCGTTGCTTATGGTGCCGGACAGGTGTAGAGCCTTGAATGATGCTATTGCTTTTGTTGTTGTTTTTCTTTTTTTTTCTTTTTTTTTTTTTTTTTTTTTGTTGTTTTTTTTTGTTTTTTTTTTTTTTTTTATTTTGGGGAATAGTAGATGGTACTAATACACCTGGGAGAAACAATCACTAACCTTCAAGTCGAGATAATGGCAACAATCGTCC